>Ga0310696_10004081_pt1 | contig 17991 bp, 13 predicted proteins | sample AusTroGonzalo_MG_4_FD_203885 | JGI IMG/M metagenome (GOLD analysis project Ga0310696, IMG submission 203885) | Bovine rumen microbial communities from tropical cattle in Woodstock, Queensland, Australia - Gonzalo_02 (v2) (version 2) | ecosystem: Host-associated > Mammals > Digestive system >...
GCATAGTACGGCTGTCACGCTCACGCATATACTGAGTCATCAGCGCCTGCATGCTCATTTTTTCATCGTGCCCGTTGATGAATTGCCGGATATCCCCGACTCTATTACTATTCGTTGGGAGGAGTTGGACGACTATGCCTTGTCACGACTTACTCTCAAGGCATTGGATACGATAGCCGACCATGTAACAAAACAGGCTTATCCTGAATCCGGCAACCGATAATGTAATCCTCACCGCCATCCTTGAACCGCAGATGTTTGCGCAATATATCCGCAGGCATCACGTAGTTGCGCGTGAGCACATTGGCGCGCGCAAGAGTTCGTTGTACAACTTTTGCATTCGCATATACGCCCGCAACATGCCATACGCGTCCGCTTGCCGGTATTGTACGGAACGCATCCGGACTTTGTGACAGATAGAGGTGGGTATGTTGTGCGGCTTTCAGCAAACCGTAACGGGCACTGAGCAAACGAAAACACCCCGCCTTGAGCAATGCCGCATCAGGTTCATAGACGTACATGCCGGCCAATGATTCCTGATTCACTGCTCCCTGCCAATACTGCACCTGCGCCTCACTCTCCTCATCAGGCGTGAAAGTCAACAGATGAGAAGCATTATCCTTCATCGTCACGGCATGAATCCGAGCGATCGAAGAACCGTCCGCAGTTTGCGAACCGCCCGGGGCAGACAGCAGCAACAACTCTTTTACTTCCCCACCGATGCTTACTACATATACCTCCCAAATACCGCCCAACTCGCGTATTGCCTGATGAAAATCCAACATAGGCGACAATTTGAGCAGCAAGTACATATCCGTATAATGCTGCCGCACACAAGCGACGATATCAATCACGTTAGGTGTGCAATCAGCCAACCGAAAGACTCTTCCGCCATGTGCATCGCGTCGCGAGGGATCGATATACAGCACAGTGAGTGCAGAAGGATGAGCGCTGAACGCTTGCAGTTTTGTAGTATCAAACGGTTCAGCATGGCAGCATATATCCTTGCATGCCAAGCGGAAGTTTTGCTGCGCTATGGTTGCCAGTTCGGTGTTCTGCTCGAAGTAATGCGTCTCGGTGGCCTGCTCGCTCATGAAGAAGGTATCCACACCGTATCCGCCTGTGGCATCTATCAATCGGAGTGCAGGCTGCTGCTTTCTGAATTGCTGCAGCAGTTGCGCCTTTAGCCGCGCCGTCTGTTCGCTACTGCATTGCTCCAGGTTCAGGCGTGGGGGATAGAGCCAGCCATCAATAGCGGCAAAGGCAGGCAGTTTGTCGCGTGTGCGCTGACGCCCTTCAATCTGCTGCAGACAAAAACGAAAATCGCTATCCGATATCATCGAATAGCGTTTTCGCTGCAACGCCAGTTGCGTTACATCAGCATGCTGATTCTCACGTATAAACTGACGCAACACGACTTAATAGGTCATGACGATACGGAAATCCATCTTATCCGGCGAAAGCGAGGCATTAACCTCGTACTCGAAGTCGGAGTCACGCACCTCAATCTGTACCCAACCTACTCCATATACGAAATCAACCGTACGGGTGTAGAAGTAGGCTGTTCCCTGGTTGTCAACCTCCTCAATGTGAATGACATAAGGCAAGGAGTGCTGAATCAGTTCGCCGTTTTCCTTCATGAAGATATAACCATTCACATTGCCGTCGGTGAATACGTAACTGGTCAGCGCAGGTACATCGAACTTGGCATAGAAATAGTTGTTATCCGCAAAGTTCGAGTAATCCCACTGGGTTACGCTCAGATCAGCGATCTTCCAGTTCATTCCTTCACCCTGAGGACCTTGAGGTCCCATCGGACCACGACATGCACCCAGCATTATCACGCCGAGAATCAATATTAGAATCTTTTTCATAATTCTGTCGTTTTTGTAAATTCGCCGCAAAGGTACAAAAAATTTTTGACATTTGCAAATATTTTTACAAAAAAAGCCGTTCTTACAGATCTTTTTATAGGATTATTGCAGAAGAAATAGCAATCTAGCGTATGATTGCCATACTCGGCATGATTTTTGTGGATTAACTAACCAATAATAACGTATCACCAAACAGCAAAACAATGGAAATTAGTGTTCGCGCGCAAAGTATGCCTGAATCGCCTATCCGTAAGTTGGCCAAGTATGCCGATGAGGCAAAACGTGTCGGCATACATGTGTATCACTTGAATATCGGTCAGCCGGATATATCCACTCCGCCGCAAGCCCTGGAAGCAGTAAAGAACTTCAAACAGGATATACTCTCCTACTCTCCTTCGCAAGGACTGAAATCGCTCAGGACGAAGATGGTGAGCTACTACGCCGACTACGGCATTGACTTGTCACCGGATGAGATCATCATCACTTCAGGCGGTTCGGAGGCGATTATGTTTGCTTACATGAGTTGCCTGAATCCCGGGGATGAGATTATAGTAACCGACCCGAGTTATGCGAACTATATGGCGTTCGCCATTTCCTGCGGTGCGGTAGTGAAATCCGTGAAGACGCACATAGAGGACGGCTTCAAGTTGCCGCCAGTAGAAGAGTTCGAGAAGCAGATCACGCCCAAGACGCGCGCTATCCTGATATGCAACCCCAACAACCCTACGGGGTATCTGTACACCAAGCAGGAGATGCGGCAGATACGCGATCTGGTTAAGAAGTACAATCTGTATCTTATTTCCGATGAGGTGTATCGCGAGTTTATCTACACCAAATCACCCTATATATCAGCCTGCCATCTGGAGGGCATAGAGGAAAACGTTATCCTTGTAGATAGCGTATCGAAGCGCTACTCGGAGTGCGGCATACGTATCGGTGCGCTGATAACAAAGAACAAAGAGGTGCGCGAGGCGGTAATGAAGTTCTGCCAGGCACGCTTGAGTCCACCGCTGTTCGGGCAGATAGTGGCAGAAGCATCGCTGAGCACGCCTGAGGAGTATATGCAAGAGGTGTATGACGAGTATCTGGGTCGCCGTAACTACCTGATCGACCAACTGAATCAGATTCCCGGCGTGTTTGCTCCGGCTCCGACAGGTGCGTTCTACGTAATGGTACAACTGCCCGTAGATGATGTCGAGAAGTTCTGCAAATGGTGCTTGACGGACTTTTCGTACGAGGGCGCTACGGTTATGATGGCTCCCGGAACAGGATTCTACACCAACCCGGAGGATGGCCGCCAACAAGTACGCATGGCCTATGTGCTGAACAAGGAAGATCTGCACAAGGCCATGATTGTACTGCGCAAAGCGTTGGAAACGTATAACGCCTAATTATTCCGCTATGCGGCCATCCAGCGTATAGCGGACTCCGTCACGGATAATATACAACTTACCGTTCTCCAGTATCTTCGTGGCAGCAGGTTGGAGGGTTACGTTATCTACAGGCGTTCCTTCGGAAACATAGATATCGAAGTTATCACCTTCAAGAACAAGGCTAAAGCCCTCCGGAGCCTCATAATCGCTACGACTCGCCCCCATACGCAGGAACACTTTGCCACGATGACCGATGATTGTGGCTTTGTACTTGTTGCTCAAGCCGGCTTCGTTCTCCACCTTCGACTCGGAGTGGATACCTGCCTGTTTGCGGATAGCGATAAGCTGCTTGATTTCGTTGGGATAGGTGTACCAATGTGGCCAGAACACACACGGCACGCCCGGCATCATCAGCAGATAAGCATTCGCCTCAACGATCTGACGTTTCTTTTGGCTGATGTTCGTGTTATAGCCGAGGAACTCACCGCCCTGGTTATCCGAGCGATGGAACGTATCGTGGTTGTCGATGAACGTCACCTGGTACTTCGACAAGCCTTTACTGCGCAAACTGCCATTCTTCAGATTGGAGTAACTCGAGCCGCCGTTCCAACTGTTGAACTTAAACTTCAGCGGGAAGTCAAACGCCAAAGTGTTGTAGTTCGTCGCCTTAAGGTGGTTGGTGATGGTGCTGAGGTCTGACCAGCACTCCGATACCGAGAAGAACGGCTCGGAAGCCAGGTTGTACTTCGACAGATACTGACCGGCAAAGCCCAAGGTCATATCATATCGGAAGCCGTCAAAACCGATGGTATTGATCAGCCATTGCGTATAGGCTTTGCACATATCCTGTACATAAGTGTTGGAGTGGTCTAGATCACGGCAACCGGGATCGTTCGTACCGGTATCTGCACCGCCCTTCTCAAGATTGCGACTATCCGAACTGCTGTCGGTGAAGCACTCGTCACCCGAACAGATATACTTCGATGATATCTGGAACGTACCATATTGTCCGAAGTTGTTGGTAGCAAAACCTTTCGCCCAACCGTTGTTGCTGGCATGGTGATTGATGACTACATCGGCAAGTACCTTGCAGTCGTGGTTGTGCAGTTTGCCAATCAGTTCGATCAGTTTGTTCTTTGATCCCCAATCCGACTCGAGGTTGGAGTAACACTTGGTGTAATAACCTACTCCGCCACCGTTACCCGAAGGTGGCATCCATACCAGGTCAAAGGTCGAACCTATGTCGTCCGCCATACCAATCAGGTCAATATACTTCGTACGGGAGAAAGTATTCAGCGTATATGATTCCCAGTAGAACGCTTGCAGCATCACACCTTCGTATTCAGCCGGCACGCCTACAACCCCCACCTCACTCGGGTCGGGTTCTACCTCACCTATCGAGCCTTCTACGCAGATCTTCGAGCCATCATAAGTGATGGTGATGTCCTGCGCCTCGCTCAGCTGAAACACGATATTGTCCGGCGTGCTGCAGGTGATGTTCGAGCACGATTGCGAGAACTTGCTGGCAGCCAGCCACTGCGAGCCAGTGGTGACCTTAAATTGATAACTGCCTACAGGCACGTTCTCAAAAGTCTTGGAATACACGCCATTGCCTTGCGCTTCCATCTGACTGCCGTTCACTACCCACGACTTACCGTCACACCAGGGATTACCGGCGGTGCCATTACCTGCTACGTAGTACGCTGCCATCATCTGCATCGAGAGCAGCACACATACCAATGAAATGTAGATCTTACGCATAATTATATTTACGATTTGGTTAATTTACGATAGTATGATTTGGACATATTCGGGTACAAAGGTACTAAAAATTGTTGACATTTGCAAATATTGCATGATTTTTTTTTGCAAAATGTCCATATTTTTGCAATATTTCAGCAAAACGCCCGAAATAGTCACACATGCAGGGTCATTATTTCCCGAAAGTTGGTTGTATATTCGGGACTTTTCTGTCCTGTTTCGAAGAGTTTCTCGCCTTGCTGCATATATACCGCCTGCTTGATTGTATTGCGTCCGAAGTGTGCATTGACCTTGTCGATGGCTGTTTGGAGTCGGTTGTCGCGTTCGCGGTCCCGTTCGTCGAACAGCGACTGCTGCTGCCCTGCTGCAGGCTCGATACCCATAAGAATAACGCCCGCGCGCTTATACGCAACCCCTTCGCGCCATTGAATGCGCACGACATATAGTAACCGCTCGAGCATCTCGGAGGTGTTGGCAGTGGGTTGCAGGAAGGTGACAGTATCGCTGATGAACGGCTGTGGCTCGTTGTTGAAGCGTGAAGCATGGGCAAAAACGACCATCTGTCGGCACACGGAGTGTTGCTTGCGCAGTTTGAGGGCGGCATTGGCGCAAAACTCGCCCATAGCCTGCTCAAGCAATGCACGATCTTTCACACCGTGCTTGAACGTGCGGCTATACGTGATAGATTGCTTCATGGGTTGCTCACGTGTGATGATACACGGATTAGCATTCAGTTCGCGCCAGGTTTCCCAGCCCGTCTTGTGCAACAGATTACGAGCAAACATTTCGCTATGGTCGGCAAAGTCCAAGGCCGTACGGATACCACTGCGCGTGAGTTTGGCGCTGTTCTGCCTGCCTATACCCCACACATCGCCGATAGGTATACCGCTTAAGGCTTTGCGACGCTTGTCGTCGCTATCGATGATACATACGCCGTGATAACCGTCATAGTGCTTGGCATAGTCGGCAGCGACCTTGCAAAGCGTCTTGGTGGGAGCTATGCCAAACGAGAGCGGCACACCTATACCCCTTAGAATCTCCCGGCGAATAGCGCGGCACGTACTCACCAACTCCTCGGAGGTTGTGAGATGCGATAGATCCAGGAACGCCTCGTCGATGGAATATTGCATCAGATCATCGGTGTAGTGCGAGAGGATTCGCATGATTCGCGATGACAGATCGCCGTACAACGAGAAATTGGAAGAGAAATGCACAATGCCGTATTGCCGGACTTCGTTCTGAATCTGATAGAACGGAACACCCATCTTTATGCCCAGCCGCTTCACCTCATTGCTGCGCGCCACGACACAACCGTCGTTGCCCGAAAGGACAACCACAGGTTTGTCGCGCAAGTCGGGGCGGAACACGCGCTCGCAACTCACAAAGAAATTATTGCAATCGGCTAAGGCAAACACAAGTTATGAATTGATGGATGATGCTATTCAAAACGATGGATGATATATGTGATTACACCCCAAACCTGAAAGGCGTTTTCCTCGGTGACGCGAATAGGCGAGAACTGCGGGTTATGGGGAATGAGCCACGCACATTGTTCGCGCTCATCGAACCGGTACTCCTTGATGGTAAATTCTCCATCGATATATGCCGCTACGTAATTGCCGTCACGGGCTACGAGACTACGGTCGATGACCACAATATCGCCAGAATGGATGCCTGCATCGCGCATGGAGTCACCTTCAATACGGGCATAGAACGTCGTTTCGGGATGGCGGATGATCTCTTCGGTTATATCTATTCGGTCGGTATAATCGGCAGCCGGTGACGGAAAACCTGCATGCACATTCTCCGCCAACACCAGTTTGCGGGTGGGCATCTTCACGCCCGATATGTCTTTCAACAGTTCACTCATCTCTTACTTTTTACTTTTTCCCAACATTTTCTTTACTTTGGGCATGAAGGTATAAGCCGAGCGCAGATGGCTGCCGTAGTTGCCGAAGTCGAAGGTCACATTCGGCAGGCCTTGCCAGCAACGTTGCAGATGTTCGGCGCAATGGTAGGTGACAATACGATCCTTGGTAGAATGGAACACATATACAGGTGCTTTCGGTTGCCAGTCGGGGCAGATGATCTCCGATCCAATCTCCAGACTGTCAAGCGGGTAATGCACCAGACTGGAGCGCAGCAAGCCCTCGTACAAGCGGCGCGTCTCGGGTTGCGTCTTATCCATGCCGTAGCTTGTAAGCCAATAGCTAATATCGTGGTTGAGCGACTTAAAGAACAACTTGTTAATCGCGTGTTCCTTGTTTGCTATATAGGTATCGTACATCTCCATGGTCATGGGCGTAAAGAACTGCTCGTGCTTGAGATTCAGCCCGTATGCAGCATTCGTACCCATCACAAGCATAGGAATACCTATAGGCATCCCTACCTGCCCCGAAAGAACAGACTCATCGAAGGTTGCTGCCACGTCATAAGGTCCGCTTCCGGCAAAACAACGCTGCACGCGATAGCGGTCGGCATACTGCGTTTCGAGCAGTTGCATGACCCACAGCGCCGTTGCTCCGCCTTGCGAGAATCCGACAATCGTCAGACTGTCGCACGAAGCAGCGAGATGCAGGCTGTCGATGATATGTTGAGTAGCCGGCAGCATATCCACGCAGTTCTGCGCCGTAAGATCGCCACGAAGATACGGATGCACACTATCGCGTGTGATACCATAACCTATAAGGTCGGGCAACACGAGTACATAATCATCGCGGAACGTTTGCTGTTCGCCTTTCTCCGCCATCGATGGCGCTTCGCTGTTGCCAGTGATCGTGTAATGCGGGATGAGCATCACGCCGCGCGGCTGTTTCTTGGTAGGTACAGTCACCTTACCCGACAGGATCAAGGGGTTGCCGTTCTGATCCACCGAGGGATAGTTCACCACATATGCCGCATACCGCGACGAGGAGCAACTGCACAGCACAGCTGCGCAGAGCAGCACTAAAAGATAAATAGATTGATGTTTCCTCATTTTACAAACCGAATAACTGATGCATTATTATCCACTTCCACTTTACCGAAACGACGGAAGACGCTCTGACCGAGCAGTAGCGGAGCGTTCTGGTTCTTAACTACGCTCGCTTTGATGTTCGTGAGCACTATATCTCCTACTCTTACCTCACGCAGGTTGATGACAGCACCTTCATGGATCTCTCCGGTGGCAGTGACAAAGTTCTGCTTACCCATGAAGTCTGACTCAGTCAAGTAGCCGTTCTTGAGCATGAAGTTTGCTTCCACGTTCGATATAGATACATCGCTGGCTCCTGTATCGAACACGAAGTACAACTGCAAGCCGTTGATGGTACATTGTACTTGGTTGACACCTCCCTGTTTCTTGAAGGGAATCTCTGTAACGGCACTATCTCCGGCTTCGCTTTGCAGGCTACGACGGATGGTCTGCAAATCCGCCAAACGCACCTGTTCCATCTCTTCAAGTAAGGCTTGCCATGCGGGATTGTCGACTATGAAACGGTAACGGAACATGTTAGCTTTGTACAGGATACGTCTGCCATGTTCGAACGCCATACGCATGTACTTGACGGCATTGTCGGCGTCGTGCAAACAGGCATATATCTCAGCCAAATCATCAAATTCCCTTTCACTATGTATGGTAGGCAACACCGAGTCAACATAGTGCTGAACGGCAGCGGCGTTGCCAAGAAGTGCGGAAATATATGCCTGCGTCTTGTCAGATTCCACGTTCTGCTCGGCATTTCGGTAATCCTCCCGTGCCTTGTCGGGTTGCCCCATGCAGTCGAAGAGTTCGCCTCGGTTGAAGAGCATAGTGCCTGTCGATTGCTTATCAGCCAGAACGATAGCTGTATCCATGTACAGCATTGCCTCGTCGTAGCGCCCCATGTTCAACAATGCGCGGGATATATTGCGGTAAATATATTCAGGCTGTTCGGCACTCATCGACAGTTTGTTCTGCTCTATGGCTTTCTCGTAGTCGCCCTTACACATATACAAATGTGCCAACGCCCCATGCAACGTACTGTCCTGTTTGAGTTGTCGTGTTAGTATCTCTTCCGATTCCTCCCACAGCCCCAATTCGTTGCATATACCCGCAAGCCAAGTTTCCTGTTCCTCATCCATTGCTGCCGCTTTTTTCTGCCATACGTACGCCTCGGCATACAATCCCTCCTCATATAGCACTCCGGCGTGATAGGCTACGTTGATGGGGTCGTTAGGCGACTCATTGACAAACAGATGCGTGGCAGCCAGCAACAACGGCAGATCGTTGAAGCGCAAGCTGTCGTGCGCTGTCACTTCTGTGCCGTGCTGATGCAATATCTCCAGATACTCGCGGGCAGCTTGTAGTTTATTGCCTCTGCCCCATGCAAGGTTAAACAGCACGTAATGTGCCATCTGGTTATTGTCGGGTTGCAAAGCCAGCGATAGTTTGACATGTTTCTCGGCCAATATTGTGTCACCATGTTCCAGGTATGTTCTCGCCAAAACGGCTTGCACATATGACTCAGCCGGATCGTCTTCCACAATCTTCTGCATCAGCGCAATCGCCTCGTCGTAGCGTTTTAACTCGGCATAAACATCAGCTAACGAGAAGCGGAACTCCGCTCGTTCGGGCAACAACTTAACAGCTTGCTCATACGCCACAGCCGACTGCTCATATTCCTCAACTTTGTAATATATATCCCCGCGTATGCCGTAGATCATACTCATCCAGTAGGTGTCTTTCTTTGGCATATATTTCAGTGCCTGCTCCGAAGCTTCCAATGCTTTTCCATATTGCGCAAAGGCACGTTTGCTGTAGATTTCTGCCATTACTGCCCAGCAATAGGCATCTTTCGGGTCTTCTGTAACGCCTTGTTCCAGGGAGTTCAGACACGACTCATAGTCCTGATTCTGATAGTATTCCTCCGAGCGCTGAAACCAATAGGATTTCTTTTTCTCAGCAAAGGTAGGCAAGGCAATCACTGCCAAGAGCAAATATACGATAACACGTTTCATAGTTTGTCCTCCGATAATTGTTTGTCAACCAGTTGTCTCATCTCAGCCGTACGCTTCTCGCACTCGGTCATCAGTTGCTTGAACGCCGGCATATCGCGCAATCCATCGAGATCAGGATCATGCTTCATGTGAGGAATGGCCAGAAATCCTTGTTCGATGGCCAACCTAAGATGTTCGATTGCCTCGTCGTTACGTCCGGCTAAGGCAAACGTACATGCAGCATTGTAGCGCACATTCTCCGATGATGTGGGTGTTATATCTTCCAAAGCATGTTTGCAAGCATTGTCAAAATCGCCCAAGGCAATATACTCTTCCGTTCCCATTGTTCTGCCTGTAGCCTTATACAGGGCGCATGCTTTATCAAGCACCTTGCGTCGGGCAACGGTATCTCCCGCCATCGCATGTAGGCGTGCTATACGGAAGTAGTACTCCGGATTATCGGGGTTAGCAACCAACGCGCAGTAGAGATTCTCTATAGCGTGCTTGTAATCGCCCGTACGCGACATATCCCGGCCACGCATGATATACACGCTCGGATGCAAAGCATCCAAGCGGATAGCCTGCTCAAGAACCTCATTGCCTTTGGCATGATTACCCAGATTGTCATAGTAATAATCCGCCATCATCAGATGATTCACTATATCGGTCGAGTCGAGCAGCAGGGCATGCTCGTAGCACTCTTTGGCGCGCTTGAGATCGTTCAGATGGTTGGCAGCAACACTGCCCATCCGGCGCCAAATATGATCCATCTCCTGAATCTGCATGGCGCGATACAACTCGACGTAACACTCACCGTAACGCTTGTCATTCTCATAAATCTGCGCGCGTAGCAGCGACCACCACGGCGAGCGATCGAACTTCTGCTCATAGATGTTCAGGCTGTCAATCACGGCTTGCCTGCTCGTGCTGTCGGCTATTGCCACAACGGCATTCATCAGTTCGTTGGTCTGCTCTTTGGTAATGGTGTTCATAGCCATCAGCAAAGCCTCATCATAACGCTTCAATTTTAGTAGCGCCCTTGCCTTGCACTCATGCGCGTAGGGTAACAGCACATCTGTTTTTTCATGGTGCGAAGACACGCGAGCCATATCCTCAGCCGCTTTAAGTGCTTCTTCGTACAGTTCCTTGCCCATGTAGCCATCAAATAGCAAGTTATAGCCTTCGGGCTCCTTGGGCAGCATACGTATGCATACTTTGCCCAACATAATCATATCGTCGTAGCTCTTGGTGTTCTTATAGAAGATATAATAACGATAATACACCTTGTCATACTTCGGAGCAACCTTCAGAGCATGAGCCAGATATTTTTCGGTCTGCACGGTATCTTCCGCCTGCCAATAGAACTTACTGAGCAACAGCAACACCTCGGGTAACACCTGCGCATCGTTTTTAGGAAGAAGTTTCACTGCTTTGTTGGCGCAACGCACCATCTGATTCGGAGCTCCGGCATCGTTGCACACAAACGCCAACACGGCATACGCCATGCCGTTCTGCGGATTAGTCTTCAGTTCTTGCGCCAGCGCGCTGACGGCAGTCTGGTAGTCACCTTGCTGCCACGCCTCCAAGCCGCGACGCATGGCGTACGAGCTCATGTCGTTCTGCGCAAACATCTGCAGAACACATGATCCGCATAGTAATAACAATAAACCGATTCGTTTCATAGCAACATATGTATGTTTTTTGTTTGCCAATGGCAGATAATGGCTAACGGCCAATAATATCAATCGTATTCGTCTTCACATTCAGTTTGGGCTCGCCCAAATGGTCGAAGGCATGCAACGACAGGATGAGCGGTGTATCTTGCGTGTTGCGGTTGTTGAACAGCACGTTGCGCAGCACTATGCCGCTGCCAACATCCAGTTCGCGTATCAGTACTTGCGTTTGCCCTACGATATCCGCTTGGGTGATATATTCGTTCTTGAGCAGAAACGAGCTCTCCACACCCGATATCGTATTCAGGACGGCTGACGTATCTACTACAACCTTGATGTTCAGTCCGTTGCACTTGGCTTGTAGTTCGTAGGCATCGTACGTGCGGGTGAGCGGTATACTCCACTTCACATGTGTACTATCCGTCCGTTCAGCGGATTGCAGACCAGCGATGATCTCTGCCAGTGTCGTGTCGCCCAGCTGTCGTGCTGTGGTGTAATGTGCCAAGGCTTGCAGCGTATCGGCTTGCAACAATGCCAGCTCAGCCCGCGCACGCCATATGGAAGAGACCGTCTTCTCGCGCCGCGACAAGAGCGACAAACGCAGTCCCAAACTCTCCCCGCAACAATCCGCCACGCTTAGCCATAACGAGTCTCCCGTTGTAGGCAACCAACCGCTGAGTACTGCATCGGACACACAACGCACAGCTTCCGTCCGATTTCCGCGCGCCAAGGCTATTCGCGCCTTACTACGAAGCATGCATATATCACCCTCGTTGAACTTCAACTTGTAGGCAATGCGCTGCTCGGCTTGTGCCGTGTCGCCTTCCGCGAGCAAGGCTTCCACCCACAGGCAGTACGTCTCGCTGTCCCCGGGATGTTTCTGCACATGCTGCGCATACATAGCACTCGAAGGCTGCTTGCCTTTATTCGGAGCAGCCGCACACACCGCCGCACACATGCAACAGCATATCAGCACTATGTATCTCATCGCATACGACATCATTTTCTTCCTGAGTGCCCGAAGCCGCCGGCGCCACGCTCGGTGTCGGATAGTTCGGTTACCTCAATGACAACGGGTTGCTCGTGGCGGGCGATGACCATCTGACAGATACGCTCGCCGGGTTCGATGGTCTGCGGCTCGCCGCTAAGGTTGATGAGTATTACCCCAACCTCACCGCGGTAATCGGCATCGATGGTGCCCGGGGTGTTCAGCACGGTTAGTCCGCGCTTGAGCGCCATTCCGCTACGCGGACGAATCTGTGCCTCGTAGCCTGCGGGCAGTTCGATGAACAATCCGGTAGGGATCAATCGGCGCTCCAGCGGCTGCAACGTGATGGCTTCGGCGATATTACAACGGATATCCATGCCTGCCGCCTGTTCGCTCTCATAACGCGGCAAGGGGTTTTGGCTTTTGTTTACAATCTTAAGTTCCATATTATAATTAAGGATTTTATAGTTTCACACGCTTTGTTTTACAGTTTCACGCAGGCTTTGTTGCCAAAGCCGTCAATATACATCTCCAGGGGCTGCTCGAGGCGAATGTGTCGAACAAGTTCGGTTTCTTCCACTGCCGGCAGACGGTCGAGCGCCTCATGATCGTAACAATCGTTTGTTCGTGCCCAGGGATCGATGTTCATGTAGCCCACATTGAACGAAGTCATGTTCTGGAAGAAGTGACTGCCTTGCGACGGATCGACGCGGAAATCCTCGAGGCAACACTCGGCAATCGCCTTGGCTTCGCTGATGTCGCTCCATTGCACAGGAACGCCCAAGGTGTCGATCTGCGAGCCCCAACGGCCGTAGCCGATGAGCAGGTACTGCCTACCCTCTTGCCGCATGCGGTTGTTCCACTCGCGGAGCGTGGCAGCCATCTCGCGCGTGCGCAATATAGTAAAGGTATCGTGCTTGAGGTAGATGATATCGGTTATGTCGTCAATCTTGCCTATGCCCAAGGCACTACACGAACGAAGCAACGCACCGCTCTCATCGATCTCGTCCCAATTAACCTGAGCATTAAGGCTATCGGCAGAGATCGGGCGAATCTGCAGCACATTGAAGATAGCCAGGTTATCGGGCATCACGCCGCTCTGCTGCGGGATGGACTCGGTGTTCGGCTTAAGCGATGCGGCGAACTCAATCTCCACAGGTGTCTTAATCTCCTGTTGCGCTATATCAAGCAATTCGCGGATAATAGCTGTGAGCGGGAAGGTATTGAACTTGAGTTGCGGCGCAAACGTAATGATGCGCGGGCCTTGCGGATAACAGGAGTCCACAATACGCATATTCTCCATGTCGAACGTCGAGGCAACGAGCCTCAGACTTCCGAATGGCTCGCAGTCGTGGATAGGAATCCTTGCAAGGTTCACGCCATCATCGACGGACACCTTGAAGCGTTCGGGACTCATCGAAAGTGCAAGAATCGACTGCTGCGTCTCGCGCATAGCGAGATCGACCGTAGAAGTCTGCATCACGTTCTTGGGGTACTTGGGCGAGAAGCGCAGCACTTGTTCGCCATCCACCACGGCTTTGCCCAAACCGTACGCGATCTTCACGATGCCGTCTTCGGGTTTCTCTTTGCCCACGGGGTAGAAGTTGATGCTACGTGCCACACCGGAGATGACGGGAAAGTAGTAGTTGCCTTCCTGTTCGCCGCACACCTCTTGCAGCACAATCGCCATCTTCTCCTCGCTCGGCACGTTGCCTGTGCTGACTATATATCCACGCGATGCCGCAAAATACACACTCGCATAGACGGACTTAACCGCCTTGCTGAGCATACGGAGCTGCTGGTCTTCGTTCTCGGTGTTCGGGATCATGTAGGTCGAATACACTCCGGCAAACGGCTGGTAGTACGAGTCTTCGAGTTTGCTGCTTGAGCGCACAGCCAGCGGACGACGCGTCACTCGGATGAAGTGCCTGAGGGCATCGCGCAACTCCAGCGGTAGCATGGCCGCCACGAACTCGGAGAGGATCTCTTCGTCCGTCAGGTCAGCGTTAATGACGTATTGCAGACCGTTGTCGTGAATGAACTTGTCGAAGTACTCCGTCGTGATAACCATCGTTCGCGGCACAAGCACGCGCACGTCAGGCCACTTGTCGTAGAGGTCGTACTTTTGCAGCACATGATTGAGGAACGCCAAGCCACGGCCTTTGCCGCCCATAGCGCCGTCGCCGCAACGCGCAAACCAGATGGTATCGTTGTAGGTATCTTTCGCATAGCGCGCAACTACGCCCAAAGCCTGGTTGATGCGGTAGTCGTGGATGAGACGGATATTGTTCTGGCGCACATTCTCTATATCCGACTCGTCTTGAATCTTCAACGCGCTAACCGGTCGGCCTACGGCAAACAATCCGCGCGCAAACAGCCACTTACTCAGGTAGTTGTTGTCGCTCAATCGGCGGAAGGCGGCAGGAGAAATAGTTGAAATTATCCGTTCGAAGCCTTCCAGATCACTCGCGCGGTCGATCTCCCTACCCGTTCGCGGGTCGCGGGCAATGAAGTCACCGAATCCGAACTCCCGCTCGATATACTCGCTCACCTCTTGCGTCAGGGTTTTCGATTGCTTGATGACAAAACCTACCTTCAGTTTGTTTGCTGTCTGGCGCATCGACTCTTGCGAACTCTGCATCAGGAACGGCATCGTCGGGTTGTCCTTGCGGATCATCTTACACAGGTCTATACCGGCATCGAGTTTCTCTTCGGACGACGGGTCGCCTTTGTGCAGCACAAACCCTATATCCGATATTACGCCGATGATGTTTTGCTTGTATTGCTCGTACAGTTCCACTGCCTCGTCGTAGCAGGTTGCCATCAGCACTTTCGGACGCGAACGTTTGCGCAGCAGTTGTTGCTTCTCGTTCAGCGCGTCGCGGATGGCGATGCTGTTTTGCTGCAGCACGAGTTTGTATAGCAGCGGCAAATAGGTCGAATAGTACCGCACACTGTCTTCCACGAGCAGAATTGCCCGCACGCCTTCTTCCAAAATATCGTGCGGCGCATTCATTCGATCCTCTATCAACTTGTTGATAGCAATGATCAGGTCGGTGGAGTTGTTCCAGTTGAAGTACAGATCGATGTCACTACGGTCGTGTTTCTCAATGCGGCGGAAGATCTCCTTGCTGAACGCTGACAGTAGCACAATCGGGCAATCCGGCAGCAACTGTTTGGCTGCTTTGGCAAAGTCAAACACATCCAGTTCTCCGGCGCTGTACATCATCAGTATCAAGTCAAACTCCTCGCCCTTGCCACCATTCGCACCATTTTCACCATTTTCACCATTTGCACCATTTTCACCATTTATCAAAGCCAGCGCCTCGCGCGTAGTCTCTGCCCTTGTTATAGATGGCGGATTGCTCAGGTTCAGTTCCGCATATTCCTGTGCAATCTGCACATCAATACGTCCGTCTTCCTCCAGCGCAAAACTGTCATAGTTATTGCACACCAGCAGAATCCGCTTCACGCGCCTCGCCATCAACGATGTGTAGTTACTGTTCTCCATTCTATGAGTTATTCTTTCGTTTTCTCGATTACTTCTTCCAACTGCAAGAACCGGTCAAAGTCCGATTGATACAATTGATCTTGTACTATACGGTATTTCTCAAACTCCGTCTCTGCTTTCGCTTTGGCGATTTCCGCAGAGATACGTCCGGCATCTTTCAAGATATCTCTATCCCACAGTTGCAAGAATCCGTTCAGCCGAGTCTCCCAATCTTCCATGGTCATCGGTATGTGTCGCATAGCTTGCACCTCAGCATAATCCAAATATGAGTTCACTATCCGCGCTAAAACACGCAACTCTTCGTCCGTTAGGTAGTTCTTTGCTATCACTACATCATAACGATGTATCTTCCCTTCCGGTGCGCCTTCCCAAGTTGTCAGTCCCATGTGCTCCTTCTTTGCGTCCGCGCGTTCATAGATGAGTTCTGCAGCTGTATGTTGATGCACAGCGTAATGCAGTTTGTTTTGTACAGCTGCAAAGAATCGTTTTGTTGCAGTTGCCGTTGGGTCATAATCAATACTCGTGGCATAAATATCCGTCACCTTCTGATAGAAACGACGTTCTGACAGACGAATTTCACGTATTTTCTCTAATTGCTTCTCGAAATAGTCTTTCGTGAGAATTGTTCCACCTTTCTTAAGTCGCTCTGAATCCATTACCCAGCCTTGGATCGTGTAGTCTTTTACAATAGCGTTTGCCCATTTGCGGAATTGCACAGCGCGTTCGTTATTCACCTTAAATCCTACCGCAATAATCATCTGCAAGTTGTAGTGCTTTACGTCACGAGTTACTTGTCTCGCACCTTCAGTTTGAACTATTAGAAAATTTCGAATAGTTGCCCCTTCTGATAATTCGTTATCCTTGTAAACCTGCTGAATGTGATAGTTAATTGTTGGCACATCCACGCCATAAAGTTCCGCCATCAGACGTTGCGTAAGCCATAGATTCTCATCTTGATAACGCAACTCCACACTATCAGGTTGATCACCGACAGCACTTGCAAATGTCAAATACTCTGCCGCAGATGACCGCAATGTTATTTCTTTTTTCTTTGCCATAAGTTACCTTTCATTCGAATTACCGAGATATCCTCGGTAGTTGCTCTAATATATTTCTACTATTTCATTTTCACATTTTGAACTATCCGAAAATCCCGGATGGTTGTTTTCATTTTATTATCTTTCTAAATACACGATAATTAGTATCATCTTTAGGGCTACAATAAACAGCAAATTCAATACTCTTGAAATAATTCATATAAACAGGTAATATATTCTTATACGCTTGTGCTACTAGCATCGGATTATTACGGAACGCTCCACAACCAAAGGCTCCAAGAATAAGTATATCAACATTATTTTGAGCAGCAACAGAAAGGATCTTTCTACCTCTTTGTTCATGCAAATGGATTAACTCTTCGTCCGAGATATTAATTGAGATATCTCCGTCGCACGGATTATAATCATTTGAAGGTTGCACGCGCAGGTTTGGTGCGGCACACGTAATTACATCAACCTTAAATGATTTATCCAGATCATGATAATCATCATCTTTTATAACAACAACATCTTTTGTATATATAATATCATCATCGTGCAAAGGATTATGTGCATTGCGATGCGGAGTATAAAAAGTCTGCCAAATTGCTTTGTCCTTTAAACAAGGGTATAGCGTAGATACACGGCACAAACATTCTTCTTGTGCCGATGCACCCGTTTCCACTCCACCTCCAGGATTACTCGCCGAAGCAAAATTAAGAACTGCTATTTTTCCTTGTCCTTGATATGCAGCAGCCGCTTCAAAAGTTCGATTAGCAGTAACATCTATTATTGCCGGTATATCATAACGAGGCTCA
>Ga0310696_10004082_pt1 | contig 17990 bp, 7 predicted proteins | sample AusTroGonzalo_MG_4_FD_203885 | JGI IMG/M metagenome (GOLD analysis project Ga0310696, IMG submission 203885) | Bovine rumen microbial communities from tropical cattle in Woodstock, Queensland, Australia - Gonzalo_02 (v2) (version 2) | ecosystem: Host-associated > Mammals > Digestive system >...
GTGTCGGCCATAGATCCCAGCCCCCGCACATTCCTCCCCGGGGATGACATGGCCGACGGCGTCTCTACAAGGATGTCGCTGTATTCGAACTGGGTGTAACTTAGGCCGTAGCCGAAGGGGAACAGCGGCTGGGCCGTTTCCTCCACATAGTCGCCCGTGGCGGGTTGGGAGTAATAGACAGGGATTTGTCCCACCGAACGCGGCACCGAGATGGGCAGGCGGCCGGCGGGGGTGTAATCGCCCCAGAGGATGTCAACCAGAGCGGAGCCGCCTTCCATGCCGGGATACCACATTGTCAGCAGGGCGTTGGACTTCTCGTTGGCGAGATTCATGTCCAAGGGGCGGCCTTGGATGTAAACCGTCACGACTGGCGTACCGGTGGCATAGATGGCCTGCATCAGTTCCTCTTGTTTGCCAAGGAGTCTTAATGTGGAGCGGTCGTATCCTTCGCCACAGTCCATGTCGGAGAGATGCTCGTCGATGATGGCGGCACCAGTGTCCTCGTAGCTGGTCTTGAAATCGCGGGCGGAACTGCCGCCCACCACGAGCACCACGGCATCGGCGGCCCGTGCCATACGGACGGCGGCATCGATGTCAGCGTCGTTCTCGTCACGCACGGCACAGCCTTTGGCATAGAGCACCTCTGCCCTGCCCTTTTCGCGGATGCCTTCGAGCATAGTCACGACACGGTCGGGGTCTTGCGGAGCCGTGTAGTCGCCGAGTTGGTTGTAGATATTGTCGGCATTAGACCCGATAACGGCCACCTTTTTAATGTCATTGCCAAAAGGCAAGACGCCGTCGTTTTTCAGCAGCACCGCCGATTCAAGAGCGACTTGTTTAGCCAGCTGGGCGCTTTCCTTTGTGCCGACTTCGGTTTCGGCCAAGGTCTCGTCAACGTATGGATTGTCGAACAATCCGAGGTCATATTTCAGCTGCAGCACATGACGCACGGCTCTATCAATTTCTGCTTCGGTGACGAGGCCACGTTGCAAGGCTTCTTTGAGGAAGCCTCCGAAATTATAACCGCCCAAGTCGATGTCGACACCAGCCTTCAAAGCCAAGGCAGCGGCTTCCGCTGGGTTGGCAGCCACATGTTGCGTAGCCCAGATGGCGTTGACTGCGTTGAGGTCGGAGAAGACGACGCCTTTAAAATCCCATGAATTACGCAGGATGTCCTGCAACAACCATTTGTTGGCCGAACAAGGCACGCCGTCGATGGTGTTATAAGAGGTCATCACGGATTTGGCCCTGCCTTCGGTGATGGCTTTCTCAAACGATGGAAGGTAATCCGTCATCAGGCGATTGGGGCCGACATCCGCCGTGGCGGCATTGTGACCGCCTTGCGGGATGCCGTAAGCGGCAAGGTGTTTCAGTGTGGCACAGACGTTTTTCTGCATCCCTTCCACGACGGCAGCACCCAGTGTGCCAGCGAGATAGGGGTCTTCACCGAAGGTCTCCTCCACCCTCGACCACCTTGGGTCTCGAGCGATGTCGAGGACGGGGCCATAGCCTATGTGAGCGCCCTGCAGACGCACTTCGCGCCCCATCACCTCACCCATCTGCTCCAGTAACTCGGGGTCCCAGGTGCTGGCTTGGCCAATGCCTGTCGGGAAGACCGTCGTGCCGATGGCCATGTGACCATGTGGTGTCTCCTCGCAAAACAGCAGCGGAATGCCGAGACGGGTGTTTTCGATGGCATGGCGCTGCATCATGTTGAGCAGCCTTGCCGACTCTTGCGGATGCAGGCCCGTCTCTACCGTTTTCCGTGACCAAGGGTCGGCACGGAGCACGCCCCAGCACGAGCCGAGCGGCATCGTGTCCATCCTGCCGAGAAAATCGTCGGAGAGCCAGATCGAGTCGCCGTCCTTGCCGTAGAAGTCGAATCCTATAGGGCAAGACAGCTGGCCGCATTTCTCCTCGAGGGTCATCTGGGAGAGCAACGTATCGATTGGGGCTTGCTTTTTATCACAAGACACCAAAGCCAAAAGAATCAGCAAGGGGGCAAAACGTCTCATCACACTAAGCGTCCGATAAGGTCTTCTCTTTCGCCAGGCAACATATCAATCACAGGAATCTCCACCATCGTGTAACAGCCCGGTTGCAGGCGCATGGTGGCGCGGGCCACGTTGACCAACACCTGTCCCGTCAGCGCGGGGTTGTTGATGCTCATATTGAACTCCATGCGTTGGTTTTGGGTCTTGCCCGACACACCCTTGCGCACCAGGTTGACACCATGTCCCATGTCACGCACCGCATCAACACTGTCGACGGCGAACACATGGGTCTCGTCGCTGGCGAAATACGGGTCGGCTTTGATGTCCTTGGTCACCTGTTCAAGAGTGGCGCCGTCTTCCAGCTCGACATACACCATGCGACGGTGGATGCCTTCACCCAGCGGGATGGTCACCGAAAGGGCGTTCTTGACGCCTTTCTTGGAGCGCACGCAGACGCTGTGGCCCATCGACATGCCAGGACCGAAGTTGGTGTAGGACAAGCCTTTAGGGGCAAGGCTCTGCATCAAGGTGCGGACGATGGAGTCAGAGCCCGGGTCCCAGCCAGCGGCGATGACGCTGACAGTCTTCGTTTCCTTATTAATAGGCATCAGCTCACGACGATAGTCGACGATGGAGGTGTGGATGTCGAAAGAGTCCACGGTGTTGATGCCCAAGGGCAAGATTTGTTTGGCATACTCGGGGCAGCTGCGCGTAGGACAGGCCAGAATGGCCACATCAACGTCTTTCAGTTCCTTGATGTCGCTTACCACTTCGTAGGGAGAGAGTTCAATAGTTTTGTTAGCGTTGCGGCGGACGATGCCAGCCACTTCGAAATCGGGGGCGGCTTCAAGGGCTTCGAGCGCGAAGCGGCCCACATTGCCGTATCCAACGACGGCGGCTCTGATTTTGTTCATAGTTTCAAATTTTAAAGGGCAAAAATATGAAAACCAACGCAATTATGGCGAGATTTTTGTAATTTTGCACCCAAATTTTTTAACCTCTATGAAAAAACTAGGTCTTATCCTTACCTTAATGGTTGCCACGCTTTTTGCGCAGGCCCAAACTATCGAACATGTCTATCATTACGGTCAACCCACCGTCAGCGAGCTTAACGGTTACCAGCAAATTGGCTTCCAAGGCTGTCTTCCCCAAGGCATCGTAGGCGAGCCCACCCTGCCCTGGCAGAGCGTCAGCCTCATCCTGCCCCAAGGCCAAGAGGCCGTTGCCGTCAACGTGACGTTTGCCGACTTCGTGGAGTTAGAAGGCAGCTATAACCTCCATCCCTACCAGCAGCCGAGGACCTATTCCGAAGACAAAGAGATTCCGTTTGCCAAAAACAAAAACCTATATCGTTCCGAGAACACCTATCCCACCAGGGACCACGCCAAAGTCAGCACACAATACCTGAACGGCGTTTCGGTGGCCTTCAGCGGCTTCACGCCTTTGCGTTATGTGCCGGCCACGGGCAAGGTCAGCTATGCCCGCACGGTGACGGTGACCATCGAAACCGCCACGAGCCGCGACGACCACAGCCGCAAGCTCTGGCTCACGCCCGAAAACGAGGCTTCGCTGCAACGTCTGGGACAAAACGCCGCCATGCTCAATACCTACAACAAGCGTGGACGCGAACTCGGTGGCTACGACATGCTCGTCATCACCTCGGAGGAATGGATAGACCACTTCGGTGAATACCTTAACCTTTACAACGACAAGGGCATCCGCACCCGCATCGTCGCCTTGGAAGAGATCTACGCCACCACCGAGGGCCGCGACGTGCAAGAGCAGATCCGCAACTACATCATCCAGGAATATGAAGACAACGGCATACAAATGGTGAGCCTCGGCGGCGACGTCAGCATCGTGCCTTACCGCAATCTCTACTGCTGGGCGCAGGAAGGCTATGAGGACAATCTGCCTGCCGACATGTACTACTCCTGCCTCGACGGCACCCTCAATGACGACGACGATGACCGTTGGGGCGAAGTGGGCGAAGACGACCTGCTGCCTGAAATCGGCATCGGCCGTCTGCCGTTCAACAACGAGACGCAGTTTGAGACCGTCATGCACAAGACTCTCAGCTACCTGCAGACGCCGGTGATGGGCGAGTTCACCTCCCCCATCCTCGGTGCTGAGCACCTCGGCAACGGCTACTATGGCGCCATCGACATGGAACGCCTCATCGGCGAGAACAACGACTACGACTATACCACCTACGGCTATCCCGAAGACTACACCTTCAAGCGCTATTATGAGACAGAGACACAACACTGGGGCGGCACTGCCTTCCGCAACGTCATCGTCACCGGCGGACAATATGTACACCATGTGGGTCACGCCAACGACGACTACGTGGCGGGCTGGACAGGCTCGACGATGAATCCCACCTATTTCGCCGGTAACGACGGCATAGAGCATAACTTCATGCTGTTCCACTCGCACGGCTGCATCTGCGGCAACTTCCCCGTCTCCTGCGTGTTGGAGAAAATCATTACCATCCCGACGGGCTTCGTGGTGACCACGGGCAACTCACGTTACGGATGGTATGTGCCGTGGGGCGACGGCATGGCTGCCCACATCCACCGCGAGTTCGTGGACGCCTACTGCCACGACCACATCCCCTCGGTCGGCATGGCCTTGCGCGAAGCCAAGATTGCCTCGGCGCCTTGGGTCGCCATCCCCTACATCGATGAACACGGAGAGCCTACCGGTGAGGAAAACGGCTGCCTGCGTTGGAACATCTACTGCCTCAACGTGTTGGGCGACGCCGCATTGTGTCCATGGTTTGAAGAGCCTTTCACGCCTAACGTGGTCTTCGACAACGGCCTGAAGGTGGGCGCCACCACGACCACAGTCAATGTGAGCCACTTCGAGAATCCGCTCGATAACTTCCGGGTCAGCCTCTTTGATGGCGAGACCTTGCTGGGCTTCGGCATCACCGACGAGAACGGCGACGCCGTGCTTGAGTTCTCCCCCGCCCTCGACGTGGTGGGCTCGATGCAACTCATCGTCACGGGACAAAGCGCCTGGCCGCAGACCTTTGAGGTCATAGGCTTCGACGACGAGGCCTTCGTCTATGGCGACATCATCGGCTTCGACGGCCCCACCGAGTTTGGAACGGACCGTTTCGTCAACATCGACCTTCACAACAGAGGCGACCAAGCCGCCTTTGGCGTGGATGTGAATCTGAGTTCAGACTGCGAGTATGTCGAAGTCATTCCCAGCAACTTGTTCGTCGCCGAGCTTGAACCCAACAGCACCATGAACTTCGATCAAGCCGGCCGTATCGTCATCGCCGACGACGTCCCCGACCAGACCCTTTTCACCTTGAACCTAACTGCTATTACAGGTGACGTGGAACACACCACCAGCCGTCAATTCCTGCTGTTAGCTCCCAACCTGCAGTTCTCTGACTATGAAGTCGAGGAATTCGAGGGCGACGGAAACGGCTTCTTCGACCCGGGCGAACGCGCCATCTTGCACATCCACGGCAAGAACCTCGGCCACGCCACGGCTCCCAGCGCCTACCTCACGGCTGTGTGTGATGACGAACGCATTCAAATTGAACAAAGCACCGTACTCATCGGATCCGTAGACAGCTACGGAGGCTTTGTCGCCAACCTCGTCATTAACTCCGATCCCGACATCGTCAGCGGCAGCGTGTTCCATTTCGACTTCGAACTCCACACGGGCAACTATACCACCACTACGGACTATAACCTCTCGGTGGGCTTGGCCGTCGAGACCTTCGAAAGCGGCGACTTCAGCTTCCTCGACTGGTTCCACGAGGGCGACCTGCCTTGGACCATCACCGACGAAGAAGCCCACAGCGGCGACTATTGCGCACGCTCGGGTGCCATCGGCGACAACGAAGTCACCAAGCTCGTCATCTACGCCGACATCCTCAGCGATGCCGCGATCTCCTTCTGGTTCAAGACCTCGACGGAGAAACGCAAGGACATCTTCGCCTTCTTCATCGACAACCACAGAATGGACTGGTGGTCGGGCGAAAACGACTGGACCTATGCCAGCTACGCATTCGAGGCCGGAAGCCATGTCTTCACTTGGCTCTACGACAAGAACAACAGCAACTCTTCGGGCGCTGACTGCGTCTGGGTCGACGACATCACCTTCCCGCGCACCTGCATCATCAACGACGTGGAAGAGGTGACGGAGCAAAAAGCCGCCGTCCTCTACCCGAATCCCACCACTGGCGCCTTTACCATCGAGTTGGTTGAGAAAAGCAACATCTGCATCTACAATATGTTGGGACAGCAGATCATGCAACTGAATGAGGCGTCGGGCATTCAACATCTCGACCTGGGCAACGCGCCTAAAGGAATGTATTTCATCCAGATCCAAAGCGGCAGCCAGACCGAAGTCAAAAAGATAATCTTAGAATAAGACAACATGAAAAAGCAGAACCTGATCATGATGCTATGCCTGGTGTGCGCTCTTATCGCCACGAGAGGCATGGCCCAGAATACCCTTGTCCTTCGTGAGGACAACATCGACGACATCGTCAAGGCCATGACCGTGGAAGAAAAGGTCGGACTGTTGGTGGGTTGCCAAGAAGCCATGATGCCCGGAGCGGCAGGCAACACCCGTCCGATTGAACGTCTCGGCATCCCCATGACGATACTCTGCGACGGCCCCGCCGGCCTCAACATCGAGCCGAAGCGCGAAGGCACCGACCAGACCTTTTACTGCACCGGCTTCCCCACCGGCACGGCTATGGCCAGCTCGTGGGACATCGCCTTGATGGAATATGTGACCACTGCCATGGGCAACGAGGTGCTGGAATACGGCGCTGATGTCATCCTCGCCCCTGGCATGAACCTCCACCGTAACCCGCTCTGTGGACGTAACTTCGAATACTACTCAGAAGACCCGCTGCTCTCGGGCAAGATGGCCGCCGCCTTCGTGCGTGGTATACAAAAGAACGGTGTGGGCACTTCGGCAAAGCATTTTGCTGTCAACAGTCAAGAGATCAACCGACTGGAGAATGACGCCCTTGTAAGCAGCCGTGCCTTGCGTGAACTTTACCTCAAGAACTTCGAAATCGCAGTGAAGGAAGGCAAGCCTTGGACGGTGATGTCGTCGTACAACAAACTCAACGGTGACTACACACAGCAAAAACACGGGTTGCTCACCACCGTGCTCCGCGACGAGTGGGGCTTCGACGGCATCGTGATGACCGACTGGGGCGTGAAAGAAAACACCGTGAAAGCCGCCAAGGCTGGCAACGACCTGATGGAACCCGGCAGACCCGTGGAGATCGAACGCCTCATGGCTGCCGTCAACAGCGGCGAAATCAGCATGGAAGTAATCGACCACAACGTGCGTAACATCTTGCAATACATCGTCAAGACCCCGCATTTCCGCAAGTATCAGTTCTCCAACAAGCCCGACTTGAAGGCCCATGCCGCCGTGGCGCGCAAGGCCGCCGAGGAGAGCATCATCCTGCTCAAAAACGACGGCCGCACCCTGCCCATGAAAGGCAACGAGAAGGTGGCATTATATGGCATCACCTCCGTCGACTTCTTTGGCATCGGGACAGGCTCGGGCGAGGTCAACACGGAACACATCGCCAACATGCAGGAGGCAATGACGGCGGCGGGCTTTACCTTGGACAAAGACCTAGCCGAGTACTATCGCCTTTACAATGCCACCCAAACCGCGACAGAGAAGATGGACGGCCGTGCCATCGACAAACGCCACCGCACAGAGCCTACTGTGTCGTTGAAAGCCATCGAGCGTCAGGCGCAAGCCAACGACGTGGCCGTGGTGGTGTTGGGCCGCATCGCCGGCGAGGGTGCCGACCGCGTGGTGAAAGACGACTTCGAGCTGACCGCCATCGAGCGCGAGCTCTTACAGAATGTCAGCATGAACTATCATAAGGTAGGCAAAAAAGTCGTCGTGGTGCTCAACCTCGTCGGCGCCATCGAGACCGCCTCGTGGAAGAACATGGTCGACGCCATCGTGTTGCCCTGGACGCCGGGACAAGAAGGTGCCTACGCCATCGCCGACATTCTGAAGGGCAAGGTGAACCCCTCGGGCAAGTTGGCCATGACGCTGCCCGTCAGTTACATGGACGTGCCTTCATCAAAGAACTTCCCCTACCATTGGGACATGACCTCGGGACGCAGAGGCACCCGCAAAAACGTGGACTACACCGAATACGAAGAAGACATCTGGGTGGGCTACCGTTATTTCCAGACCCAAAACGTGGAAGTCTCCTACCCCTTCGGCTTCGGCTTGAGCTACACTACCTTCGCCTATTCCAAGCCCTCGGTGAAAGCCAACAACGACGGCTTCACCGCCACGGTGACGGTGACCAACACCGGCAAGGTGGCTGGTCGCGAAGTGGTAGAGTTGTATGTGAGTGCGCCTTTGGGCAACCTCAAGGAGAAGCCTGCATTTGAACTGAAGGCCTTTGCCAAGACCAAGTTGCTGGCTCCGGGCGAGTCGGAGACCTTGACGATGAAAGTCAGCGCTTACGAGATGGCTTCCTTCAACGAGGTCGCCTCGGCATGGGAGACCGCCCCAGGCACCTATAAAGTCATGTTTGGCGCTTCGGCCGCTGACATCCGCGCCACGGCGTCATTCAACATGAAGAAGGCGCAAGCTTGGCCGGTGCATGACGTTTTGGGAGCGCCTAAAGAGTGATTTCTTGAAAGTGTTTCCTGATACTTTACAGCCCGCTTGAAGGAGATTCAGGCGGGCTGCTTTGGCTTATTCAATAATCATATAAGTGTTGCCTATCTCCCAACCGTCCTTGGTTTTCTTGGCGTAATAACCTGATTCAAATAAGCTACCAGTTCTGGAGCTCTTAGAAAACACCCAAGTATCAGCCTCAAAATCACATTTAAACAAAGGTGTTATGTCGTATCCTCCCAATTCATCCGTAAAATGATGTTGTTTCTGCGCATATTCTTCCGAAGTGACAAAAATAATACGCTGGGCAACAGGTTGAACGCTTAACAGATTGGGGTCGTCCGAGATAACCATAACCGTCACTGTCGTATCCGTTGCATAATGAACAGGCGTGATTTCATCTAATGGTATTAACTCGCACGGTCCATCTTGACATGAATAGAGTCTATCATCTCCATTCAACACAGTTTCAAACACGATGGTCTTGTCCGTACGGGGCAAGGCAAATCGAGGATTCATGTCAATATCGTCAGTAATGCCGTCACCGTCTGTATCCTTTTCAGTGGGATTGGTTAGAAACAAGGCTTCGGTAATGTCTGTCAAGCCATCACCATCCGTATCCTTTTGAAGAGTGGCCAAATCCAAAGTCAAAAGTAATCCGTCCTCGGCCAAATTAAAATACTCCATGCCCCATGGGCCGAACTCTGCCTTTTGAACAAAAAGGCAAGCCTCAACCTGCAAATCGCCTTGATTATTAATCAAAGGAACGCCGGAATACCACTTGACATACAAAGGCTTTTTCTGCACAATGCCTGTATAATAATAATCCCACGATTTCCCTTCGTCCGACGAATAAGCCACCCAAATGCCAGGAAGATCATCGTAGGCATTTCCTTCGTATAAAAAAGCCTCTATTTGACCTTGCTTCTCATGCTTCAATATGCACATCCTGTCAACCTTTCCAATATATTGACGAACCGATCTATCCCAGAAATACGGCCTGCAATGCCTAAAAACAGAATCTTGATACGGAGCAAAAAACAATGTATCATTATAAGGCGTATAGTTTTCAACCCTCTCGAAATCAAAGAAATCGTTCCTGTAACATTTCACTTCTTCTATCGAAAGAGGCTGCATACGAACCCTTTTATGGTTTTTATCATACTCGTCCTCTTCCCTGCTATCATATTTGGAGTAACCTTGGGCCATCATCACCGCAGGAACCCAAAGAAGCAGCAATAAACTCAAATATTTTTTCATGTCATTTTAGTTTTGTTTGTTGTGCTAAGATAATCATTTCAATTAATCTCTGCTAATTATCCACTATACTATAAATCCCGCCAATCTCCCATCCTTTTTCCGTCCATTTGGCGTAGTAATATGCCGACCACATAATACTGCTACCCGAAAACACATAAGTATTCTCCAAATTATCGGTTTTAAACAACGGGGAATAATCCACCTCAGGCAATTCATCCTCATAGTCATTCTGGATTGCCTCATACTCTTCGGGTGAAAGGAAAATGATTCTTTCATTTATGGGTTGAACACTAATTATGTTTGGGTCATCAGTGATTATCATACTTGTCATCGTGGTATCCGATGAATAATGCACGGGCGTAACTTCATCCAACGGAATCAACTCGCAGTTATCGTATTCCGGTTCACACGACAAGCGTTTATCGCCGTTGATAATCACTTCATAAACTATGGTTTTGTCGGTTCTTGGCACTGACCGGCGAGGATTCAAATCCATATTATCCGTAATGCCGTCACCGTCCGTGTCAGGATTATTAGGGTCGGTATAGTACTTTTTTTCCATAATATCGGTCAACCCGTCACCGTCAGAATCCCTTTGCAAAATGTCTAATTCCATAGTAAGCAATATGCCATCTTGCACAACTTCATATTCAGGATTATACGAGAAATCAGAAATACGCCTCATCAAACATGCTTCCATCTGCAAATCGCCATTATCATTGAGCAAGGGATATTTGGAGTACCATTTGAGATACAAAGGCTTGTTCTGCACAATGCCTGTATAATAATACGACCAATTCTTTCCTTTATCATAGGAATATGCGACCCAGATTCCCAGTCCGTTTTCAAGTTCTCCTTCCCAATAGACAAATGCTTCCGTTTCACCCTTCCTTTCATGCTTCATGATCCTATACCTGTCAATCTCTCCGATATATTGCGGCTCGATGTCAAAAAGGTTGAACGATGAATGACGAGGATCGGCGGCTGTGTCCAAAAAATTTTTCAACCGTTCTTGCTGTACATCCCATATGGAATCTTGATAAGGAGTATGGAAACGTTTTTCTTCATCGTACGCCGTATAATCCTTTGTTTTCTTGAATTCGAAAAACTCATTCTTGTAGCGGCGCACCTTGCTTTTCTTCAAAGGTTTGTACGGCACATATTTCCACTCCTTTTCTTCGTCGCGATGATAATACTGGTCCTCCTCTGTGCTTTTGAACTTGGCCAAATAAGCGTCAAAATCGAAATCTTCCTCCTGCGCGAACGCTATGGCGGAAGCCAAAAGAAGCAGCAATAAACTCAAATACTTTTTCACGTCATTATCATTTTTGTTGTGCAAAGGTAGTTCTTTTCCTTGAAAACGAAAATTTTACGCCATTATTTCGCCAGTTCTTTGGAAATATGTACTTTTGCCGATTACATTTTGCAAAATCATCAATACTAGTATAATGAAAAAACTAAGCCTAACCCTAATCCTTTCCCTGATGGTCACCCTGTTTGCAACGGCACAGACCATCGAGAAGACCTATTACTTCGGCGAGCCAAATGTCCGTCAGCTCCAAGGCTACGAACAGATCCAATTCGCCAACTGCATGCAGAGTGCCCTCGCCGGTCAGCCCTCGCTGCCTTGGCAGAGCGTCAGCCTGATGCTGCCCCAAGGCCAGGAAGCCTTGTCCATCGAAGTGGAGCTCTCCGACTTCCAAACCCTGGAAGGCAGCCACAACCTCTTCCCTTACCAGACGGCCCTCACCTACTCCGACCCCGTGCGCAAGCACTTTGAGAAAGACGAGGCCCTCTATGCCTCAAAGAGCGTCTACCCCAGCCAAGCCTACGGCAAACTCAGCACGCAGTACATGAACGGCGTCGGATTCGCCTTCTCGGCCTTCACACCCGTGCAGTATGTGCCTGGCACCGGCGAGGTGAGATACGCCACAAAGGCCACCGTCAGAGTCAAAACGACGGCCTCGAAGGCAGACCACTCCCGTATGCTTTGGCTCAACGGCAATAACGCCGAGCGCGCCAAGCGTCTCGCACAGAATCCCGAGATGCTGGAGACCTATAACAGCAGAGGCTTCGTTTTGGGCGGCTACGACCTGCTCGTCGTCACCCGCTATCAATATGTCAACGCCTTCGCCGACTATGTCAACTTCTACGAGGCCCGTGGCCTGCGCACCCGTGTCGTGGCCCTCGAGACCATCCTCAGCTCCATGAGCGGTCAAGACAGCGCTGAGAAGCTGCGTAACTACATCCGTCAGGAATACGAAGACAACGGCATCATGATGGTGAACCTCGCCGGCGACACGCAGATCATCCCCTACCGGGGCTTCTATTGCCACGTGGACAGCGGCGACGGATATGACGACGACGGCATCCCCGCCGACCTGTATTACGCCGCCCTCGACGGCAACTGGAACACCGACGGCGACAACCGCTGGGGCGAGATCGGCGAAGACGACCTGCTGCCTGAAATCGGCATCGGCCGCATGTGCTTCAACAACACCACTGAGCTAAACAACATGCTCCATAAGTCGATGACCTACCAGAGCGCTCCCGTCCTCGGCGAGTTCCGCAAGGTCACCATGGGCGGTGAGCACCTCCATGACGAACCTTATTTGAGCAACGGCAGCCAATACCTCGAACTGCTTATCGGCACGCACGACGACAACGGATACACCACCACGGGCATCCCCGAGAACTACACCTTCACCCGCCTATATTACGAGGAAGACACTTGGAGCGGCTACAACCTCTGCATGGCCATCAACGAAGGTACGCAATACGTGCACCATGACGGTCACGCCAACACAGAATATGTGGCAGGATGGGTCAACGACGACATTACCAACGCCAACTTCTACGGCCCCAACGGCGTGGACCACAACTACACCTTCTTCCACACCTCGGGCTGCATCTGCGGCGACTTCAGCAACAACTGCATCCTCGAACGCATGACCCAAATCTCCAACTTCGCCGTGGCCACCTTCGGTAACTCACGCTACGGATGGTTTAACGAAGGCCAGACCGAGGGTCCTGCCATCCACCTGCACCGCGAGACGGAAGACGCTTACTACAACGACCGCATCCCCTATGGCGGCTTGGCCTTGAGAGAAAGCAAGATCCAGACCGCCCCTTGGGTCAACGCCCCGGGACAATGGGAAGAAGGCGCCTTGCGCTGGAACTTCTACGACCTCAACATGTTGGGCGACGTGGCTTGCAGCCCCTGGCATGACGAGCCGTTCTCACCCGAAGTGAACTACACCACGGACATCGACAGAGGCACGGTAGAAATCCACGTGACCAACGCCAACGGCGAGGGTCTGAAGAACTTCCGCTGCGCCTTGATTTATGACAACACCATGATCGGCGTCGGCTACACCGACGAGACCGGCACTGCCATCATCGAGAATTACGAGCCGATGGATTATGACTCCATCACTCTCATCGTCACGGGCTGCGACGCCTGGCCGCAGACAATCACCATCCCGCTTCTGGACACGCCCGAAAACGAGATGCAGAATGTGATCCTCTACCCCAACCCCAACAAGGGACAGTTCACCCTTAGCCTGCCTGAGGACGACTGCGATATCACCATCTGCAACAGCCTCGGGCAAGTGGTATTCCAAAGCCAAAGCCACGGCATGATCACGATGAGCCTTGAAGACCTCAGCGAGGGCTTGTACTTCGTCACGGTGAAGTCGGAACACGGCACCAGCACCATGAAACTGGTGAAAGAATAAAGGTCTTTCGACCTATCGGAAAAAGCCTCGGAATCATGGTTCCGGGGCTTTTTTCGTGGCCTACAAAAATTTTTGAGAACACTATTGCGTAGTTACTAACAAATTTCTAATTTTGCACCTTCAATTTTGAGCCCAAAGAATATCAGTTAAATCACTAATAATCAATTAAATCAATGACAAAGTTTGTTTATACTTTCGGTGGAAAAACCGCTGAAGGTAATGCTACGATGAAGAACGAGCTGGGCGGCAAAGGTGCCAACTTGGCCGAGATGTGCCTGCTCAAGCTCCCCGTACCCGCTGGTTTGACCATCACCACGGAATGCTGTACCGCTTATTACAAGAACAACTGCCAACTCCCTGCCGGCCTCATGGACGAGGTCCACGCTGGCATGAAAAACATGGAAGACATCATGGGCATGAAATATGGCGACCCCGAGAACCCGCTGCTCGTCAGCTGCCGTTCCGGCGCGCGCAAGTCGATGCCTGGCATGATGGACACTGTGCTGAATATCGGTCTCTGCTCCAAGACTATCCCTGGCCTGATCAAGAAGACCAACAATCCCCGTTTTGTGTATGACTCCTACCGCCGCCTTATCATGATGTACGCCGACGTCGTCATGGAGAAGGCCGAGGGCATTGAGCCCGCTGACGGCAAGAGCATCCGCAAGCAACTCGACGACATGCTCGACGCCTACAAGGAGAAGAAGGGCTACAAGAGCGACACCGATCTGAAGGCCGAAGAGCTGCAGCAGCTGGCTGAGGACTTCAAGGTCCGCATCAAGGAAGTGCTTGGTACCGAGTTCCCCGACGACGCCGAGGCCCAACTCGAAGGCGGCATCAAGGCCGTGTTCAAGAGCTGGAACGGCAAGAAGGCCATCTCCTACCGTCGCATCGAGGGTATCCCGGACGACTGGGGCACTGCCGTCAACGTGCAGACCATGGTGTTCGGCAACATGGGCGAAGGCTCCGCTACCGGCGTGGCATTCACCCGTAACCCCGCCACCGGCGACAACCAGTTCTACGGCGAATGGCTCGTCAACGCCCAAGGCGAAGACGTGGTGGCCGGCATCCGCACCCCCAACCCGTTGAACGACGAAACCAAGAACGAGCAGAACAAGCATATGCACTCCATGCAGGAGCTCATGCCCGAGACCTATAAGGAACTCTGCGAGGTGCGCCGCATCCTCGAAGAGAACTACCACGACATGCTCGACGTCGAGTTTACCATCCAGGATGGCAAGCTCTACATGCTGCAGTGCCGTGTCGGCAAGCGCACCGGCGTGGCCGCCTTGACCATGGCTCTCGACATGATGAAGGAAGGCCTCATCGACGAGAAGGAAGTCGTCATGCGCCTCAGCCCCGAGCAACTCGACGAGTTGCTCCACCCCATCCTCGACGCTGAAGACGAGAAGAAGCACGACGTCATCGCCAAGGGTCTGCCCGCAGGCCCCGGTGGCGCTGTCGGTCGCATCGCCCTCACCATCGAGAAGGCCAAGGAATACAACGACGCCAAGATCACCAACATCCTCGTCCGCGAGGAGACCAACCCCGAAGACGTGGAAGGCATGCGTGCCGCCGACGGTATCCTGACCGCCCGTGGTGGCATGACCTCACACGCCGCCCTAGTTGCCCGTGGTTGGGGTAAGTGCTGCATCGTGGGCTGCGACGCCGTAAAGATCGACCTCGAGAAGGGCATCGTGAGAATCGGCGACAAGCAGTTCAAGGAAGGCGACGTCATCAGCCTGAACGGCTCGAAGGGTTGGATCTACGCCGAGCCTGTCGGCATGATCAAATCCACCGAGAACCCGCTGTTCCAGCAGTTCATGAAGCTGGTCGACAAGTATCGCAAGATGGGTGTCCGCACCAATGCCGACAACCCCATTGACGCCCAGAAAGCTATCGACTTTGGTGCCGAAGGCATCGGCCTGTTCCGCATCGAACACATGTTCTACGGCGAAAACAGCGAGAAGCCTCTCGAGATCCTGCGTAACATGATTCTGGCCAACAGCCGTGCGGAGCGTGTCGCTGCCCTCGAACAGCTGGAGCCTTACTTCCTCGAGAGCGCCAAGAAGACCTTGAGAGTGATGGACGGCAAACCCTTGACCTTCCGTCTGATGGACCCGCCCTTGCATGAGTTCGCTCCCCAAGGCAGCAAGAAGATGCAGGAGACGGCCCGTCGTCTGCATCTCAGCATCGAAGAAGTGCAGAAGCGCGTGGCTAAGCTCCACGAGGTCAACCCGATGATGGGTCTCCGTGGCGTGCGTCTGGGTATCATCTACCCCGAAATCACCCGCGTCCAGTTCCGTGCCCTCTTCAGCGCCACTTGCGAGCTGATGAAGGAAGGACTGAACCCGATGCTCGAGATCATGGTCCCGCTGACCATCAACGCCGCTGAGCTGAAGCACCAGAAAGCCATCGCCACCGAGCTGAAGGCTGAGGTGGAGGCCAAGTACGGCATCAAGTTCAACTACAAGTTCGGCACCATGATTGAGATTCCTCGTGCCGCCCTCGTCGCCAACCAAATCGCCGAGGTCGCCGAGTTCTTCAGCTTCGGCACCAACGACCTCACCCAGATGACCTACGGCTTCAGCCGCGACGACGTCAACGCCATCGTGAAGACCTACGTTGACGAGAAGATCATCCCCGCTGACCCGTTCAACTCATTCGACCGCGAGTGCGTGGGCGAATTGGTGAAGATCGGCGTCCAACGTGGCCGCAGCACGCGCCCCAACCTGAAGTGCGGTGTCTGTGGTGAGCACGGCGGTGACCCGACCGCTTCGGAGTTCTTCTACAAGGCCGGCATGAACTACGTGAGCTGCTCCCCGTTCCGCGTGCCCGTGGCACGTCTGGCCGCAGCACAGGCCGCCATCAAGGAAGAGCGCGGCAAGTAATTTTAATTCAGAATGCTGAATGCTGAATTATGAATGCTGAATGACAGCCTCCGAGATTCTCGGGGGCTGTTGTTTTTATACCATCTCCACTTCAATTTTATCTTCGGAGAGATATACCAAAAACGCCAGTATCGTCTTTTCGGTCATTTCCTTTAAGGCACTGACATAAGTCCTCACTTGGTCTTTATAGTCATCGTCCTTTTTGCCCGTCTTATAATCCAACAGATAGACCGCATCGTCCAGTTCGGCATAGCGGTCGAAACGACGGACTACACCTTGGTACAGCACCTCACACTCCGTCTTCACTTTTGCCGACGGGGCAAAGGCTGCTCCAATCATCGGATGCTTGGCCATTTGATGGAACCTGTCGCGAATCCAATCCGCCGAGGCTTGGTCAAGCGTGCCGTCGGCGAGACAAGGCATCAAAACAGCGTCCAATTCCTCAGGATAGCTAATGTGCGACAGGATTTGATGCACCAACTCGCCCCATTCGCGTGGCTGCAAACGCTCACTTTGAGATTGCCATAGCTTGGTCGGCACCGGGTCAACATTGATTTTTCCAAACCAATCCCCAGCCACCGAATCAATCGTCAGCAATTTCTTTTCGTCTTTCGGCTTCTCTTCGGGTTTCATGAAGTCAGGATTGCCAAAACGATACACCAAAGCATCGTTTCCTGCGACTTGACGGTCGTCCTTATCGGCTAAGAAGACACGAATGACATTGGGCTTATCAGCTTTGCCCTGCTTGGCGATGACGTAGAGACGCTGCACGGCACGGGTGAAAGCCACATAAATCAGGTTGAGGTTGTCTAGGCAGTTGCTTTCCTTTTCCTTTTCGACCAGTTCCAAGGCTTTGTCACCCATGCTCTCCGCTTTTGAGTCCAGTTTAAACAGCACCTTGTCCAGGTTGGGAATGGCTTCAAAGCCCAAATCCGTGGGGCTCAGCCATTCCTCCGCCGACCTGCTGCGATTAAGTCGCTCGTCCAAGTCGATAATGGCCTCGGGATAGATGACCACGGGGAATTCCAAACCCTTTGACTTGTGTATCGTCATGATTTTCACCGCATTGCCGCTTGCCGACATCACCGAGAGCTTGTTCTGTTTTTTGTCCCAATACTTCAAGAACTCGTTGATACCCTCCATCGGTCCCGACTGCCATTTGAAGACCTCCTCCATGAAGTAGTTCAAGAAGGAATCATGGATTGTGTCGAAGTGGAACATACGCAACAAACTGGCGCAGAGGTCATATAAACAGGTCGCTTGTGAAAGGGCCTCTTGCAGCTTGCCAGCCTCACCTAAACCCAACACGGACTCAATGGCTTTATCGCCACTAGCAATCGCCTTCACATCGCCAAAACTCTGGCTTATGTCGCCTTCGAAATCAGGGTTTTGCACCAATTTCCAATAATGCATGACATTGGCGACATTCGTCTCGTTGTCGCCATACAACAGAT
>Ga0310696_10004083_pt1 | contig 17989 bp, 17 predicted proteins | sample AusTroGonzalo_MG_4_FD_203885 | JGI IMG/M metagenome (GOLD analysis project Ga0310696, IMG submission 203885) | Bovine rumen microbial communities from tropical cattle in Woodstock, Queensland, Australia - Gonzalo_02 (v2) (version 2) | ecosystem: Host-associated > Mammals > Digestive system >...
AAAAATGCGTATATTTGCGCTGTAAATGCAAAGTGCATATTACGGAATAAACCTAAACATCTAAGATTTATGACTTACAAAGTAATTGACATCGAGGGCGTAGGAGAAGTTTACGCTGAGAAACTGATTGCAGCAGGCATCAAGACTGATGCAGAACTGTTAGAGAAATGTGCAAAGCCCGCAGGTCGCAAGGCTCTGGAGGACGAGACCGGGATCAGCGGCAAGTTGATTCTGAAGTGGGCAAACCACTGCGACCTGTATCGCATCAATGGTGTAGGCCCACAGTTTGCCGAACTGTTGGAGGCCAGTGGTGTGGACACAGTGAAGGAATTAAAGCACCGAGTTGCCGAGAACCTGCAGAAGAAATTGGAAGAGGTGAATGCCGTCAAGAATCTGACCAACCGTGTTCCCGCAGTCGTTGAAGTTCAAAAGATGATTGACCAGGCTAAAGAATTGCCTGCCGTGATGGAGTATTAAATGAATGAAGAAATCATTGATATGAATAATATTAGCGGCTCCCCACATGCGGAGCCGCTAATTCGTTGACAGCATTTTGTTTTCTATAGTTCCTTCTTGGCCGTTGTGCATTCGTTGACCAGATAGACAATACTCATATACGGAATACCCGTATTGGTTTCCAGGCCTATCTCGCAAGTTCGGCTATTGCTATAGCCCACCTCGATATGGTTCGCCTCAATCTGCGGACGGAGTTTTCTTAGACCGTACTTGTTCAGTTCAGGGAAGGTGAAACCCCTGTCGCCAGCGAAGCCACAGCACCCCACACCCTCGGGCAGGAAGACCTTCGTGGAGCACATCTTGGCGAGGTTGATAAGGTCGTCAGCGACACTCATCTGACGGGTAGAGCAGGTGACGTGCAAAGCAATAGGACGGTCTATGGGATGGAAGTCAAGACGAGGCACAAGATACTCCATGATAAACTCGGCAGGTTCGTAGAGATGCATCTTCTTCATGACCTTTTTCATGCGGTGCAGACAAGGACTCTGGGCGCACAGCACAGGATAGCGTCCTTCCTCAGAAGCTTTCCAAAGGGCGGCTTCAAGCTCAGCACTCTTTCGGTCGGCAATGTCGAGCATACCCTTCGATTCCCAAATCTGTCCACAGCACATGCGCTCCATACCTTCTGGGAAGATGACCTCGTAGCCAGCCTTTGCCATGAGTTGTATGACCTCATCGACAAGGTCGTGAATCTTTCCACCATGTTTCGACTGTCCCATGGTCTGGTTGATACAACTTGGGAAGTAAACCACCTTTAGAGGTGAATGCTCCTCCTCATGATGAGGTATCGACTTCTCAATGATGAACTGTGTGAGGTCTGACTTCTTCGGTTGGCGATGTTTCTTGGGCATAGCAGTGGTCCACAGGGGCAAGCCCATCTTGTTCATACCTCGACAAACACTGGTCATCAGCGAGGGGCCGAGCGTCACGTGAGCAACATGGGCTACATCGAGCACCACACGTAGGCCACTCTTAATGCCTGCCATGTGGTTGGCTGCAAACTCGCCAATCTTGTATCCCGTAGGACTGTCGTTCATATCCATCTGACGGATGAGGTGTGTCAGTTCACCCGTATTGATCTTCATTGGGCACGACGTAGAGCAGAGGCCGTCCGTCGCACAGGTCTGGTCACCATAATACTTATACTGTTTCTTCAGCGTAGCCAGACGTTCCGGATCGGCACCCGTGGCTGTCAGGTGTCGGATTTCGCGCTGTACGGCAATACGCATACGCGATGACAACGTGAGACCACACGACATACAGTTGACCTCGCAGAAGCCGCACTCGATACACTTATTGGCACGCTTCACCTGTTCGACAGTTTCCTTAGCCGTCGACAATGCAGGATCCATCAGGTAATGGCCACCATCCGGCACCTTGTCAAAGTCGAAGTCGAGCACGGGCAACGGTTTCAGACACTTGATGAAACAATCGGAATCGTCGTTGAAGATGACTCCCTGATTCAGCAAGCCATCAGGGTCGAAGATAGCCTTCAACTCCTTCATGGCCTCATAGGCCTTGTCGCCCCACTCGTATTTCACGAAGGGTGCCATATTACGACCCGTTCCGTGTTCGGCCTTCAGCGAACCATCGTAGCCTTCGACCACCAGTTTCGCCACATCACGCATCATCTCAGCGTAACGAGCTACCTCATGTTCGTCGGCAAAGCTCTGATTCAGAATGAAGTGGTAGTTGCCCTCGAAGGCGTGACCATAGATACAGGCATCGTCGTAGCCGTGGTCAGCAATCAACTTCTGGAGTTTTACGGTAGCCTCAGTCAGCGACTCAATGGGGAACGCCACATCCTCGATGAGGCACGATGTGCCAACGGGACGCGTACCACCCACTGAGGGGAAGATGCCTGAGCGGATGGCCCAATACTTGCCATAGACAGCAGGATCCTCAGTGAACTCAGCAGGGATATAGAGCCGGAACTGCCCCAGACACGCCTTAATCTTCTCAATCTTCTCCAACAGCTGTTCGTGAGTGATGCCCTTCGTCTCGGTGAGGATTGCCGTGAGATTATGATAGTCGCCAGGCTGCACGCCCTCGATCTTGCCGGCATCGACATCCTTTTTATATTGCAGATAGACGGGATCGTCCACACTGCTCAGCGACTTGTAGTCGAGCATCTCGGCGCTCTTCACCACCAGGTTCTCGGCGCTGTATTCCAAATCCTCCTCGCCAGCCTTCATCTTCTTCATGGCCACGACGGCCTCACAGCTTTCCTTCATGGTCATGAAGTAAACCATTGCCGATGCCTTGAAGGGATAATCTTTCAGTGTCTTCATCGTCACTTCCGAGAGGAATGCCAACGTTCCTTCCGACCCCACCATCGAATGCGCAATGATGTCGAACGGGTCGTCGTAGGCAACAAGCGGACGCAGGTTCAAACCCGTCACGTTCTTGATACTATATTTGGTACGTATGCGCGTAGCCAGTTCCTCGTCAGCACGCACCTTGTCGCGCAGGGCCTCGATTTGGGCGATGAACTCTGGGTGCGAACGGGAAAACCGTTCACGACTGTCTTCGTCACCAGTGTCGAGCACTGTGCCGTCCGTCAAGATAATCTTTGCCGACACCATCATGCGGTCGCTGTTGGCATGGACGCCGCAGTTCATGCCCGAGGCATTGTTGATGACGATACCACCCACCATCGCTGCACCAATGCTGGCAGGATCAGGCGGGAACACACGACCGTAGGGTTTCAGAATTTCATTGACGCGGGAACCGACAATACCCGGCTGTAGGGTAATCGTCTCGCGGTCGTCCGCCAACTGGTATTTTTCCCAATGCTTGCCTGCCACGATGAGCACGCTGTCCGTACAGCTCTGTCCTGACAGCGAGGTGCCGGCAGCACGGAACGTAAACGACAGATGATACTTTCGGCAGAGTCGCACAATGTCGGATATTTCCTGCTCATTATCACTGCGCACGACCACCTTTGGTATCATGCGATAAAAACTGGCATCCGTACCCCACCCCAGCGTGCGGAGCTCGTCGGTATAAATACGATCCGAAGGCAACAACTGCTTCAGGTCAGTAAGAAATTGGTTCAACATAGGATTAAAGGGTTTTAAGTTATTACTGTGTACTATTATGGGTACAAAGATACGAAAAAAAACAATCCGTGATTACCAAATAACGAATAGTTTTTCGTAGTTTTTGTTTTTTTCACTAAAATAATGTGGAAATCTCGCAAAAAGTTCGTATATTTGTCGAAATTTAATTCAAGAACTACTTATATAATAATAACAAATAACTTAAGACCTATGACAGCATTAGTATCCGTTATCCCCATCCTTTTGCTTATCGTATTGATGATGGGTTTCAAAGTGTCTGGTTACAAGAGTGCCATTGTCACGCTCATCGTAACAATCCTTCTGGCTCTGTTTGCCGTTCCGGCTATGGGCATCATCCCTGAGAAATTTGCCGACGTTTCCATTTACGGCATCACGCTGTGGTCGGTTGTCGAGGGTTTCCTCAAGGCCTGCTTCCCGATTATCCTAATTATCATCTGCGCCATTTTCAGCTACAACATCCTGTGCGAGACGAAGGAGATTGAGACCATCAAGACGCAGTTTATCCAGATGACCAGCGACAAGGGTCTGCTGGTGCTGTTGCTGACGTGGGGTCTCGGTGGTGTGCTCGAAGGTATGGCCGGCTTCGGCACGGCTGTGGCCATTCCTGCTGCCATCCTCATCGGACTGGGCTTCAAACCGATGTTCTCGGCAGTCATTTGTCTGGTGGCCAACACAGTGGCCGTAGGTTTCGGTGCTGTTGGTCTGCCCGCTACGACACTCGCCAATCAGGTTGCCGCCAGTGGTGTGGCTACGCCTGAGGAACTCTGCGAGGTGGCTACCTTTATTATATTACAGCTCTCGCTGATGTTCTTCATCACGCCGTTCCTCATTTTGATGATGACCGACAAGACGAAGATTCTGAAGAACCTCACCATTGCGCTCTTCGTGGGTACGTTCTCTATCGTCGTGCAGTTCTGCTGCGCCCACTTCATCGGCCCTGAGACACCTGCCATCCTCGGTTCTGTGGCAGCCATCATCGCCATGCTGATCTACAATAAGCTCTTTATCCGCGACGAGAATCCTGCTGATGAAGTTGTGGTTGAGAAGAAGAAATTTGGTGTCGCCAAAACGCTGAAGGCTTGGAGTGTTTACGGCCTCATCATTTTCTTCATTCTGATTTCGAGCAAGATTGTGCCGCCCGTCAACGAGCTGCTGAACAACACGCTGGTCACCAAGTTCGAACTGCCCGTCATCGGCAATACGTTTAAGTTCGGCTGGCTGTCGAATGCCGGTCTGATGATTTTCCTCGGTGCCGTCATTGGTGGTCTCATTCAGGGCATGAGTTTCGGCCGTCTGATGAAGCTGTTGGCCAAGACTACGCTGAACCTGCAGAAGACTGTTGTTACCATCTGTTGTCTGGTGGCTATGGCCATGCTGATGAACAACACGGGTATGACCAACGACATTGCCAAGGGCCTCGTGCTGCTGACGGGCGCTGCTTTCCCGTTCTTTGCTCCGCTGATTGGTTCAATCGGAACCTTCGTGACGGGCTCGGCTACCAATGCCAACATCCTCTTCGGCAAACTGCAGGCTACTGCTGCTAGCGACTTGGGGCTGGTCAATCAAGGCACGTTCTTCGGCGTCAGCGGTAGCGAAACCAACTGGCTCGCCGCAGCCAACTGTGCCGGTTCTGAGGGTGGCAAACTACTCTCGCCACAGTCGATAGCCATTGCTACAGCCGCCTGCGACATGGAGGGTCAGGATGGTGACATCATGCGTAAGACCATGCCGTTTGCCATCTTCTGGATTCTGATGAACGGCCTGATGGTGTTCCTCGGACTGCATGTGATTTGAGATAAGAGATAAGAGATATGAAGGTAGGACTATTTATTCCCTGTTACGTGGATGCCGTCTATCCTGAGGTGGGTATGGCAACATGGAAGTTGCTGAAGCATCTGGGTATCGACGTGACGTATCCTGAGAAACAGACCTGCTGCGGCCAGCCGATGGCCAATGCTGGTTTCGAGAAGCAGGCCATTCCCCTGGCCGAGAAGTTTGAGGAGAAGTTCAAGGACTTCGACTACGTGGTGGCACCGAGTGTGTCGTGTACGGCGTTCATCAAGATTAATTATCCAAGGCTGCTGGGCGATAAAATTGCCTCAGGAACAAACGGGACACACGAATGCGAGACGGCGAAGAAATGCATGGACGTTGTTGAGTTCCTGCACGACGTGGTGAAAGTTGACCACCGTCTGGGCACGTTCCCCCACAAGGTGTCGCTGCACAATTCGTGCCACGGTGTCCGCGAGCTCGGATTGTCGAGCCCCAGCGAGGAGCACGTCAACAAGTTCAACAAGATCAAGGACCTGCTACAGCTGGTGGACGGCATCGACGTCGTCGAGCCCGAGCGTCCTGACGAGTGCTGCGGCTTCGGCGGCATGTTCTCTGTCGAAGAGACTGCCGTCTCGGCACAGATGGGTAAGGACAAGGTGGAGCGCCACATGCAGACGGGTGCTGAATACATCACCGGTCCAGACTGTTCTTGCCTGATGCACATGGCCGGTGTTGCCAAGAAGCAGGGCTTCGACATCAAGTTCAAGCACGTGGTTGAGATTCTGGCCGCTGGCCTGTAATTTCGGCATAACGGTATAACGTTATAACGTAATAACGCAAAGAATTATGAGTACATCACATAGCAAAGCCGCCAAGCAGTTCTTGAAGAACCAGCAATATGCCCACTGGCACGACGCCACGTTCTGGGCAGTGCGCACCAAGCGCGACAACATGGCCTATGGACTGGACGAGTGGGAACAACTGCGCGAGAAGGCTTCGGCCATCAAGCGCCACACCATCACCCATCTGGATGAATATCTCGACCAATTTGCCACCAATGCCGAGAAGAACGGCGTCGAGGTACATTGGGCGAAGGACGCCAAGGAGTTCAACGAAATCGTCTACGGCATCCTGAAGAACCATAACGTGAAGAAGATGGTGAAGTCGAAGTCGATGCTCACCGAGGAGTGCGAAATGAATCCCTATCTGGAGTCGAAAGGCATCGAGGTGGTGGAGACCGACCTTGGCGAACGCATCATTCAGCTGAAGGGTCAGAAACCCTCGCACATCGTGATGCCCGCCATCCACCTGAACCACGACGACGTGGGTGAACTGTTCGAGGAGAAAGGCATCTCGAACGAGAAGGGCAACCACGACCCCACGTACCTCACCTACCGTGCACGCCTCTCGCTGCGCAACGAGTTCCTAACGGCTGATGCAGGCATGACGGGTGCCAACTTCGGTATCGCCTCGACGGGCGACATCGTGGTGTGCACCAACGAGGGCAATGCCGACATGTCGACCAGCTGTCCACGTCTGCACATTGCCGCCATCGGTTTGGAGAAGGTCATACCGAACTACGAGTGTCTGGCCGTCTTCCAGCGCATGCTGTGCCGAGCAGGCACGGGTCAGCCTACGACGACCTACACCTCGCATTTCCGCAAGGCACGCCCAACGGCTCACCACATGCACATCGTGCTGGTCGACAACGGCCGTTCCGAGTGGATTGCCAACCCAGAGCATTGGGAGTCGCTGAAGTGTATCCGCTGCGGTTCGTGCATGAACACGTGTCCCGTTTATCGTCGCTCGGGTGGCTATTCATACAGCTACTTCATCCCAGGTCCCATCGGCATTAACCTCGGCATGTTGCGCGACACACAGGCTCATAGCGGCAACGTCTCTGCCTGCACACTGTGTCTCTCGTGCCAGACGGTATGTCCTGTGAAGGTGAACCTCGGCGACCAGATATACCAGTGGCGCCAGCAGCTCGACGACTTCGGCACGGCCAACCCACAGAAGAAGCTGATGTGCAAGGGCATGTCGATGGTCTATGGTTCACCTGGTTTGTATAACTTCGGCACGGGTCTCGCCCACTGGGCTAATCTGATTCCCTCGCCGCTGATGAACTGCGGCCTGAACCCGTGGGCTGAAGGTCACAAGATGATGGAGTTCCCCAAGAAACCGTTCCACGAAATGATTAAGGACATTGAACATTGAACTTTGAACATTATGGCAAGTAAAGAAGATATATTAAATAAGTATCGCGCGAACGTGCGCGAGAAGTTCGACATGCCCGACCTCAGCGACATCAAGGCCACAACCTACCCCGACCCGTTGTTGCAGTTTATGAACATGACGAAGAGCGTGGGCGGCAATGCCATCGAGGTTGAGAAGGGGCGCGACATCAATGAACTCATCAAGGAACTGTACCCTGATGCCAAGGAGATTGCGTCGAACCTGCCTGAGATTACCATCGCCACACGTAATCCTGACGAAGTGGGTCGTGCGCGCGACCTGAACGGTACGGATGTGGGTGTCATTCGCGGCTGTTTCGGTGTGGCTGAGAACGCCTGCGTGTGGATTCCGCAGCAGATGAAGGAGAAAGCCGTCTGCTTCATCTCAGAGAACCTCGTCATCCTGCTTGACAAGAAGCAGATTGTCAACAACATGCACGAAGCCTACGCCCGACTTTCGAAACGTGAAGGCTGCGGCGCCGACCAGTTCGACGAATATGGTTACGGCTCGTTCATCAGCGGTCCGTCGAAGACTGCCGACATCGCCCAGGTGCTGGTCATGGGCGCCCAGGCAGCAAGAAGTGCAACGGTGCTGTTGCTCGACGAATAGGAAAATTACAAAAAGGTCCCTTTTGTGTAAATCTAAAAGAAGCCGCCCCTTCGATAAATAAAGAGGCGGTTTTCTTTGTACTACATCTAATTTACACTTTCAGATAGCTCTTCAGTGAGGCCACGTAATCCTCGAAGGCTTTGAGGCCTGTGGGGGTAATGCGGCAGATGGTGCAGGGCTTTTTGCCCTTGAAGGTCTTTTCGACCTCAATGTAGCCCGCCGCTGAGAGTTTGTCGACTTGCACGCTGAGGTTGCCGGCAGTGGCTCCCGTCTGCTCCTTGATATACGGGAACTCGGCTTCCTCGGCACTCACGAGCAGCGACATCACAGCCAGTCGCAGCTCAGAATGCAGCAATGGGTCTAACGTGGGAAACATCATACGCTCTGCTTTTTAAGCATCATGCCTGGGAGCAACAGGCCGACAAGTGCGAATATAAAGATGGTCAGACAGGGCAGCGACGAGCTGATGACTGCAGCTGTCAGGGCGAAAGGCGACTCCACCGACACGAGATTCATGACAATAGCCTCACCTACATGGAAATGTTCCCACGCGAAGCACAGCAGGCCAGCCACGATGCCGAAGACGACCAGCCAACGCTGACGCAGAATGTGTCCCGTCATGGTGATGGCCATTCCCATCAGCAGCACGATAACTGGTGCCACCCTGATCTGCGAGGTTGCATATTCGCTTATCGGCAATAAACGTGCTCCTATCCAGCCCCAAATGAGGGCAATGATGAAGAATCCGATGCCGAAAAATCCAAACGTGATCCAAGTCTTGGCAACCATCGAACTGACAAGACTTACGGGCGCATGCTCGCGATCCTTAATATATTTGCGCGAGAGCAGCCAGATGACTACTGGCAGGGCGAACCAGAGCAAGTGTCCTATTCCTACCATTCCCTGACTCATCGTAATGATGTTGATGAGGACAACCAGGACGGCTGTGCACATGATACATATTCCTGAGATGTAGAGCGACCGGCCTGTAGTCTTCGACACAGCACGGCGGCTCTTCTCTATCTGCTCAGTAATGATTTCAAGACTGCGCTCGGCAGTCATGTTGCTGTTTTCTTCCATGATTCTTTTCTTTTTTAGTTGTGATAATAATGTTTTGTTAATCTCTCGGCCTCGACCCCACCCCTGCAGAAGGTACGGTTTTAGCCTTTTGTGTTCGAATCACGGTGCAAAGATAAAGAAGTTTATTTTGTAAACCAAATTATTTCATAGAAATCTTCATTCCTTAAACAATCTTTAACAAAGCGATTCTGACAATTCTGACAATTCTGACAGTCAGAATCCGCGCCCACCTCTCACCGCTGAACTGTTAAATTTAAGGCATATTATTATATAATATATATATTATATAATAATATGAGGTTATAAACACATTTCTTCGACCACACGATTTCCCGATTTCTGACACTGTCATTTGTCAGAATTGTCAGAAAGCTTAGTAGTAGTAAGCAGACTGCTTAGTAGTAGATCGCCCGCTTAGTAGTTGCGGGTCGTTTATTCCCACGTTGGGAACAAAATATTCCCTGCCTAGGGAAAAATTGCGCCCTGCCCAGCGCGTTTATTTTCTGACGACGACAGCGTTGGGGTATTTCTTGGGGTTGAAGACGAAGACGTTGTCGCTGAGGCCGAGTTTAATCTTGGTCACCGTCATCTTCATCGAGGCAATGCTCACCTTGGTCTCGTATTGGTGCAGCATGTACGTGTCCTTCACGATGCGGATGATGCTTTTCTTGGGCGTGTCTTTCTTCAGCGGACCGGTGAAGGTAATCTCGTAGAACTTGTCGGTGATCTTCAGCTTCGCCTTCTTGTACTCCTTGTCCAAACCCATGTCGACAGAGAATTTCTCCTTCTTCTTCTGCGCGCCCTTCGTGATGGTCAGCGTGTCGCGCTCCTCCTCATCGACAGCCTTCTCGTAGCTCCACGTCTGCGTACCGTCGTAGCCCGTCTCACGATACATCTCATGGCCCTTCACCTTCATCGACAAAACCGAAAACGACTTGTCGCCCTTCTTGCATACCTTCATCGTTCCGTCCATCGACATGATGACGGCACCCACATGTAGCTTCATGTCGAGCTCGAGGCCGTTGTCGTTCTTGAACTTCTCGGCACTCTTTTTCATAATGTCCTTGACTTCCTCGGGAATCTGTGCCTGCACGGCCACACAAAGCTGCAACAGCAGCAAAATCAGAATCTGTTTCATATTATCAAATGTATTGTTTAACGTGAAAATGTACTATTTAGCTGGTTTAAATCTATTGATTAGTGCCACTATACGTGCTGTTTCATCGTCGGAAAGTGCCGGATTGCAGGGGATGCTAAGCTCCTCGGCGTGAATCCTTTCCGTAATGGGCAGCGACAGCGAGGGCCATTCTGACAATTCTGACAATTCTGACAGCCAATTCTGCGCCCCCTTTGCATAGCAACGTTGCCGGTGGGGCGGTATGGGATAGTGGATTTCCGTCCCTACGCCGTTGTCAGCAAGGTAGCGTTGCAGTTCGTCGCGACGAGAACACAAAAGGGGGAAAATATGATAGACTGAATCACGGTCGCATTGGGGCAACAGAATATCAGGATGCTTTACCTTATTTATATATAGGGCGGCAATCTCCTTACGGCGTTGGTTGTTGGCGTCCAAGTCGGGCAGCTTAGCCAAGAGGATGGCAGCCTGAATTTCGTCCATGCGCGAGTTGCGCCCCTGATAGTCGAACACGTAGTGGCGGGCGGAGCCATAGTTGCCCAGAACACGGATGACGTCGGCCAGCTCGTCGTCGTCGGTAGTGACAGCACCAGCATCACCAAAGGCGCCAAGGTTTTTCGTGGGATAGAAGCTGTGTCCGGCTGCGTGGCCGAGGGAGCCCGTCTTTGCGTGTCGCGATTCAGTCGCGACAAACCGATGCGGCAAAACCGCATCGCACAAACAGCCGTGGGCTTGGGCGTTGTCCTCGATAAGTTTCAGCTGGTGGCGGCGGCAGATGTCCCCTATCCTATCGGTATAGGCACAACGACCATAGAGATGCACTATCATGATGGCACGGGTGCGCTCCGTAATTGCCTGTTCGATGAGTGCATCGTCAATCTGGAGAGTATCAAGCGAGGGTTCTACCAACACAGGCTTGAGGCGATTCTCCGTGATGGCAAGAATCGAGGCGATATAGGTGTTAGCAGGCACGATGACCTCGTCGCCCTCCTGCATCACGCCCAGTTCCATGTAGGCGCGGAAGATGAGCGTCAGTGCATCCAGTCCGTTGCCACAGCCAATGCAATGCTTCGTACCGATATACTCCGCATAAGCCTCCTCGAAGCGGCGCGTCCAGTCACCCTTCAAGTACCACCCACTCCTGAGCACCTCGTCGGCAGCATGCTCATAGGGTTTGTTGATAGTCTTCAGATCCAGATACTTAATCATAGTTTCCATTCGTAAGTATCGTAACACACGGCACGTCCGCCAAAACCCTCCTTCTGGAAAATCAAGGAATCGTTGAGATCGTCGTTTTCAGGAAGGTTCGAGGTGCCGAAGTCAAAAAACTGACGTCCCTCGGCAGCATAATAGTTCAACAGCTTGTCGAACAGGAAGTCCAATGCCCCATGCTGTCGTCCTTCCTCCGATGCCACGATATACTGCGTCTTCACCGTCTGTCCGCAGTCATAAAGCAATGTTCCACCTAAGACGACATCGTCCTTACAAACGGTCATCAAACGGATGTTGTTCGGAAAACGTCTCTTCAGCAGCATGATTTCATCCAACGAATGAACGGGCTTAGCTTGGAATTTCTGTCCAAGATGCAACTCTAACATTCGCCAATACAAGGTAAAATCAGTCTGTTCCCTGACGCAAAGCCCAGCCTGTAGTCCTTTCTTCGCGCCCCGTCTCCTGAGCGTTGAGAACGGCAGCCGTCGATCGAGCATCACCACACTGGCCACATCACGCGAAAGCAAAGATGCACGACACACATTCGAGAGTGCAAACAAATCCTCCTCAGCAGGGAGCTTGGCATACACCCATGGAACATGCTTGTACACTACACGGCTGAAACCCTGCCCGCGCAAATAGTCAGCCAGTGAAACAAAGATGTCCCTAACCTGAGCCGCCTTGCAACGCTGGCCCATCACCAAACCGCCATACGTCAGACCTTGATGCGAATAAAAAACAACATTGGTTTCGTTGGCAGGCATGAGGGCATAGAGGCGCCCGTCAACGTAAATCATCAGCGAATGGTCACAGAAGCGGTCAGCATGATAGTCCATGTAGTCGCGGAAGAACAGGAAAGTCCCATTCTTCGACTGTGCCACAAAGGCATCCCATGCGGCCTTGTCAGCCTCCGTATATCGTCTGATGTCAATCATTCACTTTACGTATTCCTCGAATTCATCGTATTCATAGATATATTCGCCCTCATCGAACAACTCCGATGCCAACACAAGGCACACGGCACCACTGGAGAAATCCTCCAGTGTGCGCCACACGCCCGTGCCGATGTACAGCCCCTGATAAGGATGGTTCAGGTGGAAGATTTCCTTGCCTCCGCACCCATCGTCGACCGTCACGTCGAACGAGCCACTGACGGCAATGACAATCTCCTCGCAGGTGCGGTGGGCATGCCCCCCACGGCGCTCACCACTGGGTACGTCATAAGTCCAATAGACACGGGCAATGTCGAACGGAATATTCTTCATCTGCTCAGCGACGGTCAGATTACCACGTGGGTCGACAATCTTCGGCAGGTCTATGAGTCCGTACTTTTTATCCATTGTCTTTTTACCTTAACTTCGCATAGGGATCGGTGCCGAGGACGGTCTTGGCCAGACGTTTCGCCTTGTCGCGCAGGGCATTGACGTCATCGCCCACCTCACCATAGCAGAGCACGACGCCCATGCGACGGCCCTTGTGAGCCTCAGGTTTGCCAAAGATGCGGATGCGCGTGCGGTCTTCCTTCAGGGCATCGACGAAGTTGTAGTCGAGCAGCGAGCGGTCAACGGGTGTAGAAGCCTCCTTAGGAGAGAGGATTACAGCCGATGCGCCAGCATGCTCCAGATGGATGCCAGCAATGGGAAGACCCATCACGGCACGGAAATGCAGTTCGAACTCAGAGAGGTTCGTGGTGTGACCCAGCGTCACCATACCTGTATCGTGCGGACGCGGAGAGAGCTCAGAGAAGATGACCTCGCCCTGCTTCGTCAGGAAGAACTCGACGCCCCAGATGCCTGCACCCGTCAGCGCCTTCGTCACCTTGTCGGCCATCATCTGCGCCTGTTTTAGCGCCTCGTCCGAAATCTTGTAGGGTTGCCACGACTCACGATAGTCGCCTGCCTTCTGCACATGTCCGATAGGTGGACAGAACAATGTTGGCCATCCGTGCTGCTGGGTAACGGTGAGCAGCGTGAATTCAGAATCGAAGTCGATAAACTCCTCGATGATCACCTCTTTCACGTCGCCACGAGAGCCTTCCATCGCCTCCTTGAAAGCGGTTTCGAGTTCGTCAGCGTTATGCACATAGCTCTGGCCATGACCAGACGACGACATCAGAGGCTTCACCACGCAGGGGAATCCAATCTCGTCGGCAGCCTTCTTGAACTCATCGAACGTCTTAGCATAGAAATACTTCGCCGTTCTTAGACCGAGTTCCTTTGCGGCCAGGTCGCGGATGGCACGACGGTTCATGGTGTAGTTGACGGCACGGGCCGACGGAACCACCTGAATACCCTGCTCCTCGAACTTAAACAGGCGCTCCGTACGAATGGCCTCGATTTCAGGTACGATGATGTCGGGCTGATGCTTTTTCACAACTGCCTCGAGGGCATCGCCGTCGAGCATAGAAAATACCTCGCGCTCATCAGCCACCTGCATAGCAGGTGCATTGTCGTAACGGTCGCAGGCAATGACATACTGGCCAGCACGCATAGCGGCAATTACAAACTCCTTACCCAGTTCGCCTGAGCCTAACAAAAGAATCTTTTTCATAAACTCTCCCTATGCTTAGCGGTTGTTATACATTTTTTCGTAATACTTCTGATAGTCGCCAGAGGTGACGTTGTCGAGCCACTCCTGATTGTCGAGGTACCAGCGAACAGTCTTTTCTATTCCCTCCTCGAACTGCAGCGAAGGCTCCCAGCCGAGCTCCTTCTGCAGTTTGGTAGAGTCGATGGCGTAGCGCAGGTCGTGGCCAGCACGGTCAGTAACGAAGGTGATGAGGTCCATATCCTCACCTTCCTTACGACCCAGCAGGCGGTCGACGGTATTGATGACCACATTGATGATATCAATGTTTTTCCACTCGTTGAAACCACCGATGTTGTAGGTCTCGGCAATCATACCCTTGTGGAAGATGAGGTCGATAGCACGGGCGTGGTCCTCGACGAACAGCCAGTCACGCACATTCTCGCCCTTGCCGTAGACGGGCAACGGCTTGCGATGGCGGATGTTGTTGATGAACAGCGGAATCAGTTTCTCAGGGAACTGATAGGGGCCGTAGTTGTTCGAACAGTTGGTGACGATGACGGGCATGCCGTAGGTGTCGTGATAGGCACGCACGAAGTGGTCACTCGAAGCCTTAGCGGCAGAGTACGGAGAGTGCGGATTGTACTTGGTAGTCTCCAAGAAGAACTTATCGCCGTATGCCAGATGATGCTCAGCAGAAGAGGCCGTCGTGGTGAACGGAGGTTCGATACCCTCTGGGTGGGTCAGTTCCAAAGCACCATACACCTCATCCGTAGAGATATGGTAGAAACGCTTGCCCTCGTAACGCTCAGGAAGGCTTTCCCAATACAACTTGGCTGCCTGAAGCAGAGACAGCGTACCCATCACGTTGGTCTTGGCAAACGTAAACGGATCCTTGATAGAGCGGTCTACATGGCTCTCGGCAGCAAGGTGAATGATGCCGTCCACCTTCTTGTCCTGCATCAGCTGGTAAAAAGCGTCAAAGTCGCAGATGTCCATTTTCACAAACTCGTAGTTGGGCTTGTTCTCGATGTCCTTCAGATTAGCCAGATTGCCGGCATACGTCAACTTGTCGAGGTTGATGATGTGGTAATCGGGATACTTGTTCACAAACAGGCGTACCACGTGGCTTCCAATAAAGCCTGCGCCACCAGTAATAACAATTGTACGTTTCATATAGCTATATTTTTTTAATGTTTTCCTAATGTAATAACTTCGCAATCACCGAATTTATTGCCCTCGATGGTCAATCTTATCAGAGTGCGCTCCTTGTGCCACCCCTGCAAGCCAGCGGCCCCTGGATTGATGTGCAGCATGTTTAGTGTCTTGTCGAACTCTACCTTTAATATATGTGAGTGTCCTGCCACAAACAGCTGCGGCGGATTGGCGTAGAGCAACGAGCGGACAGAATAGTCGTAGTTACCTGGATAGCCACCAATATGTTTGATGAGCACGTCGACATCCTCACATTTGAAGCGGTTCAGTTCACGATACATCAGACGCAGGTCTCCACCGTCGCAATTGCCGCAAACGGCACGCAGCGGTCGGAAGGCTGCCAGCTTCTCTGCCACCTCGACACTACCGATGTCGCCCGCATGCCAAATTTCGTCGCATGGTTCGAAGTAGTGCAGGTATTTATCATCCCAATACGCGTGGGTGTCGCTGATGATTCCTATTCTTTTCATGAGCCTATTCCATATCCGATGTTAAACATCATAGTTGAAAACGCTTGCGAACGAAGTCGGCTATAAAGCGCTCTGTAGCTTGCAAGCCCAGAACGCTGGAGTCTATGCATAGATCATAAGACTCGGCACTGCCCCACTTCTTGCCAGTATAGTAATTATAGTAGGATGCACGTTCCGACTCACGCTGCTTGATATACTTGTTCGCCTCAGGGACATCAAGATGCTGCTTGGCCATAATCTGGTCGATGCGGAAACGTTTGGAGGCAGAAACAAAGACACTCACGACATCCTTCCGCTCGCGCAGGATATAGTCTGCACAACGGCCAACAAACACACAGGAACCCTCGTCGGCAGCCTTCAGAATGGCATCGCTCTGAAACTTGAACAGGTTCTCCTGCGAGAAGTCGTTGTTGTAGAGATTGTTGTCTCCAACATGCGAGGCATGCAAATGGAATAATGAACGGAAAATGCCGCGACGTTCGTCGTTCTGCTCAAAGAACTTCTCGCTGATGCCACTTTCCTTGGCAGCCAGGTTGAGCAGTTCCCTGTCGTAGTATTTGGCGTTGAAGTCGAGTGCCAACATACGGGCGATGTCGTGTCCGCCGCTACCCAGCTGGCGCCCCACGCAGATAATGATATGTTTATTCTTTTCCATGAGCTTTAAGTTTTTTCATATACCAAATCAACAACGGTATTGTCATCGCAAACGAGCCAAAGTCGGAGGCGGGCATGGAATACCACACACCGTCCAAATCCCAAAGCATCGGGAAGAAGTAAGCCATCGGCAACAGCAAAGTCAACTGTCTTGACAGCGAGAGGAAGATACTGATCTTTACCTTGCCGATGCACTGGAAGAAGTTGGTGATAACCGCCTGCGAACCCACCACAAAGAACACCAGCATGTCAAGTTTAATACCTCGTGCCGCCAATGTTATCAGCGTAGCATCAGTGGTAAAGATGCGGGCAATCTCCCTAGGGAACAGCATCGACAGCGACCAACCCACCAACAGGATTGCTGTTGCTGCGGCAATGGTCAACCACAAGCATCGGAACATGCGGTCGTAGCGCTCTGCACCGTAGTTGTAGCCGACAATGGGCTGCATACCCTGGTTCATACCCATCACGAACATGAAGAACATCATCACCACTGAGTTGGCTATCGAATAGGCCCCTACTGCCATATCGCCACCATAACGCACGAACTGATTATTCATAAAGATGACAATGACACACGAGGTGACATTCATCAGGAACGGAGATATGCCGATGGCAATGATATTTTTCACCAATGCAGAACGCAAGCGATAGATGCCCCGTTTCAGGTGCAGCAGCTCTTTCTTGTCCGACAGAATCCACATCTGCCAACACAATGCCAGCGTCTGGGAGGTTACCGTCGCCAGAGCTGCACCTCGGATGCCCCAGCGAAACCACCATACGAAGGAAATGACCAGCACTATGTTGCACGCCACCGTAAACAGCGTAGCATACATGGCGTGACGGGGTTTGCCTGCGGCCCTTAATACGGCATTCATGCCAAAATACATGTGAGTCACCATATTTCCTAACAGGATGACCGTCATAAATTCGCGAGCGTATGGCAGTGTCACATCGCTGGCGCCAAAGAAGCGCAGGATGGGGTCGAGAAACACTAGACAAACAACCATAAACAGGAATCCTACGATGAGGTTCAGCGTCACCGTATTACCCAGCAACTGCTCAGCACGCTTGTAGTCATGCTGACCCAATTTCACACTGATGCACGTCGAGGCGCCCACACCTACTGCAGCACCAAATGCCGCACTCAGATTCATAAAGGGGAAAGTGATGCCCAAGCCGGCAATGGCTTCAGGGCCAACCACCTGTCCGATGAAGGCACGGTCGATGATATTGTATAGTGATGATGCGGTCATGGCGACGATGGCTGGCAGCGCATATTGCGTCAGCAGCTTACCTACAGGTTTCGTCCCCAGTTCCAATGCAGCTTGTTTGTTGTCCATATCCATAAATAATGTGCAAAATTACTGCTTATTGCGCAAACTACCAAATGTTTTGACTTCTTTTATAAAGAAAAATGAGATTCGCTTGGATTTGTCGAATTTTTATACTATCTTTGCGGCCATGAATGGACGACTACT
>Ga0310696_10004086_pt1 | contig 17982 bp, 43 predicted proteins | sample AusTroGonzalo_MG_4_FD_203885 | JGI IMG/M metagenome (GOLD analysis project Ga0310696, IMG submission 203885) | Bovine rumen microbial communities from tropical cattle in Woodstock, Queensland, Australia - Gonzalo_02 (v2) (version 2) | ecosystem: Host-associated > Mammals > Digestive system >...
GTCCGAGTGGGAGGGCCTGAGCGCATCAAGGCGGAAGGAACTGGAGCCGACGGTCTGCCTCGTCGGCGGTTCCTCGTCTGACGGGTCGGAGTCGGGGCCGCTCTCCGTGCACTCGCGCTACGCTTGGTCGCACTCGCTCTCGAACTTCGGCGCCCGCCTTGCATTTAAGACAGGGGAACTCGCCCGTTATGCCGGGAAGCAGTTCTTCGACATCTTCAAGAAATTCTACTACGATGGAGTGCTTTGAAATCGAGGTCTCCCTAAAGGGGACCGTTAGAATGGAAGACCCCAAGTGCCCCTCTTACTGGAGGGGCAGCGGGGTTTACGACATAGACGTGCCGGTCAGTGCCGAGGTCGAGGTGGTGATCTACCATAATGACCTGGAGACTGTGAAGAAGATGCTGGAGGAGTACGGCTGGCCGGAACTTGAGTGGTCCGAGGTTGAGGGAATAGAGTTCGGGAAGGTTCATAGGACGCCGTGCGATGCAGAGGAGGTCGATACGATGGATGACGCGGTTGTCCGTGTGGTGAGCCAGACGGACCCGGAGGACAACGGGCCGGACCCAGACGATTACTACGAGGAGCGCCGCGAGCGCGAAATGGAATGAGGGGGGGGGTAAATTGGTGCCTGAGATGCTGGCACTGGAACAAGAATGAGAAGAAGTGCTACGCTGAGGCTGGTGACTTCTGCAAGGTGTTAAACGATTATTTCGGGAGGAAAGACAATGAAATTAAAAGAACTGGTAAAGAAACTCAAGGGCTTCGAGTGTGATGCCCTGAAAGACAAGGTTGTCGTTCACAGGTTTGTGACGAACAACGGATATGGCTACAAAGAGGTGGTTGAAGATGTGTACTTCGATGCAAGGAGCGGTGAATTTGTAATCGTTACCGGGAAGGAGGAGTCATCGAATTGGGGAAATGACGCTGAATTAAGACTGGAGGACCGCAAGTAATGGCAGGCATCAGTAAAATTATCAAAGAGCGCTTGGCCCTGGAGGCCGAATTGAAGGCTATTACCGAATCTTTCGAGAGAAGGAAAAAGGAACTCACCCAGCAGATCGGCAAGTGCAAAGAGCAGGAGCAAATCGTTTCCAGCGGACTTGACCTTGAAAAGATTGAGTTGGGAAAGAAGGTTTTGTATATTCACGGAAACCCATACCAGCGCTGCCAAGACACCAAATCGGACGGATCCAACACGCTGGCGAAACTCGCTATTGCCGATATTCTTGACGGATGCAAGCACCTCCGGAAAGAATACTTTGGCCAGAAGCGTTACGAAGGATATCACCAGCGGAGCGACCATCCGTATGGCTTTGGGCCGAGCCACGGTAGCATAGTAGAAGAAGTCGGCCTTCGCAATCGCGAAAAAGAACTATCTGACGAAGAAGTGGAGGCCGCTGTTTACTTCCTGACTGTGTGGCAGAGGTATAACGAGTGCACGAAAACTGAATAATCATGAGTTGGTATTGGATAGTTCTCATCGTGCTCGGCTACCTGGTGGTTGCCGTGATAACCGGCGTCCTTTACGGCGTAGTTCTTGACGAAGACGATGAAATGTGCACGCTTGCTGGAGTATTCTGGCCGGTTATGCTGCCCATCTTCATTTGTATGCTTCCCTTCATTATTGTTCATGAAATTTTATATTGGATTCTATGAGCAACGTACCAGACATACTGAGAGTAATCGACGGAGAATATGACGAGTGGGTCCTGCTGAAAAAGATTGTCGATGATGCGAAAATAGCGGACCCCGTGCAGACGATCTCCTGCGACACGAGAGACTTTGCCCTGGGCTGGAACTTCAAGAAGCCGGAGTCATACAAGAAGGCCGAGTGCGGCCTGGAGCGACGGTCTAACGATGGCCTTGCCAGGATGCGCCGGTTGAAGGACTCACCGGCCATCGGAGACTACCTGATTGAGCCGTCAGAGATTGTGCCATGGCTCAAGAAACTCTGCGAGAAATCCGGAGGGTTCGATGAGGACTGGCGCATGCTGTCAGCGACCGTTGACGGCTGCTACGACTGGGATATCAAATATATCCGCTTCGTCCGGCACGAGAGTGGCCGTTTTATGGTGTGCAACTCATACTGGATGCCGGTCAAGTGGCGGAAGATTTACGACAACCTGAAAAAACCATATTGACATGAACTTAGGAGAAGCAATAAAAGGCATCAGAAAAGTTTACGGGGTGAAGCAGAAGCACCTCGCGAAAAACGCTGGACTATCAGTAACGGCCCTTGCTAATATCGAGAAGAACCTTTCATTCCCTTCAAAGGAAACGATTAGGCGGATATGTGATGCGCTCAATATCCCCATCGCGTTTCTCATGGTTTTCTGTCTTACTGAGGACGATGTTCCGGAGGAGAAGAGACTTGCCTTCCGATATCTCATCACCCCGCTCAAGATGCTCCTGATTACAGACAAGAGCGTGGAAGATTGCATTAAGCCGTTGAAGTTAGATTTACAATAGGCGCGTATGAACATTATTGATGAAATTATGAGCAAGTATAGAATTGTAGAAGTCACATTCGACTCTGGGCGCCGTGAATATCGGGTCCAGAAGCGCCACTTATTTTTCATCTGGTGGCCCATGACGCAATGTGTTGATGGCATAAACCATTACGCATGGTTCAAAACATATCGCGAGGCTATGGACTTCGTTGAATGGCAAATCAAGATAGATAAGGCTTTACGAAGGAAGCCCGAGTGTATAGAGAAAATAAGCATAATGAATGAGTTATGAGAAACGCATTTGCAAGCCTTCTGGCCATCGTAATGACCGTCCTGACGGTCCTGCTGTTCGTCTGGCTGGATCACACCATCCCGGTCCGGGAGCGCGTGATTGAGACGAAGATTCTGGTGCCGGTTGACACCCTGTCCGACTGGCAGATTCTGGAGATGGCGATCGCCTTCACGGAGAGCCGCTTCAAGACTGACGCGATGGGAAAGGCCGATGATACCGGCATACTCCAGATCCGGCCCATTTACATTGACGAGGTGAACCGGCTGAGCGGTCGTGACTACACCATTGAGGATGCGCTGGATCCGTGCATGTCGTTGGAGATGTTCAACATAGTCCAGGGCGCCTGGAACCCGACGAAGGACATGGAGGAGGCCATCCGATTGCACAACAAGTCCCCATATTACCGGAAGGTTGTCCTGGATAATGTCGATTTAATCCGCAGTGCCGAGGAAATGCGGAGAAAAATCATTAACTTTGGAGACGATGGACAATAAAAAGATTTTGGACCTTATCTACGGCGATGTGTCCGAGTTGTACGATGCTATCGAGAAGCACCGGAAGGATGCCATTCTACTTTTGTACTTCATGAAATCGGCAATCGAAAACATCTCGATACGTGAGGCATTTTGCAAGTACAGCATCGTAGAGGTTAAGAATGACTACCCGAAGGTTACGTATCAGGACGCAATGAGCGTAAGGAGAGTGAACCCGGAGACAAGATACATGACGATGGGTTGTACGCTGAAAATCGAAGAGCGCGAAAAGCCTCTTGAGATTGACGATATGACGTGGGATGCCGTCGCGAATGATATGGTTTGCTATTGGGCCGAAAGAATCAATATCATACCAGGCAATGTATTATGAAACAAGAGAATAAAAACAAGCAGTCTGGCATGGTTTTTGCAAATAGCGAAGATATGGAAGAAGAAAAGAAACTTACAGACGCGATTACTCCTATCAGCGAGGAGATGGCCAATCAACTCATCAAAGCCTTTGAGGATTGCAATAAGGCCACGGCAGAATTGCACGAGAAGGTCGAGGAGTTCATTGTTGAAGCGTGCCGTGCCACTGCCGTCGAGATGGTCGGAAGAGTGGTGAGATATGCCGAGAAATGTGTGAAGGCCACGTTCCTCACCAGGTGGTATTGGGACAAGAAGGCCAGGAAGGCTTACTCCGATATGTTTGACACCTGCGCCTTCATTGAGAAACACTTCAAGAACAAAATTGACGATGCAACTGAAAGAGGAAATAACGCAGTCTCTGTCGGGGATAATCCACGAGATTAACCTTTTCTTTGACTGTGACAGGCGCCAGGTTTTAGGAGAGATGTTCGAGAAGGATGGCGTTTTGTGGCTAAATAAACCAGAGTGTTATGTCGCATATTTTCACGGCCTGAAATACCCGGTCAGGTGCTGGAGTCTCAAGGAACTCCCAGTCGAGTGGCTTACAAGGTTCGTGAAGGATTATGTTGATAATGAGAGGTGGAAGGACGAGAAAAAGACATTTGAAATAGGAGGACCAGATGACTATATCAGTAATAATTCCCTGCTATAACATGGAACGATCCGTTGGCGATGCCATCCGAAGCGTCCAGGCTCAGACGTTCAAGAACTGGAACCTGATAGTCGTTGACGATGGATCCACGGACGGCTCGTGGGAGCAGATCCTGCTGGCAATAGGAGAGGACCAAAGGTGCACGGCGATAAGGAATGAGAACGGTGGCGTAGCAGCGGCCAGAAACGCCGCTATTGAGCGTTCGTGCTCCGAGTGGATACTTCCCCTGGATGCGGATGACAAACTCGCCCCACGGGCCTTATACGAGTATGCCCTTGCCGTGCAACAGAATCCGGATGCAGACCTCATCGTCCCGTGGGTCCACCACATCAGTCCGGAGAAGGACTGGCTCGTCCGGCGCCAGTGGAAGGGTTATGACTCTCTGCTGCAAAACAACTGCCTTCCGAACTCCTGCATGTTCAGACGTGCCGGTTGGCAGTATGCCGGAGGATACCGGGACGGGACGATGTACGAGGACTGGGAGTTCTGGATCAGATATCTCTTCCCTGAGGCGAAGGTGGTGGTTGTCCAGAAGCCGCTCATCGAGTATGCGGTGCGCCCGGGAAGCCGTGTGAGGGAGGCCGTCAAGAGACACCGCGAGGAGGTGGAAATTATCAAGAAACTGAACCCCGAAAAGTATGGTCTATGAGAAACGGCATAGTAATAGGAGGCGTTGAGTACGAGATGCACAAGACGTCCGATACGAGGAAGGATCCGCGCCTGAGGTGCGACCTTCACAAGCGGTGCGTGGGTAAGAGCGTGTTCAGCACGCCCTGCTCCATGTTCATCTGGCAGGACAATTTGAGATTCACTTATTTCAAGAAAAAATAATATGGCAAAGGAAAGAATGAACTTTTTCAAGGAGTACAAGTTGTTCGCCGCCTGCGACAAGGCTGACTCCACCCTGAACGGCAACACCGAGCGCGTCTATTTCGAGCACGGCAATGCCTATGCTACCGACGGCCACATCCTCATCCGGGTGCCGCTGTCCTACTGCACTCCATTCGAGGAAGAGCAGCGCCAGGCCCTCAACGGATTCTGCGTCCACGGCAAGATCCTGAAACTCATCTACGGCTTCGACGTGGTGACGGTCGAGCGCACGCTGACCACCGAAGATGCCTACGACAACCTGCTGGAGGCCGCTGAGCCGGTCGTGTACATCAAGGCCGTGTACCAGGGTGAGCAGGTCCGCTTCCGCCTGGAGAAATCCGACAAGGACTTCGTGGCCAACTTCGAGCGCCTTATGGCGTCCGGTGAAGGCTGGAAGCCCCTGAACAAGATCGGTATCAACACCGGCCTGCTGTCCAAGATCTCCCAGGCCATCAACATGTCGAGCATCCAGATGGACTTCACCCAGTCCGACGGCATCATCTTCATCAAGTCCGTGATGGAGGAAGACCAGAAGGCCGGTCCGTCGGCAATCATCATGCCCATCCAGACCGAGGCCACGCTTCCCGGCATGGAGGAGGAACCCGAGGAGGAATAGTTTAACCTGGGGCGGAAAAGCCTGGTGTGAGTCAGGCAGGTGCGTTACTTTACGCTAAAATACAATCCGTGAAATCAGACCATTATGACACGCGCCGCCGCCCCAATTTCTTTCAGTTATGGAGTTCAACATTAAGACCAAATACGAAGTCGGAGACAAGGTATGGATTATGGTTGAGAATTTTCCTCAGCGCGTAGCCATACGGAAGATAACCATACAGGGCGCCGAGATTGACGCCAATGGCGGATCGGAGAATTTCGGAAGGGTAACATACTACCTTGAAGGCATTGACCGGTATCAGGGCTTCTGCGAGGAGCAACTGTACGACACCTTCGACCAACTTCGCGACTGGGTTTTCCAAGAAGAATTAAGAGACCAATAAACTAATAGTTTGGCATGAAAATTGAAGAATGTACCGTAGGATTGAAGGTGAAGATCCCGGCCAATAGGGGGGGGTAAAACACCACTTCGCTTTCATTGATAGCCTCACGAGGGACGTATTTACGGGTGCCCCGCTGGTTATCATCCGCGTCCTGGGAGAGGACAAGATCGTCCCGCCGGACGTACTGATTAAGATTAAGAGACCAAAAACCAAAATTAAAAAGAGTCATGTTTGAAAACATTGAGAACGCCTTCAACGGCATGTTTGGTAAGGTTGCTCCCGGCATGTGTCGGCTTACCATGAACGGCAATATCGCCGTCAAGTGCAGCAACGGGTACAAATCCTACAACGTGAAGAAGGGGACGCTCACCAACGTCACCAACTTCTGCTTCAACATTGGAGACGAGATGTTCTTCGTCATCCCGACCAACAAGGTGGCCGTCGGTGATATCATCCTCGTCGGCAACAAGCCCAAGTGCGTGACCGAGGTAAACAAGAAGATCATCACCGTCATCGACTACGAGAACAGCGAGGTCCGTCAGGTTGTGCCGGAGCGCCACGTGTTCATGGGTAGCACCTACTTCTACGGCAAGATTGTTTCCATGTTCGGAAACGCCTTCCAGGGCGGCAAGGGTATGGGCAACGTCGTCAAGATGATGATGTTCTCTCAGATGATGGGAGGAAACGCTGGTGCGCCCAACGGTATCGGTCAGATGATGGCCATGTCCATGTTCATGGGCGGCGGCAAGGGCAACCCCTTCGAGGGCATGTTTGACTTCTCCTTCGACGCAGAAGATGAGGAAGAAACTGAAACCAAAGAAAACGAATAATTATGGGACAGATCAACGACACCGACTATAAGCAGTATAGTCACAAGGCTGAGGAAACTCAGGAGCAGGAAAAGAGTGAAACCGAAACCAAGGAGGAGAAGTAGCGATGGGTAGCGGTTCTGTTTCACACAGCAGCATGGAAAACTACGCTCACTCCCGTGGGCGTAGTTACGACAGAGACACCGGACGCACAACTGGTCAGCGGTTTGAGGCGAGTCGCATCGACCCGTCTCTGGACCCGCGCCTGTTCACCGTCCGTGAATGTGCCAACAGCGAGGAGCATCCCAACACGATTCCGGTGATCCTCGCACTCGACGTCACCGGCTCCATGGGCGCGGCTTGCAGTGAGACTGCTGCCGCACTTGGAACCATCATCCTTAACCTCTACAAGAAGTTCAAGGATGTTGAGTTCTGCATCATGGGTATCGGGGACCTGGCATACGACCGTGCGCCGGTCCAGATGAGCCAGTTCGAGAGCGACATCCGCATTGCGGAATCCCTTGACAAGGTTTTCATGGAGCATGGCGGTGGCGGCAACAGTTTCGAGAGTTACACCGCCGCGTGGTACATGGGCCTGCATCGCACTAAACTGGACTGCTTCGATAAGCAGGGCCGGAAGGGAATCATCATTACGATGGGGGACGAGCCTCTGAATCCGTACCTTCCCCACTATCAGTTGAACGCGGCTGTCAACGCAACCGAGGAAAAAGATGTAGAGACCGCCGAACTTTACGCCAGGGCGTCCGAGAAGTTCAACATCTTCCATATTGCCGTGGATAGCCTGCACGACTGCTACGCGAATTACAAGTCCGGAATTGAAAGCACGTTTGGACAGATGCTCGGTCCCCGTTACAAGGTATCGACCATCAACGCCCTCGCGCAGACAATCGAGGACTGCATCACGGAGTCCGTGCAAGGTCAACCCGTAGCACCTGCAAGCGACGGAGAAGGCATACGCTGGTAGCACTATGAAAGCGAGAATAGTAATCGGAGCCAACTATGGCGATGAGGGGAAGGGAACGGTAGTCGCTTCCCTGACGAAAAAGTCCAGTGGCGTACTGAACGTGCTGACGAATGGAGGCGCCCAGCGCGGGCACTCCATTCTGACGCCGGACGGAAGTATCACCTTCCAGCACTTCGGGTCTGGGACATACCATGGCGCGGATAATTACTATTCCCGCTTTTACATTCTGAACCCGATTCAGTTCGTTAAAGAGTATGAGGCGCTGATCGTAAAGCCGCAACACATCTATCGCGATAAGGATTGCCGGTGGTCCACGCCGTATGACTCGATAGTTAACCTCATCGAGGAGAAGCGGAAGGGCCGGAAGGCTTCCTGCGGAATGGGTATCTGGAACACCGTAAGGCGCTGGAGGGAGACCAATCCCATGCTTTTCGATGACTTTGTTTTCTGCGAGAATCCTTACGCCCACCTGGATTCCGTCAGGAAGTATTACGAGAAGAACGTAGTCATCCCGTCGGAGTGGCGCGACATCTGGGATTCTGCCGGTCTCATGGACCACTTCATCGAGGACTGCAAGTTCATGTGGGAGCACACTTTCGCGTGCGGCCTTGGGAGCCTTTCCTACGAGGATTACATCTTCGAGAACGGACAGGGCCTCCTACTGCGCGATACCGGCCTTGACACCTTTGATACAACGCCATCCGATACAGGCATTACGTATGCCATTCTGATGGCAAGAGAGCAAGGTATTAAGGACATAACAGCACACTATGTGACCAGGCCATATCTTACCAGGCACGGTGACGGACGGATAGCCGGGGAAGCCAACCGGCACAGCCTGTCATCCTCCGTCCAGGAGGACCGTACCAACCACTACAACGACAACCAGGGCGAGTTCCGGTACGGTGCGCTTGACATCAAAGAACTCAAGCAGAGAATAGAAAGGGACGCCAGAGGAGTTAATTATGAGGTCGATCTGACGCACTGCGATGAAATGGACCGGGCTACTGAGTTCAAGAGGGAATTCGGGGTCGTTAACACCTACGACAAACCATTGATATAAGGAACATGGAAATAGTTAAATACTTGTGTGAATTCTTTTTTACGAACTTCTGGCATTGGCTTGGCCTGGTGATCCTCATTGGGTTCGTCCCCGCATTTCGGTTTATAAAAATAACAGACAACAGTAAAAATGAAAAGCGAGATTCTGATTGAACAGATTGCCAATGGTTTCCTCGTGTCCGGCAGTGGAAATGGCCGGTTCTATGCGAGTGAACAGGAAGGCGTATGCAGGCTCATAGCCAGCCAACTAATGAAGGTTTTCGAGAAGAAAGGCGCAAAGTACCCGATAACAATAATACTGGAGGCGAAATACCCTCAAACAAAACCGGACGCATGATTATATCTCAGACAGAAGGAAAAATTGAGGGGTTTCAGTACATGGATCCCCAAATTGGTATCGATGTTGTGGTTCGAGGCGTCCGCGACCAGGAATTCCCATTCAACTTCGTGCCTGCGCCGAGTTGTACCATGGACCTCTCGCCGTACATCAACAAGAAGGTAAAAATCACAGTAGAGACGATAGACGATGAGTATCAAGTTTAAGGCGCCGGACGTAAGGCAACCAAAAGCCATCGTTATCCATGGCGTAGAATACGTAGAGAAGCAACAGTTGCTTACGTACATCAGGACCGGATCGAAGGTAATACTCGCCAACCTCGTCGGCAAGCCTGAGAGCCAGAGAATCCTCGGCGAAACAATGGCCGCAGCCATTGATGGCATTGGCGATTATATCGAACAACTGAAATAAAAGATTATGAGGATCAAGGAGAGAATAAAGGAACTTTTCCACAAGGAGCCGAAGGTGGAGTATGTGGAAGACGGTATCCATGGCTGGATTGCCAAGGACCGGAACAAGAAGTTGAATTTTTTCAAGGACAAGCCCAGGAGAAACCGTGACGTCTGGTGGGCCGAGGACAATCCTCACAAGCCCGGGGCCTGGCTGTTCCCGTACACCAAACTGCCGCTTCCGGTGCGCGACATGTTCCACTACGAGTTGAAGTGGGAGGACGAGCCGGTGGAGTGCGATATCATCTTTAGAATCAAGAAGAAATGAGAAAACTGCTGAATTTCCTGCTCGGCCCGAAGAAGATGAAGGCCCAGGACGAAGACATCATCTTCGAGGCTCTTGGCATGGTCTATGACGTATGCCATGATGACATCGTTGAACTGTCCTTCCGGTATCCGGAGGGTCACGAGGTAATTCACGCGCTCAAACTTCCAGGCCACGACCTTCGCATCGGCCAGTTCGTGACGGTGACGTACAGGAGGGGGCGCAAGTTGGCACGATAGTTGCATTATGAAAGCGAGCGAGACACAGATTCTCGGCCCGGGAGATTACCGGATGGCGTCAGGTTATAGGGGCTATGTCCTTCATGGCGTACTCCACGTCGTTCCGTACATCCCGAGAGGGATAGCGCCGGATGACAAGCGCTGCCGGGACTGCAAGAACCGCATCGAGGGTCGCAACAAGCGTGGTGCTTACTTTGATGCCTGGGTGTGCAAGAAGCGCCCGAAGGAGGTTTACCACGGCATCCAGTTGTACTACCGGTGCGGAGAACTGGACCATATTTGTCAACACTTTGACGAGAAGAAGAAATGTACGAACCAATCCCTGCAACAGCAGACGCCTGGGCAAAAGCGACATTAAGCCCGGCAGACATGGAGGCCGTAGCGCTTGGCATCGTGGCCGACGTGGAGCAGAATAACCCGTGTCTGAGCGCGAAGGATAAGATGCTCCGTTGCGCACGCCTCGGAATGATTTACAGAGACTATAAAGAACTGAGACATGAATAACCCTTGGCACAATTTTGAGGAATACGCGCCTCCGAAACCTGACGATAGTACCAGAAATTTTTACTACCTTTGTGAGGTTTCCGGCCTTGAATTTTGCCGCTACGTTGTGCTGATGTACGACTGCGACGAACGCTGGTGGATCTACGTTCCGAAGATAGCGGGAATATGGGAAGGTGGCTGGCTTGGCATACCAGATGACATGAAGATACTTCGCTGGAAATTCATAGAGCATGAATGAGACTGATACCATTGGGCTGATGACCAACAGCCTTTATTTAATGTCTCAGGCGATGGACCTCATCATGAGGGACTGCGAGCGCCGGATGGCAAAGAACAAGGAGTGCTTCAAGCAGCAGAAGAAGCAGACCTTCAACCGCTACATGCAGGCCGTGAAGACCGCCTGCATCCTGAATGAAGACCTCTGCCAGGACATATACGAGCACGAGTCGAAACGTAACTACAAGGACGTCCAGATCTGGCAGGAGCAGGCCAATGAACTGGCTCGGTTCGTGCTCCTCCTGGCCGACATTTCGCCCTACATGGACTACGTGAATGAGGTGTTCAAGCACCTGCGGTCCTTCAAGGGCGAGGGTATTATAACCGAGGAAGTTTTGAAAAATTTTTATCTTAAGAAGTTATGAAACAAGAAGAAGCACCCAAAGTGAAGAAGCCCGCGAAGATTTTCGTGAGACTGCAAGGAGCCTATGACAACGGCTTTATCGGTTCTGCATACGACAGGAAGCAGGACGATATGACCAAGGAGAACACCGTGGAGTACCTGTCCAAGGCCGCTATCATCCAGGGCCTCCTGAACCTCATTCCTCAGTTCGAGATGCAGGCGCACCGGGCCGATGCCAACGGCCTTCTCAAGAAGAAGGTACGCGACCAGAAAGCGGCCATCGAAGGCGTTATCAACCAGATAGCCAACATGTAGGATGAAACCTACCGAACTGCAAATCAACGACCTGGTTCTGGCCCCCTTCTACGGCCAGATGGTTCCGTCCAGAATCGTCAGCCTCACCGAGGACCGGATCATGTATTCTCCGGTGAATCCCGGGCCGCACAAGCCTGGTCCATACGTGAGCAACGGAAGCAACATTGAACCGCTCCATCTGTCCGAGGAAGCGCTGGCCATAGAGTTTCCGACGCCGGACACAATCGCCTGGTCCCCGTGCAACTATCCGTCGAGGATTCCTTACTTCCACATCTCGTTCGACCGGGACGGGACGAAGGTGGAGACAGACATCAACTACGTACACGAGTTGCAGCGGATCCTGCACGTGTGCGGCATCCAGCAGACACCATGAACATAGGAAAGGTATTCAAGAAATTCAGGGAGGAGAAGGGCATCACGCAGCGCTCCCTGGCCCAGGCCCTCAACATCACGCCTACGGCCCTCTACAAGATTGAAAGCGGCAAGAACTGGCCGAAGCAGAAGACCATCGAGGCTTTCCAGATGGTCTCCGGCTACAAGACCGCCCGCCTGTATGTCGAATCGTTTGAACCGCAGGACTATGGCGAGTGAGCAGGTGAATCATCCATCTCATTATAACAACTACTCCGTGGAGGTTATTGAGATGTTCCGCCGGATCTACGGAGACGAGGCCACTGCTCTCTGGTGCGAGATGACCGCCTTGAAGTATCGCATGAGAATGGGAACCAAGGAGGACAACCCCATTGAGCAGGATCTGGCCAAAGAGAAATGGTATCTGAATAAGGCAAAAGAACTGAGAAATGCTTAGAGTAGAAAACGTCAAAGTCTATGACCTCAAAGAAAGCGTCATAGCCTGCCGTAATTCGATGCGGCTGGAGATTCCCGAGTACACGGACGAGGAGTTCGAGAAATCGCTTGAGAGGGCCTGCAAACTTGCCCCTATGGGAGGTGGTCACAACAACTTCCTGGCCGGTATCCGCGTAGCCTTCGACCTGGTGTACCCGAACTACATCTCGCCGGAGATGCAGCGCTACACGTTCTTCAAGATAGTCAATTCGTCCAGCAAGATGCACCGCCTGCAAAAGATGGCAGCAAGGCCGGAGGCGTACAACAAGTACGTGACACAGTTGTCGCTCGACCAGATGTCAGACCTGGCCGAGAAGTACAACAACGACCCGACCTATGAGAACTTCATGCGCCTGGTGTCGAACTGCCCGCAGGGTATCGAACTGTTCATGCGCTGTACTACCAACTACCTCTGCCTGCGCAACATCTACCGGCAGCGGAAGAATCACAAACTCAAGGAAGACTGGGGCGCCTTCTGTAAGTTCATAGAAGGACTACCCTACTTTGAAGAGTTCATCCTTGCATAAAGAGAAGCCCCGAAGGAAAAACCGCAACACCTCCGGGGCTTTTTGGCACCCTAAGAGTTCAGGTAGTGCCAGATTTTTTCGTTGGGCCAGCGATAGTCCTCATCGCGGAGCCAGTTGACGGCCAGGTCCACGAACTTCTTGTCCATGTCTGCCGGTGCGGCGTCCGGGAACCATCGGTTCATCAGAGGACAGTTGTCGCTCTTGATCATGTTCAGGGTGACGAAGAAGTCCCACATGTTGTACGCCTTGATATCAGCCTTGACCGAATCGTACACCTCCTTCACCTGCTCCTCGGTCCAGTACGGGGCGTAGTGCTTCTTCCCGTCCGTCCCGACGTAGTACATCTTCTCGACGTCCTCCATCGCGAACTCCTCGTTGTAGTGGCCACCGGCCATTTCGGAGTAGATTCTTCGAGCGAGAGTCTTTTTCGTATCCTCGTCCATGTGCTTCTCGATAGCATCAGAAATGACGCGGACCGACTTCCACATTACGTCTTCGCCCTTCCCTTCTCCGTATGCCTTTATGAGGTCAAATAGTGTGTTCATGCCTTATTCGTTTTTACTGCTTTCAGCAACTCGCTCATCTTGTCGAGGAGTTCCTTGTTCGTTTTTTCCAGGGACGTGATCCTGGTCTCCATCGCCTGACGCTCCTTCACGGAAGGATCCAGTTCGCCGATGATGGACTTGCACTTGGTGATAGTCTCCTTCTTCCGGTCAACCATCTTGAGGTCGGCTTCCGCCTGGCCCTGGATGCTCTGGAGTTCCCGGATGACAACCTCGCGGTTCGGTGTCAGGAGGATGCCTTCCACGGTCCCGAACTCTGCGCCCTCGTTGAACACGTAGGACTTCTTCACTCCGTTCACGTCAATGGTGACATCTACAACCATTGACGGAGGGTTGCCCAGCATCTTCGGGTCGAAATGGGGCTTGCTGACACCAGCGACGGTACACTGGCCCACCGTCACATTGAGCCTGTCAAGGAGGTACAGTTGCGTACCCTGCGTTACTTCTCTGAAAATCATAATTACGGTTTTTTAAGAGGGAGGGACCGAAGCCCCTCCCTGGGGTTGATGGATTACGCGGAGGCGCCGGAGGTGACGCGGGTCGCACCACCGAGGGCTGCGATGAGTTGGTTCGTCTGGTTCAGACGGCCAATCTCGTCACGCAACTGCTGGATGGTGGTCTGCTGCTCCAGGTTCCAGTGAGCATTGAGGGTGTCAATGATCTTCTGGGTGTTGGCCGTGGAGGTCTCCTTGATGGCGCAGGCGTCACGCTCGGCCTGGAAGCCGAGGGTCATGCCCAACTGCTGCATCGTGTTCTGGAGGCCCTGGGACTGCTGGAGGATCGTGTTGGTCTGGTTGCAGTTGGCCAGGCGGTTCTCGAAGCCGCTCTCCAGGATGGCGGTCTTGCAATCGCAACACCCTTCCTGGAAGGCAGTGCCGAGAGCGTTGATGCCGGTCATGATGCCAGAGGCGGCGGTGCCGGAAGCAGCGGCCAGGGAGCCGATTGCATCCATGGTGGCGCCGTGGTTCGCGTTGTCGGAGATCTGCGACTGCATGGTCGCGAGTTGCTGGGCCACAGCGTTGTTGCCGCCGTTGTTGCCAAACAGCCCGTTCCCGCCGATACCGGCGCCAATGACGCCACCAATCAGCAGGGAAACCAGATCACCAGCACCGTCACCACCGAACCACCCACCGTTGCCACGGGACATCAGAGCAGCAGTCAGGACGTCATTGTTGTGTCCGTCCGTGTAAACCTTTACGGGGGTCATTTCTTCTGCCATGATAGAAGTAGTTAATGGTTGAACTTTTGTACTGTGACGAATCGTTTCGTCGGTACAAAGTTGGACACAAAAAATCCGACACGGAATGTGCCGGATGCAATAAATATATGTCGCTGGCTTACTGCGCCTTACGCAGCCATCTCTTCGGTACACATTTTCGGAAGGCACGGAAGGAATAGAGGGTTATGTTCTTTTGCGGCTTTTCAATCATCCTGCGCTTGATGACACCGTGGACGGCCTCAACCGTCTTTCCGAAGTATCTGGCCAATTCATCAGAGGTGGCGTATGCGTCCACGATATTAAGAGCAGCATCATACAGGACGTCGGTCTGCTTCTTAGTGCAACGTCCTTCCTTGTACTGTTCCCGGATGAAGTCGAGGACATCCAGTACAACATCTTGTTCTTCGTTCATTTGAAAAATACTTTGTAGGCGGCTATCAGAAGCAGGGCCGACATCACGATGATGAGAGAGTTCGCAACCCATACTTCCGGAATAGTCAGGTTAATGATATAGTAGTCCGTGAGGCTGACAGCCTGCGGGACCATGGGTAGGATGCAGGCAGTCTTGTGCCACTTGCACATGTGAAGCAGTTTTGAGAGCAGCAGGAAGGCCACGATAGTCACAGGAGAAACGTAAAAGAGAGTATCCAGAATCATCTGGACACCCTCCGGGACTATATTATAGACAGCCAGCAGAATGATGCTTATGGCCGAGTAGATGAATGGGAGGATCTGCACAGCGGTTGTTACCCTGCGCAGAGTATCAACAAGTCTCTTAAGATCTGCTCTTCTGTCTTGGCTGTCCATTGCTGGTGGTTTCTACCCTAACGGTCAGTTGCGCCTTGGTCTGGAACATGGGCTTACCTCTTCCGTTTCCGCGCTTGACCCTGGCAGAACCACCTGCAATTTTCGTGCCAGAACGTCCGCTCTTTGCAGATATTTTCACCTTCGCTCCGGCCATTACCTAAGAATCAGATTATATGATGCTGTGAATGATGCGTTCCATCCTGGCTTGTATTGCTCGCCGGTCAAGAGCAGGCCGTAGCCGACGCTTGGCGTGAATTGCCAGCGGTCGCACCAGAAGTCCATCTTGATGCCAGCCGTTGCCGACAGGAAGCCAGGAGTGAAGGAGGCGCCGACGTAGGGAGACAGGGACCACTTCGGTGGAACTGGATAGTGCTCGGTCACAATCTTCGTTTCCTGGAAGGACTTGTGCCAAAGCATCTTCGTGTCATAACCCCTTACGACGCACTCGTATGTCTTGCCGTCCGTGAAGGTCTTGTCCGTCAGCGGGACGGCAATGAATGTAGTGTCGTGGATAGTAACGAGCGTCGGTTTCGCATTGATGGAATCCCGGAACTCCGCGATGGTTTTCTCGTAGTCCTCGATCTGCGAAACTGCGATGAGTTTGAATCCGGCTGGAATTGCTGCCTCTTGTGGCTTGTAGTCAACGATTGTGTCGCGGATGGTAATAGTGTCCACCTGGGGAACCGGAGCCTCAGGATGGGCCGTTTTTCGCCCAACGAGGAATCCTGCCCCGAAGAGGAGCAGGAGACCCACGATGAGCAGGATATTCCCTATTTTCGTTTTGCTGCACATACTGCGATAGGAAATTCCGATCTGACATCGAAGCACGGGCAGTCCTTGATCCACTCGTTTCGAGTAATCTTGCCGTCATGATTCTTGTCAGGAGAAGCGTCACGGTGGCCGAGGATGTCCGTGATCGGATACTTCTCAACCAGTTCCATGACGAGTTTGTGCATAGACATCTTCTGGGCGTCGGTGCGCGTGTCTTTCGCGATTGGTCTCCCGTTCGCGTTCAGTTTCGGCACTATCACGCCACGCGAGTTCTTTTCACCCTCGATACCGCCGATGTAGCAAATTCCGATGGAGTGAGAGTTGTAAGCCCGACCGCATGTGCCGGACGTGTTGCAGTGAGCACCGTCCATCGTGAGCGGGCGCCCAACACGTACCGTTCCGTCCAGTTCGATGACATAGTTGTAACCAACCATGCGCCAGCCTTTAGCCTTGTGCATGGCGTCGATGTCCTCCAGAGTGACGTCCTTCCCCTCAGGTGTGGCCGAGCAGTGGATGACTATCGAGTCAATGTCGCTCGGCCTCATTGATTCATGAGTTTGTCGAAGAACGACTTGACGGTCGGGAAGGCCATGACGGCCAGGGCCACGACACATGCGGCGATGAAGTACGCCTTGTTGTACAGGGCATAACCAAAGCCACCGATGGCGCCAACTGCGTAGGCGCACATACCAAAGAAGTAACCGAATTTTTTAAGCATAGCGTTGTTATTTTATGAATGGCCATACCAGCGTTCCTACGAGGCAGTACAGCCACTCTGGTTTGTCGCTCGGGATATCGAAGTCGCAGTCCTTCGTCTGGCTGCGTTTGTACCCGATCATGTAGCAGAAATTGTGGGTTGCCCACTCCTTCTTCAAGGACTTGTCGGTCCTCTGGAAAATAGGCTGGTTCCGATGGAGAGCCTTGATCTGGTTGAGAGTCTTCTGGAAGTCCGCCTTCGGCACAAAGGCGCTTTCATAGATTGTCAGGACTGTTCCGTCCGTGTTGAACTTGTACTTGACCATGGTGATATGTGTTTTATGATGGAATCGTAGTTGCAAGGTTGAACGTCAAGCACAAGAGAGCGGCATCGTACCCAACGATATTGAGTACGGTGCCAGGCTCCATCTTAACCGGCGTTACAGTGATGTCCATGTTGATCCTCCGTTTGTTGTCTTCTGGATTCCTGTATTTGTGATTCTCAACCCATAGTTCTCGTTCATCATCTGGATGTAGTTGTAGCCACCAGAGAGATAAACGGTAAAGTACACGTTGGACGCGAGAGCGACGCGGAAGCCGTTGCTGGCAATTTCCACCTTCTGAATCGACGTTGCCCAGGTGATCGTGTTCTGGGTCACGCCGCCATTGATTGATGCCCACAACTCGTCGTTGTAGTCCATTCCTTCCGGATTGAACGGAGTAATTGTGAGCCTGAGTTTTATCGTGTGACTACCCGCTTCCACGTTGAAACTTTGGCTCGGAACGGCTATTGTCTGTGTATCAG
>Ga0310696_10004087_pt1 | contig 17974 bp, 13 predicted proteins | sample AusTroGonzalo_MG_4_FD_203885 | JGI IMG/M metagenome (GOLD analysis project Ga0310696, IMG submission 203885) | Bovine rumen microbial communities from tropical cattle in Woodstock, Queensland, Australia - Gonzalo_02 (v2) (version 2) | ecosystem: Host-associated > Mammals > Digestive system >...
ACGATTTCTGTTGCTTTCCTGTTTCAACCTTGCTGGTTGCAATCCCATTCACAGAGAAACGGGAGAGCAGAGCCGTCAAGTCCGCAGGCGTAGATTCGGAACCATCTATCCCTATTTTGTTATTGTTCAACAACCTGAGCAGATTCAAGCTGGCATTATAATCGCGGTCAAGCGTTGCACCACAAGCAGGACAATGATAAACTCGCTCGCTTAGTTTCAATTCATCCCTTACATTCCCACAAACTGAACAAGTTTTACTGCTTGGATAGAAACGGTCGGCTTTCGTGACGGTTACCCTGTTGTAACCAGCCTTGTATTCTATCTCGCGTCTAAGCTCACCCATTGCCACATCGTTGACTGACTGCGCTAAACGGTGATTGCGCACCATTCCTTTCACATTCAAGTCCTCAATAGCAATCTCATCATAGTGCGTGGTCAGAATTGTTGTCACTTTCTGAGTGAAATCACGTCTGATGTCTGCAACTCTACGTTGTGCATTATTAAGTTTCAGGGCCAGTTTGATATATCTATTCGACTTCTTGACACCCTGCAACCGCTCTTGCTTGGTTCTCGCGTGTTGGCGCTTGCTGAGTTGTCTGCTCAGTCGTCTTATCTTTCTTAGATTGTTTTTCAAGGTATGAGGATTGTCAATGGCGATTCCATCTGAAAGGATGAGAGCTGACTTGATGCCCATATCTATGCCGACTTTACGTCCCTTCTTGTCCTCTTCAAAATGAGGATGTGTTCGCTTATATTCCTCTTCGGTTATCATCATACTAAACGATGCGTAAAATCTGTCACCTTCCTGCGACACATTCACACCGTTTATTTTCCCAATGAAACGGACGCGCTCTGTCATTTTAACCCATCCGAGATTCGGCACTTTCAGATATTGATGCTTCTGATTTTCATTGTGGCACATATTCCGGAAGTGCTTTGAGTTTAGGTTGGTATCGGAAAGTACTACTTGGTCAGCACCAATATAGAATCTCCCATTTGCATCACGTTTCTTTTTAAATTGAGGATATGCTGCCGTATGCTTGAAGAACTTGTCGAAAGCCGCTTGCAGATGGTCGAAAGCGCGAGCAGTCGCATACTTCGTCACCTCATAAGTGAATGGGAATTGTTCCTTGCGAATGGCATTGAACTCATTTCGAAGACTACGACCGGTAGTTCTTTCGCCAGCCTCATACTTTCGTTTCCATTCTGCCAGCCCCCAATTATACGCCAGTCGCGCACAGCCGAAAGCCTTGCGGAAGTAAGTCTTCTGCTTGTTATTCGGTTTCAGTTCTATTCTGTGCGCAATTGAAATCATATTGTTGCGGGCTTTATTGCCTGCAAAGGTAAACATTTATGTTTGCACCCGAACGATTTTCGGCTAAAAAAGCATCTGTCTTAACCGTTTTTTAGGTAATTTGTGGGGGTATCTGGTGTAAGAACTAAATCTTCCGCCCGTAGGAACCTTATCTTACAGGTGGAAGATAAGGTTCCTACGGGCGGAAGATCTGTATGCCTTTATAGAGGCTGCTGCGTCTTAAGCGTCGATGTTGGCGTAGTTGGCGTTCTTCTCGATGAACTCGCGACGGGGAGCCACGTCCTCGCCCATGAGCATGGAAAAGACGTAGTCGGCACCGGCGGCGTCCTCAATGGTCACTTGCTTCAGCAGGCGTGTCTCGGGATTCATGGTGGTCTCCCAGAGCTGTTCGGGGTTCATCTCACCCAGACCTTTGTAGCGCTGGGTGTAGACGCCTTGTTCCTGGCCGTCGTTGTACTTCAGAAGGAACTGCATACGCTGCTGGTCGTTGTAGCAGTATTCCTCAATCTTGCCCTTCTTGCAGCGGTAGAGGGGCGGCGTGGCGATGTAGAGGTGTCCGTTCTGGATAAGTTCGGGCATGTAGCGGTAGAAGAGGGTCATCAGGAGGGTGTCGATGTGGTAGCCATCGACGTCGGCGTCGGTCATGATGACAATCTTGTGGTAGCGGAGCTTGTCGTAATTAGCTTCCTTGCTGTCCTCGCCGAGGCCGTAGCGCACGCCCAGGGCCTGGATGATGTTGTTGACCTCTTCGTGCTCGAAGGCTTTGTGCCACATGACGCGTTCCACATTGAAGATCTTACCACGGATGGGAAGGATGGCCTGGAAGTGGCGGTTGCGACCTTGCTTGGCGCTGCCGCCTGCGGAATCACCCTCGACAATGAACATTTCGCAGTTAGCGGGGTCGCGGTCGGAGCAGTCGGCGAGTTTTCCGGGCAGACCGCCTCCGGAGAGTGGCGACTTGCGTTGCACGCTTTCGCGGGCCTTGCGGGCTGCCACGCGGGCCGTAGCGGCCAGAATCACCTTGTCTACGATGAGTTTTGCTTCCTTGGGATGTTCTTCGAGGTAGTTGCTGAGGGCTTCGCCCACGGCTTGCTGTACGGCACCTGCGACCTCGGAGTTTCCGAGCTTCGTCTTGGTCTGTCCCTCGAACTGGGGTTCGGCCACCTTGATGCTGATGACGGCGGTGAGTCCTTCGCGGAAGTCCTCGCCGCTGATCTCCACTTTGTTCTTCTCCAACTTCTCAAGTTCCTTGGCGCATTGCTCCTCGGCGTACTTCTTCAGCGTGCGCGTCAGGGCCATACGGAAGCCCTGGAGATGCGTACCGCCCTCGATGGTGTTGATGTTGTTGACGTAGGAGTGGAGGTTCTCGCTGTATGCGGTGTTGTACATGATGGCGACCTCGATGGGGATGCCCTGCTTCTCGGTGTTCAGGTAGATGACATCGTTGAAGAGGTGGGTACGGGTCGAGTCGATGTAGCGCACGAACTCTTGCAGGCCGTCCTTCGAGTAGAAGACATCCTGGCGGGTGTTGCCCTCGTCGTCGGGACGCTTGTCGGTCAGGGTGATGGTGATGCCTGCATTCAGGAAGGCAAGCTCGCGCATACGGTTAGCGAGGATGTCGTACTTGTATTCGGTGGTGATGAAGATGGAGCCATCGGGCCAGAACTGCTGGCGGGTGCCGCGCAGGGTGGTCTCGCCAACGACCTTGACGTCATAGAGCGGTTTTCCCTTCTCGTACTCCTGCTGGTAGATCTTGCCGTCGCGGAACACCTGGCTGATCATGTGGGAGGAGAGGGCGTTGACGCAGCTTACGCCGACGCCATGGAGACCGCCGGATACCTTGTAGCTGCCCTTGTCGAACTTACCGCCGGCATGGAGCACCGTCATAACGACCTCGAGGGCGCTCTTGTGCTCCTTCTCGTGCATGTCCACGGGGATACCGCGGCCGTTGTCCTGTACGGTAATGCTGTTGTCTTCGTTGATCGTGACTTCGATGTGCGTACAGAATCCTGCCAGAGCCTCGTCGATGGAGTTGTCTACGGTTTCGTAGACGAGATGGTGGAGTCCCTTCTCGCTGATGTCGCCAATATACATGGCCGGACGCTTGCGCACGGCTTCAAGTCCTTCGAGGACCTGGATGTTACTCGCGCTGTAGTCCGCGCCGTTCTTGATTTCTTCTTCCATTGGTAGATGTGGTATTGCTAATTGCGGCGCAAAGATAGTAAAAAAGGTGGATATGATGAAATCTGAAAGTGTCTTTTTCGCGCGCGTGCGCGTAAAAAGTGCAAAATATAAGAAAAAGGCAGCGAACCTCGCGGTTCACTGCCTCCTAACAGAAATCTATTTGCTATTTGCTATGGACTATTTGCTTTGTCGTTCTTGGAGAATACGGCAAAGCTGGATTAAGCGAGCTTCTGAATATAGCGAGCCAACTTGGACTTGAGGTTGGATGCTTTATTCTTATGGATGATGTGTGTCTTAGCGAGTTTGTCGAGCATCTTCTGCACGGCGGGATACTGCTTCTCAGCCTCGGCCTTCTCGGTCGTAGCGCGGAGTTTGCGGACAGCAGCGCGCATAGCCTTTGCGTAGTAGCGGTTGTGGAGGCGGCGCTTCTGTTCCTGACGGATTCTCTTAAGGGAAGATTTATGGTTTGCCATTTCGATTTTTGAAAAATAATGCGTTTAACTTTGTAGTCCGTAGGAGAGTCGAACTCCTCTTTAGAGAATGAAAATCTCTCGTCCTAACCGATAGACGAACGGACCGGCCTTGCTTGAATCTCCGCCGTGGCGGGATTTGCGGGTGCAAAGGTACGGCAAAAATTCTTTTCCACCAAATATTTCCAAGAAAAATGTATGCCGCTGGGCGATTTTCTTGTTCCTGTGACCCTGTTTTGGCGTCTTTTTGCTACTTTTGCGGCCTCGAAAGGTATTTTTGTTAAGTTCCAAATTCCAAAGGATTCCGACATGCGTTCCCACGGCATTGTGCTCCATTCGCTCCGCTACGGCGACCGGCAGATTATCCTGGATGTCTTCACGGAGGCAGCCGGGACGGTAGCTTTTATAGTGAAGCAGCCTCGCGGTGGAAGACAGGGAGTTCGTGCGAGTGTGTGGCAACCTCTGACGTTGGTAGAGGTGGAGTGGGAACCCCGGTTGCGTTCGGCGATGCAGAAACCACAAGGGCTAACGTTGTGGCAGCCGTGGCATGAGTTGCCTTTTCAGCCTCTGAAAGCTTCCGTGGGGTTGTTTCTTGCGGAGTTCCTCTCCCGTGCCCTGCGTTCGGAGCAGGAAAACGGGCCTCTTTTTGATTTCGTGGTGAGCAGCCTGCAATGGTTCGACGAGGCGGATGGCCGCTATGCGAACTTCCATGTGGTTTTCCTGCTGCATCTGTCCCGCTTCCTGGGCTTCATGCCGAATGTCTCGGATTGGCAGGAAGGCGATATCTTCGACCTTCAGGCGGCCTCCTTCGCGCATACGCGTCCCGCGCATCCTTTTTATATAGAGTCTTCCGAAGCGGCGTTGGTCTCCAAGTTCCTGCGTATGGACTACCGCTCTATGCGGGTGGTGGGGTTGAATGGTGCCGCGCGGCGCCGGGCTCTGGAACTCATCGTCTTGTTCTACCGCCTCCACATTCCTGAGTTCCCGGAACTGAAAAGTCTGGAAGTTCTCTCGGACGTGTTCGGCGAACGGCCGTAGTGCGATGGCGGCTATTTGATATTATCCACCCAGCGGAAGAGACGGTTCCAGCGGATGTGGCCGTTGAACCAACCGCGATCCTTGTCAGTGGAAAGCCAGATCATGATAGGCTTGCCGACGATGTGGTCCTCGGGAACGAAGCCCCAGAAGCGGGAGTCGGCCGAGTTGTGACGGTTGTCGCCCATCATCCAATAGTAGTCCATCTTAAAGGTATAGCTGGTGGCGATGGTGTCGTTGATGTAGATGTTGCCTTGGTCGTCCACCCGGAGGCTGTTGCCCTCGTAGACGTGGATGGGACGCTCGTATATCGGCAGATTCTCTAGCGTGAGTTGGATGGTCTCGCCTTTGGCTGGAATCCACAGCGGACCATAGTTGTCGCGTGTCCAGCCTGTAGCGGCATTGAGGGGATAGACTTCGCCTTTGTCGATGTCGTGGTCAACAATCGCCAGTGTGTCTACGTATTGCGTGGCGGCAAGGAGTTGGTCGCGGGTGGCGGCCGTGAGGGGGACAACGCCGGTTTGGTGGAAACCTATCAGGTCTTCGTCAGAAATGCCGAGCTCGTGGGCGAACTCCTCTGGGAGGTCGCGACGGCCGTATTTCAGTTTGACGTGGTAGTTGTACTGCACATTGTCCGGTTCCTTGTTGGGCTGGCCGTCGAGGTAGATAATGTGGTCGCGGATTTCAAGCGTCTGCCCCGGCAGGCCCACGCAGCGCTTGACGTAGTTCTCGCGACGATCTACGGGACGGGTAGTGATGGAACCGAAGTCGACTATGTTCTGGTCGATGTATTGGCGACCGATGGAGTAGACGAAGTTGAAATACTGTCGCTGTTGCAAAGGGGGCAGGCTGTCGAGCTCTGGCATACCGCCTGAGTTCTGAGCCACAATCTGCCGACCGTAGCCGTAGGCAATGGCATAGAGGTCTGTGCTTTGGTAGACGGGGTTGGAGAGAACGCTGTCACCTGCAGGATAGTTGAAAACCACGATGTCGTTGAGCTGAACGGGTTTGGGATGTACGCGCTTGTAGTCCCATTGGATGAGTTCGGAATAGCTCTTTGCGCCGTTGGGTAGGGTGTGCTGCACGAGAGGCAGGGAAAGCGGTGTCTGTGGGACGCGCGGCCCGTAGCTCATCTTCGAGACAAAGAGGTAGTCGCCGACGAGCAGACTCTTCTCCAGGGAAGAGGACGGGATGGTGTAGTTCTGAAAGAAATAGATGTTGACGAAGTAGACGGCCACGAGGGCGAAGACGATGGCATCGACCCACGACATGATGGTGCGTGTGACGGGATTTTCCAGTTCCTTCCACCACGTCCAGGGTATCTTCTTCGTGATATAGGCGTCGAAGATGAATGGAACGATGATGAGTCCCCACCAGGCATCTACCCAGGCGAGGAACCATATATACAATGCGACGAAGACGAGCATCTTGGCCCAGTCCTTCCAAGTCGTTTTCTTATCAAGCTTCTTCATAGATGGATTGCTGTTTTTCCCTTGGGAGAGTCCTCGGGAAGGGTAACATTCAATTAAAGTTAAAGAGGTCGTCCATGGTGAGCTGGCCCGTGTGCGTAGCCGTGAACTCAGCAGCCAGTACGGCACCGAGGGCAAAACCCTTGCGGGAATGAGCGTCGTGGGTGATGGTGATGCAGTCGGCCTCGCTGTTCCAGGCGATGCTGTGGATGCCGGGAACTTCGTCCCGACGGATGCTGTCGATTCCCAATTCGTTGGCGGCGGGGGTATGCTCGTTGACCACACTACCGTCGGGGTTCGTCAGTGTGCTGAGGCTCCATGAGTCTTTCCGTTCGACTTCGCCGATGAGTTGCTCTGCCAGTGTGATGGCGGTGCCGCTTGGGTGGTCGAGCTTGTGGATGTGGTGCACCTCCTCCATACGTGGGTCATATTCGGGGAATCGGTTCATAATGCGGGCGAGGTGGCGGTTGACGGCTCCGAAGATGTAGACACCGATGGAGAAGTTGGAGCTCCAGAAGAGCGTCTTTCCCTCTTCGGCGCACAGCCGACGAACCTCGTCGGCATGGGCTGCCATCCATCCCGTGCTTCCCGAAACCACCTTTACGTTGGCTTCGAAACAACGCTGTATATTGCCCCATGCCACGCTGGGAGCTGTAAATTCAATGGCTACGTCGGCCGTGCGGAACGCCTCGCTCTGGAAGTCTTCCTGGTTGTCGATGTCTATACGACAGACAACCTCATGGCCGCGCTGGAGGGCTATCTGTTCAATCATGTGGCCCATCTTGCCATAGCCTATTAATGCAATCTTCATAGTCGTGGAGTTGAAATTCGGGCGCAAAGGTAGAGAAAAAAAGAATAAATGATAATTGAAAAAGGAAAGATAATGTAGGCAAATGGCGTTTTTTACCATTATTTAGGCATTCGTAGAGTAAAAACTTTGTTTTTTCAATTTTCAGTTTTTAATTTATAGCTACCTTTGCAGTCGAAAAACAGGCAAAAGACGTTGGAACAGCTACTGCATTATGTCTGGAAACATCGGATGCTGCCTCTCGGGCCGTTAGCTACGACCGACGGGCAGGAGGTGGAGGTTATAGATCCCGGCCTGCACAATCATGATGCCGGTCCAGACTTCTTTAACGCCAAGGTGCGCATCGGCGGAACGATGTGGGTGGGCAACGTGGAGATTCATCTGCGCTCCAGCGACTGGCTGCGTCACGGCCATCAGGCGGATGCCGCCTACAATAATATCATCCTGCATGTCGTGGAGATTGCCGACGCCGACATCACGACCGCCGACGGCAAGCACCCGCCTCAGCTTTGTCTGCCTATTCCCGATGGCGTGCGTCAGCACTACGCCGAACTGTGCCAGACGGAAGACTATCCGCGTTGTTGGCGCATCATTCCTTCCATCAGCCGTCTTACCGTTCATTCCTGGATGTCGGCTCTCTTGGCTGAACGCCTTATGGAGCGGGCCGGACGTTGCCTGCACTGGCTCGAAGCCGTCGATGGCGACTGGGAACGAACGCTGTTCACCGCTTTGGCCCGGAACTTTGGCTTTGGCGTCAACGGCGATGCGTTCGAGGCTTGGGGGCGCTGTTTCCCTCTCCATGCAGCCGCCAAGCACCGCGACGACCTCTTCCAACTCGAAGCGCTCTTCCTCGGTACTGCTGGGCTCCTGGCTCCAGACGCTGTACCGCCTTCGGCGCGTGAGGCCGCAGTCGCGGATGACTACTTCCTCCGCCTATGTAAGGAATGGGATTACCTTCGGCATAAGTTCCAATTGCCAGAACCGATGGCTCACGAACGTTGGCGCTATTTGCGCCTTCGTCCGCAGAACTTCCCCCATCTGCGTATCGTCCAATTGGCACAACTCTATCACCAAGGCTCCGTCGGCTTTTCCAAGCTGATGCAGGCTGCTTCGCGCGAGGCGTTTCATGCAGCTTTCGACGTGGCTCCTTCGGAGTATTGGCAGAACCACTATCTTTTCGGTCTCGTGAGCAAGCCGTCGTCCAAGCGGCTCTCGGCTGCCAGTCGCGACCTCATCATCATTAACACCGTCTGCCCGATGCTCTTTGCCTACGGCGAGAGCCACAACGACGAAGCTGTTCAGGAACGTGCCGTGCGCCTGCTCGAAGAACTGCGCCCCGAGCAGAACTTCATCGTCCGCCAGTGGCAGCAATGCGGCGTCTCTGTCGCCTCGGCCGCTGACAGTCAGGCCCTCATCCAACTGAAGCGCGTCTATTGCGACCGCCACGATTGCCTCCGTTGTCGGTTCGGGTATGAATATCTGAAACAAAAGTAAGAAATGGAATATCGCTACACCCTCCCCATGAAGGTCCGCGACTACGAATGCGACCTGCAAGGCATTGTCAACAATGCCAACTACCAGCACTATACCGAGCATACCCGCCATGAGTTTATCCTCGCCGAGGGTATCAGCTTCGCCGACCTCCACCGCAGGGGCATCGATGCCGTGGTAGCGCGTATCACCATGTCGTTCAAGACACCTCTGCGCAGTGGCGACGAATTCCTCTCTTGTATGAATGTCGAGAAGTGCGGCCCGCGCTACGTCTTTCATCAAGACATCCTGCGACTGCCCGACCGCAAGCTGTCCATGCGTGCACAGGTGGACATCGTCTGTGTGGTCAACGGCAAGCTGGTGGCTGGCGTCGAAGAACTTGACAACCTGTTAACCGATAATCGTTAATTGTTACCGATTCATTGCTCATGGCTTCCTCCGACCAAGAACTCCTCTATACGATGGCCCTCACGCGGCTGCTTCCCTTCAATGCCAGCCAGCAACGCACGTTACTCAATGAAGTCGGCTCGGCCACGGCCGTCTACGAGAACCGCCGCGACCTTGGACGCATGATGGAACACTTTTCAGCTCGTGCGGCTGAAGTGCTGGCGGGGATGGAAGGCGAGCTCGGACGTAGTGAACAGGAACTCGCCTACGCGCGCGAGCATAATATTAAGGTGTTGACGTTGGCCGACGAGGCTTATCCCACTCGTCTGAGCCAGTGCGATGATGCTCCCCTCGTGCTCTACCAGCTTGGTAAGGCGAACCTCAACGCCCAGCACATCATCAGCGTCGTGGGTACTCGTCGGTGCACCGAGCGCGGCCGCGACCTCTGTAACCGTCTGGCCGCCGACCTTGCACGCTTGTTGCCCGATACGTTGGTCATCAGCGGCCTCGCCTACGGTATCGATGTTGCTGCCCATCGCGCAGCATTGGCCAACGGCCTGCCCACTTTAGGTGTGCTGGCCCACGGCCTGGATGAAATCTATCCGCGCCTGCACCGTCAGACCGCCATCGAAATGCTCCGGCAAGGAGGCCTGCTGACCGAATACATGAGCCACACGCAGATAGAGAAGGTGAACTTCGTGCAACGTAACCGCATTGTCGCCGGGCTTTCCGATGCGACCATCGTCGTGGAGAGTGCCGAACACGGAGGGTCGCTCATCACGGCCGAGATGGCCAATGGCTACAACCGCGAGGTCTTTGCCTTCCCCGGCCGCACTACCGATAGCACGTCTGCCGGTTGCCTCTACCTCATCCGCAAGAACCAGGCTCGCCTCATAACTTCTGCCGAAGACCTTTTGGCAGACCTTGGATGGGAGCCTGTCGTCCGCTCCGACGGCCAGACACAGATGGCTTTCGATGCGGAATCCAATACGGCCTCTCCCTCTTCCTCTGCTCCTGTGGAAAATGGTCCGTCCGATGCCATCCTCTCCGCCCTGCGTCGTGCTGGTGGTGAGCTCTCTCTTTCCGACCTCATCATTGCGACTTCCCTTCCCGTTGCCAGCCTCACTGCCAGCCTCCTTCCCTTGGAGATGCAAGGTGTGGTCAAGAAACTGGCAGGGAACAAGTACCACTTGATAAAGTGAAAATAAAAAACTCAATACATAAACGTTAATTATGAAAAAGAACCTCGAAACCCTCTGCATCCACGGCGGCTGGCATCCTTCCAAGGGTGAGCCGCAGCAACTCCCGATTTACCAGAGTACCACCTTCCGCTACGAGACCAGCGAGCAGATGGCACGCCTCTTCGACCTCGAAGATTCCGGCTACTTCTACACCCGCCTGCAAAACCCCACCAACGATGCCGTAGCCGCCAAGATCAACGCCCTCGAAGGCGGCGTCGGCTGCCTGCTGACTTCTTCTGGACAGGCCGCCAACTTCTATGCTGTCTTCAATATCTGTCAGGCGGGCGATCATTTCATTACCTCTAATAATATATATGGAGGTACCTACAACCTCTTTGGTGTGACGATGAAGAAACTCGGCATCGAGTGCACCTTCATTGACCCCGACTGGGACGACGAGCGTATCGAAGCCGCCTTCCGCCCGAACACCAAGTGCTTCTTCGGCGAGACCATCTCCAACCCTGGCGGCAACGTCTTCGACATCGAGCGTTTTGCTAAGATGGCCCACAAACACGGTGTTCCCCTTATCGTGGACAACACCTTTGCCACGCCCATCAACTGCAGACCCTTTGAATGGGGTTGCGACATCGTCACACACTCCACGACCAAGTATATGGACGGCCATGCCACGCAGGTTGGCGGTGCCATCATCGACAGCGGAAACTTCGACTGGGAAGCATACGCCGATAAATTCCCCGGCCTGACCACTCCCGACGAGAGCTACCATGGTCTCACTTACACCAAAGCCTTTGGCAAGCAGGCCTACGTCACAAAGCTCGTCAGCCAACTTATGCGCGACCTCGGCAGCATCCCTTCGCCGCAGAACTGCTTCCTCCTGAACCTTGGACTGGAGACCCTTCACCTGCGTATGCCTCGCCATTGCGAGAATGCCCAGCGTGTGGCTGAGTGGCTGGAGAAGAACCCGCGCGTGGCTTGGATTAACTACTGCGGCCTGCCCTCCAATAAATACTATCCGTTGGCCCAGAAGTACCTACCCAACGGCTCCTGCGGTGTCATCGCCTTCGGCCTGAAAGGTACGCGCGAGGATGCCATCCGCTTCATGGATAACCTCGACTTTGTCAGCATCGTCACCCACGTGGCCGATGCGCGCACCTGCGTCCTCCATCCCGCCAGCCACACCCATCGTCAGCTCTCCGACGAGCAACTGCGCGAGGCTGGTGTAGCTCCTGACCTCATTCGCCTCAGCGTGGGACTCGAGAATGTCGAGGATATCCTCGCCGATTTGGAACAGGCCATGCAAAAAATGTAAAGCTTATAGGGTTCCCTTTGCAACTTCTTCGGCATTAAAGTCGTCTAAGTTACAGAAGTACACGTTAAACCATTTTATTCACAAAGCAAAATGAAAGAATTTCTGAAGTATGTATTTGCGACGGTGGTAGGCATCGGTCTGGCCACGTTGCTGATGTGCGTAGTCTTTTTCGTGTCGATTATCGGCATGGCAGCCAGTGAAGGCGCCACCTCTCCCGTGAAGAAGAATTCGGTACTCCGTATCAACCTGTCGGGTGCCCTTGAAGAGCGTGCCGATAATTCCGATCCCTTCAGTATGGCCATGGCCGGAGTGATGGGGCAGGAGGAAGGTGCCCTCGGACTGGATCAATTGCTTGCAGCCGTGGAAGAAGCTGCCAAGAACGAGAAGGTCGAAGGCATCTATCTTGAAGTTGCTTCCTCCTTCGTCGGAGGCACGCCTGCCATGATGCAGGAGCTGCGCCAGGCCCTCCTCAAATACAAGGAGAGCGGCAAGTGGATTCTCGCCTACGGCGACATCTATGGTCAAGGTGCCTACTACCTGACTTCGCTCGCCGACAAGATTGTGCTCAACCCCAAAGGCATTTTAGACTGGCACGGCATGGGAGCCGTTCCGATGTTCTACACCGACATGATGAAGAAGGCTGGCATCAAGATGCAGGTCTTCAAGGTCGGCACCTTTAAGAGTGCCGTGGAACCCTACATCAACACCGAGATGAGCGAACCGAACCGCGAACAGGTAACCTCCTATATCAACAGCATCTGGGGACAGTTTGTAGAGGAAGTCGGAAAGAGCCGCAACCTCACCGCCGAGCAACTGAACATCCTGGCCGACACGCTGACAGCCCTGCAACCCACCGAATTCCTGGTTGAGAACGGACTTGTGGACACCCTTGCCTACATCGATGGCTTCAAGGATATGCTGCGAGCCAAGCTTAACCTGGAGGAGAAGAAGCCCATCAACTTCGTCTCGCCCGCCGACCTCGTGGCTGCTGCCGACAAGGACGATGAGGACGACCGCATCGCTGTCTACTATGCTTTCGGTGACATCGTGGATCAGGCCAATTCCAATCCCATCACCGGCGGTGGCGCTACCATCGAGACCATGCCCACCATACGCGAGCTGCAGAAGCTGCGCAAGGACGAAGACGTGAAGGCTGTGGTCATCCGCGTGAACTCTGGTGGCGGCAGTGCCTTCGCCAGTGAGCAAATCTGGCATGAGGTACAACTGCTTAAAGCCGAGAAGCCCGTCGTTATCTCCATGGGCGGTCTGGCTGCCAGCGGTGGCTACTACATCAGTTGCGGTGCCAACAAGATTCTGGCCGAGCCCTCCACGCTGACTGGTTCCATCGGCATCTTCGGCATGATTCCTGACGGCTCCGAACTGATTCAGGACAAGCTGGGACTGCATTTCGACGTCGTCAAGACCAACAAATACGCAGACTTTGGCGGTGGATCCCTGATGGGCATCCCTGCCCGTCCGTTCACCGCGGACGAGGCCGTGCTGATGCAGGCCGAGATAGAGCGTGGCTATGACCTCTTCATCAGCCGCGTCGCCGAAGGTCGCGGTATCACCAAGGACAGTGTCGATGCCATCGGACAGGGCCGTGTCTGGACGGGCGAACAGGCTATCAAGCTCGGCCTCGTTGACCAACTGGGCAACCTCAACGATGCCATCGCCGAAGCCGCCAAACTGGCAGGGCTGAAGGAATACTCCGTAGACAGCTATCCTGCCCCCGTCGACTTCATGCAGCAGCTATTCAACGAAAAGAAGGAAAGCTATTTCGACACCCACATGAAGGCTGCTCTCGGCGACTTCTATCCCATGCTCGGAACCATGCAATGGATGATGCAGAATCGCCGCATCGACCAGTGCGTCTATGCCCGAGTTCCTTTTGAACTCAACGTAAGATAGTCATCGGCGTACCGCAGATGGTGCGCGTCCGAACCTCAAGGGGTTCCGGCTATAACCCTTAAGGGTTGGAGCCAGAACCCTTAAGGGTTCCCCTTCCAACCCTTAAGGGTTCATGGAGGGGGACCTTTTTGTTAGTGGGTGAAGTCCAGAATCAGCTTGCGGAACTCCTCTTCTTGATTGCGTAAGAATTCGACTTCGATGGGAAGGACGTAGATGTGGCGTCGCACAATGGGCGAGAGTCCTTTCATCGGACGCAACCGTGAGGCGTCTTTCTCGGTTGTGATGATAAGGCGTTTGCTTCCACGTAGCTCGGAAAAAGCGTTCTCGATCTTTTGGAGATCACGCAGAGTGAAGTCGTGGTGGTCGGGGAAGGAGAGGGGAGTGATGTGGCGTGTTTGGTGTTGCAGGTCTGCAATCATCTGTTGGGGCGAGGCAATGCCCGTCAGCAACAACACATGGGTGTCGGGTGTCAGAACCTCTTCCACGCCGCGTGTCTCGCTGAAAAGACGATAAGGACGGCCATAGCGGAAGGTGGAGAAAAAGAGCTGCTGGAAAGGCTTGAGAGCTAAGGCGTTCTGCACAACACGGTATTCCATCGGCTTCATGTCATCTGGACACTTGGTGACGATGACGATGTCAGCGCGGTTCTTGGCGTTCAGTGGTTCGCGCAGCCGACCGGCGGGCAGCAGGCAGTCGTCGGAGATAAGGCGATGGTAGTCCGTCAGCAGGATATTCAGCCCGGCTCGGACGTAGCGGTGCTGATAGGCGTCGTCGAGCAGGACAACGTCCACGTCTTGCGTCGCAGGGTCGTTGAAAAGGTGGTTGAGGCCCCGGCGGCGGTTCGCGTCCACGGCCACGATGGCTTCGGGGAACTTCTGCTTTATCTGCCAAGGCTCGTCGCCAATCTCGCGCATAGGGGTCGAGATATCCGACAATCTGAAACCGTGGCTCTTGCGTTTATATCCTCGGCTGAGGACGGCCACGCGATGGTCGGCCTGTAGCATCCGCACCAACAACTCCGTGTGGGGTGTCTTGCCTGTGCCTCCGACGGTGATGTTGCCCACGCAGATGACAGGACGCTCGTACTTGACTTCCTTCAGGATGCCAGAGTCGAAGAGCCAGTTGCGAAGCCACACACCTGCTCCATACAGCCAAGAAAGCGGCCGCAACCAGTCGTTGATATGGATTAAATCGCCTTCCAAATGAAGTCTTGGGAGAGTGTTTAAAGTTTGGGGTATAAAGTTTAGGGTTTAGGGTCTTGTGCAGAAGTACTGAACCTTTAATTTTTATTCCTCAACGGGTTCCATCCCTGTGCCTTCAGCTCCATTTCCATACCGTCGCGGCAGACGAGCAACTGGCCAAGCTCTGGTTTTGTGATGTGGCCGATGATTTTCACGCCAGGCAGGGCGCTGACGCGGTCGTGCAGCGTCAGGGGAACGGTGAACAGCAGTTCATAGTCCTCGCCGCCGTTGAGCATACAGGTCGTTACGTTCATGTTCAGTTCCTCGGCCATCACGGCAGTCTGGTAATCTACCGGCAGGCGGTCCTCGAAGATGCGACATCCCGTGTGGCTCTGCGAACAGATGTGCATCAGTTCGCTGCTGAGGCCGTCGCTAATATCCATCATGGCCGTCGGTACGATGTCAGCCTCGGCCAGTGCCTGGATAACGTCGCCTCGTGCCTCGGGCTTCAACTGGCGTTCCAGCAGGTATTCCCGACCGCTGAAGTCGGGCTGAAAGTCACCTGTCTCTCCAGGGGTGTTTTTTATCTGGCTATTGAAGACGGCCTTTTCCCTTTCCAGAAGTTGAAGTCCCATATAGGCGGCTCCGAGGTCGCCCGTGACACAGATGAGGTCGTTTGGCTGTGCTCCGTTGCGATAGACGACTTTGGCGGGGTCGGCATCACCGATGCAGGTGATGCTGATGGCCATGCCTGTGAGTGAGGAGGTCGTGTCGCCGCCAACGATGTCGCAATGATGAGCTTCGCAGGCGGCACGCAGTCCCTCGTAGAATTGTTCCAAGTCTTCTACCGTGAAGCGCTTCGACAGGGCCAGCGATACTGTCATCTGACGTGGACGTCCGTTCATGGCATAGACGTCCGACAGGTTGACCATGGCACTCTTGTAGCCCAAGTGCTTCAGCGGCATATACTGGAGGTCAAAGTGCACGCCCTCCATCAGCAAGTCCGTCGTCACCAACACTTGTCGGCCTTCGGGGTATTGCAGGACGGCGCAGTCGTCGCCCACGCCCTTGCGTGTCTCCGCGTTCTTGATTTCTATGGTATCGGTGAGGTGGCGAATCAGCCCAAACTCACCCAGTTCTGCTATTTCCAATTATAGATGATACATTTTAATTGTACAATACCGCGGCCTAGTTACGGTTAATCATCTCCCTCATAATTTCTGCCATCAGTGGCTGCACGGCATCGGCTGCTTTTTGCACTTCCTCATGGCTCACTTCGATGATCTTTCCTTCAATGCCAAGATCCGTGATGACGCTGACGCCGAAGACGCGGATGCCACAGTGGTGAGCCACGATGACTTCGGGCACGGTGCTCATGCCGATGGCGTCGCCGCCCAGGATGCGATACATCTTGTATTCTGCGGGTGTCTCAAAAGTCGGTCCCTGTGTGCCTACATAGACGCCGTGTTGTACCTTGATGCCCTTTTCCTTGGCAATGGCATCGGCCATGCGTATGAGTTCGTGGTCGTAGACCTCGTGCATGTCTGGGAAACGCGGACCGGTGGGAAAGTTCGGGCCGTGCAATGGGTGTTCCGGGAAGAAATTGATGTGATCTGTGATGATCATCAAGTCTCCAATCTCGAAGTCGGGATTCGTGCCGCCGGCTGCGTTGCTGACAAACAGAGTCTTGATACCGATTTCGTACATCACGCGTACGGGGAAGGTGACTTCTCTCATCGAGTAGCCTTCGTAGAAGTGGAAGCGACCTTGCATGGCGAGGATGTCACGGTCTCCGAGTTTGCCGAAGATGAGTCGCCCGCTATGTCCTTCTACCGTAGATACGGGAAAGTTGGGGATGTCCTTGTATTCGATGACTTGGGTTATGTCAATCTCTTCTGTCAGACGGCCCAGTCCGGTTCCTAAGATAATGGCTGTAGTTGGATGGCTCTGCATCTTGGAAAGGAGCCAACTTGCGGTTTCTTGAATTTTGCTGTACATAATGTTCTCGATTTTGCAGGGCAAAGTTAAGGATAAAAATGAAATTGGCCATCATTTGTGACCTTAAATTTGACCAATCACCCTGTTTTGAGTGCCTTTACCTCATGTTTTTGCGATTTTCCAGCCCGTTTACTGGAATTTTTATCCCCTCCGAACGCTCTTTTTGCTCCTTTCCGTGCGAAATGCAAATGTTTCGTGAAACTTTATATATAACGAGCGACTGCAGGTTTTACCATTATTTTTGAACGGTGTTCGAGCCCTATATATAATAAAATGTACGCGCGCGAAGCCCTTGATGTTGGTCAATGATTTGTCAAAAAGGTAATAAAAAAGTTGCCGAAACTCTTGCACAGATGAAAAAGTTGCCGTACCTTTGCACCCGCAAACGAGAAACGAGGCCTCCTTGAGATACTCAAGACAGTGCTGAAAGGTTCTCAAATGCTGAAAGAAATCGTTCTTTGAAAGGTTGACCTAAGAGACAAGAGTAGTACAGGAAACAAGAAACGAACCGTCATTTCTGACGCCCGAATAAGAGGTCATCTCGGGGTAGGTGTCTTGGTTATACAGACAATGTGGCGCATGACAAAAATCATGCTGCCATGAAGATATTCTACAATGAAGAGTTTGATCCTGGCTCAGGATGAACGCTAGCTACAGGCTTAACACATGCAAGTCGAGGGGCAGCATGATTCCAGCTTGCTGGAATTGATGGCGACCGGCGCACGGGTGCGTAACGCGTATCCAACCTGCCGTGTACCCGGGGATAGCCCTCTGAAAGGAGGATTAATACCCGATGTGGTTGCGATGGGACATCCCGTTGCGATTAAAGATTCATCGGTACACTGATGGGGATGCGTACGATTAGGTAGTCGGCGGGGTAACGGCCCACCGAGCCTTCGATCGTTAGGGGTTCTGAGAGGAAGGTCCCCCACATAGGAACTGAGACACGGTCCTAACTCCTACGGGAGGCAGCAGTGAGGAATATTGGTCAATGGGCGAGAGCCTGAACCAGCCAAGTAGCGTGAAGGATGACTGCCCTACGGGTTGTAAACTTCTTTTACGGGAGGATAAAGTGCGGCACGCGTGCCGCTTTGCAGGTATCCCGTGAATAAGCATCGGCTAATTCCGTGCCAGCAGCCGCGGTAATACGGAAGATGCGAGCGTTATCCGGATTTATTGGGTTTAAAGGGAGCGTAGGCGGGTCCTTAAGCCTG
>Ga0310696_10004088_pt1 | contig 17973 bp, 12 predicted proteins | sample AusTroGonzalo_MG_4_FD_203885 | JGI IMG/M metagenome (GOLD analysis project Ga0310696, IMG submission 203885) | Bovine rumen microbial communities from tropical cattle in Woodstock, Queensland, Australia - Gonzalo_02 (v2) (version 2) | ecosystem: Host-associated > Mammals > Digestive system >...
TCGAGGGCGACGGAAAGACCTTCACGCTATACCGCTTCGACACGGGGAAGTCGTATCCCTGGTCGTTCGTCCCGCCGGAAGGGGACACGTACAAGGACAGCGGACACGCGGGCGGAGACCTCGCGCTGATGCGCGACTTCCTCCAGGCCGTCGACACTCGCGACTTTTCGCTGCTTTCGTCCAGCTTGGAGGCGAGCGTCGAAAGCCATGTCATGGGATTTGCCTGCGAGCGCAGCCGCCTTGGCGGTGCGAAGGAGGGGCTAGAAGGCCTGTTGATACGGGACTGAGGTCGCCTGCAGGGGGAAATGCAGGCTTGAATGAAACACTGTATCAATCCTACTGCATCGATAAGCTCTGGCCCTTACTTGAATCCGGATCGGCGAAAATGCTATAATCTGACCCATGGTTACAATGTTCATAGCGATTATGGTCGCGTGCGGCGCATTTTCCGCCGCGCACTACGCGGCCGGGATAGGCACGGGGTGGAGCGCCGCCATCGGCTTTGCGGCGTTTGCGGCGTTCCAGGCTGCGTTTGCGGTCTTCGTCAAGAAGCGCGTCGCGCGCGACATGGAGTCCGTGCAGGCGATCCTCGCCGAGGGGCAGAAGAAGCTTCAGGCGAAGATGCAGCGCTGGCAGGTGCGTCCGCCGGGAAGTCTCCAGGCGGCCCAGAAGGAGATGATGGAAGACACCCGCGTCTTCGTCGGCAAGGCCCTGGAGGAGACGGAGAAGATGCGCCGCTACAGGCTGTGGGTGCCGATGATGGAGCGCCAGGTGGCGACGGCCCAGCTTCAGCTCTGCTGGATGGTCAAGGACTTCCGCCGCGTCGACCAGCTGATGCCGAAGGCGCTTTTCATCGACCCGACGCTTGTCGCGATGAAGCTCGCGCGCATGCAGATGCTCGGCAAGGACATCGCGGAGATCCGCGCGGCCTACGAGAAGGGCTCGAGGCGCCTTCGCTACAACCAGAACGTGCTTCTCGCGGCGTGCTATTCGTGGATACTCGTCCAGAGGGGCCTCGTGGACGACGCCTTCAAGGCCCTAACCGAGGCGCTCAAGAACTCCGACGACGCGACGCTCAGGCGCAACCACGAGCAGCTCATGAACAACCGCGTCGCGCACTTCAGCAACTCGGGCCTGGGGGACCAGTGGTATTCGCTTCTCCTCGAGGAGCCCAAGATGAAGGCCCAGCGCCAGCGGAGCGTCTACCGCTGACGCGGCAAAAGTGCCGCGGCGAAGGCGGCGGCATTGACGGACGCGGGCTGAAAGTGGTAGAATATCATGACTACCTGACAAAGCCGGGGTAGCACAATGGCAGTGCATCTCATTTGTAATGAGAGGGTTGCGGGTTCGACTCCTGTTCCCGGCTCCATCTTCCGCCCGCGAGGGCGATGGAATGCGGACTGCGTGCGGTCCGCTACGTTCTAAGGAGAGACCATGATCGAGACGATTGCGACCGAGAACGCGCCAAAGGCGCTCGGGCCCTACAGCCAGGCCCTCAAGACGGGCGGCTTCATATTCTGCTCGGGGCAGATCCCGATCAACCCCGCGACGAATTCCGTCGAGGCCGCGACGATCGAGGACCAGACGCGCCAGGCGATTTCCAACCTCCGGAACGTGCTCGAGAAGGCCGGGTCCTCCCTTTCCAAGGTGGTCAAGACCACTGTCTTCATCAAGGACATGAACGACTTCGCGGCGCTCAACGGCGTCTACGCGGAGATGTTCGGCGACACCAAGCCCGCGCGCAGCTGCGTCGAGGTCGCGCGCCTGCCGAAGGACGTCAAGGTCGAGATCGAGTGCATCGCGGCCGAGTAGCCCTGGCCGCCCACCGCTTGCGCGGCGCGGTCCAAGGCGGTAGAATGTACCTCCGATGAGATTCCTTTCCGTCCTTTGGCTCCACGAGCCCGCGGCCGGCGACTCCGACCTCATGCCGGTCGTGGAGCACGGCCTGTCGGACGCGTTCCGCGACTTCTGCGCGGAGGCGTTCAACGTCCGCATGCCGCTGGAGTACCCGCCGCTGCGACTTACGACGGTGCCGGGTCCGGAGTCCCTGCCGGACGCGCTCTTCATCGACGGCGACCCGACGCGCGGCATGACAGAGGGCGGCGACGACGTGTGCCTCTTCATGGTGGACGACGCGTTCTACTGCGGGACGGTCCGCGGCGTCCCGCTGAAGGACTGGCTCAAGACCTACCTGCCGGCCTTGCCGAAGCTCGTCGTGACTTATCCCGGCCGGCCGCCCGTCGCCGTGCCGCAGCGCCGGTGGACGAAGAAGGGCGTCGAGGTGCTTTCGCGCCCCGACCTGTACCACGAGCGCATCGTACATCTCTTCAAGGCCTTCTGGCTGCCGCGCTTCTGGAGCGCGATGCGGCAGTACGTGCAGGTGAAGGCGGGCACGAACTGGCACACGCCGGGGCACAACGGCGGCAACGCGTTCGCGGCGTCGCCGTTCCTGCACGGACTCCACGAGGCGTTTGGCTCGATGATATTCCGCTCGGACCTCTCGGTCTCGGTGGAGTCGCTTGGCGACCTGTCGAGTCCGGAGGCCCAGACGCCGCTCTCCGAGGCGCAGAGGATGTCCTCCGAGATATTCGGAAGCGCGCTGAGCCGCTACGTGACGAACGGCACGTCGACGTCCAACAAGGCGATGCTCATGACGCTCCTCAAGCCGGGGGAGGTCGTGCTGGTGGACCGCAACTGCCACAAGTCCGTCCACCACGCGGTCGTGACCTCAGGCGCGGTGCCGCGCTACCTGCCCTCGCGCTGGAACTCAAGGCTCGGCGTATGGGCGCCGGTCTCGCTCGCGGACATCCGCGCCGCGCTGGACGCGCCCGGCGAGTCGCGCCCGAGGCTGCTCGTGCTGACGACGTGCACCTACGAGGGGATTCTCTACCCGGTCTGGGAGATCGCGCGGCTCTGCGAGCGCGCGGGGGTGCTGTTCTACGCGGACGAGGCGTGGGCTGGCTACGTCAACTTCCATCCGTTCTACACGTGCGTGGACGGCGGGTCGGGACGCGCGGTGCGCTACAACGCCGTGAACGAGTCCGGCGGCGCGCATTTCGCGGTGCAGTCCACCCACAAGACCATGGCGGCTTTCTCGCAGGCGTCGATGATACACGTCTCGCAGCGGTTCAAGGCGCTGCTGGAGGAGGATTCGTCGGCCCAGTTCCGCTGGCTCAGGCGGCGCTTCGCCCTCAACGGGCACGGGTCGTTCGAGAAGTTCGCGCACGACCTGCACGAGTTCCTTCGCTACTGGCACTCCACGTCGCCGCACTACCCGTTCCTGGCGTCGCTGGACGTGGCGGGCGTGCAGATGCGGCTGGAGGGGATGAAGCTGGTCGACGAGCGCCTCAAGTGGGCGGCGGAGTTCCGCGCGCGCGTCGCGGCGGAATGCTCGCTCGCGGAGGGGGAGTGCTTCGCGGACCTTCCGGACATCGCGGGGGACGGGAGCTGGCGCGAGGACGGGTACCTCAAGGACCCGCTCAAGATCGTGCTCATGCTGAAGAGCCCGGAGTCCTGCGCGGCGTTCAAGAAGGCGCTGCTCAAGTCGCACATACAGTGGGAGAAGTCCACCGCGACGACGATACTGTTCCTTGTGACCGTCGGGACGGCGGAAGAGCATTTCGAGGACCTGTTCCGGGTGTGCCGCATCAACCGCGACCTCGTCGGGAGGCCCGCACCGGGCGCGGACGACGAGTCCGTCTCGGCGGCGGTGGACGGCCAGCCCGTCGTGCTGCCGCGCGACGCGGCGCTCTGCGACGGCGAGTTCGTGACGCTGGAGGCGTCCATCGGGCGCATCGCGTCCCAGTTCCTAGTCCCGTACCCGCCCGGCATACCGGTGTTCGTGCCCGGGCTCAGGATAACCGAGCCGATGGTGCGCCTGGTGGAGGGCGTGATCGCGTCCGAGGGCGTGGGCGCGGTCCACGGACTCTTCTGCCGCGGCGGGCACGCGCCGTTCTACGTGGAGGTCCTCAACCGCGACGAGGAGTCCCGCCTCGCGTCCGTCGCTTCCTGACTGTTTTTTTTTCCCCCGCAACCGCTGTCAAAATGGTATAATGGCGGAAAACGGAATATCAATGCTTGCTTGAAAATCCATGGACAGCGGGGGAAGTGCATGCCAGGGACTAACGAGACCAGGGAGCCGCAGCGCGGGCTTGACCTGAGGGACCGGATAGCGATCCTAGTGGTCGACGACGAGAAGCTCATCCGCCTCACGATCGGCGCGAGGCTGAAGGCGGCGGGCTACTACGCCGTCGCGGCGGCGTCCGTCGACGAGGCCGTCAAGGTCATGAAGGAGTCGCGCGGAGGGTTCGGCGCGGTCATAACGGACATCATGATGGGCGAAATGGACGGTTTCGTCTTCCGCGACATCGTGCGCGGCATCGACCCGGCCATCCCGATATTCTTCCTCACGGCCCTCGACCCCGAGGAGGGGAGCGGGTTCCTGCGGCGGATAATGGAGGACCCGATAAGCTACTATCTCCCGAAGTCGGTCGACACGCGCGTCCTGATCCAGCGCGTGAGGCGCGTCATAGCCTCCCGCCGCGTTGAGCTTTTCATCGAGAAGAAGATGAAGGACGACGTGAAGTCTCTCGAGCTCGCCGCAAACATCCAGAAGAGCATGCTTCCCGTCCGGGCGGTAATGACCCCGCGCGGATTCTACACGACGTGGTGGAGGCCCATGGACGTCGTGAGCGGAGACCTGTACGAGGCCGTTCCGTTCGGCACGGGGTGCTACCTCTACGTGCTCGGCGACATCCAGGGGCACGGCACCAGCGCGGCGCTCGCCATGACGGCCGTGCAGTCGTTCCTGAAGCACCTCGTGCACCGCGAGGGCAACCCGCTCATGTCGCCCGCGCAGGTCGCAAACCTGCTGCAGAACTTCTTCAGGACAAACCTTGCCGACGTGTCGTACATGACGGCGCTCATCTGCGTCCACCGTCCGCTCCTCGGCAACGTCTCGTGGATAAGCTGCGGCGCGCCGGACCTCGTCGTCGTGGACGGCGGGAAGTCGCTGGACATCAACCCGGACCACAGGGGCGGGCTTCCCGTCGGCCTCATGCCCGACACGTTCTACACCGAGCAGGACGTCGTGTCGACGCCCCTCTCGAGGTCCGCAGCGTGCATCTGCTTCACTGACGGGCTGTTCGAGCTGTCGCACGACGAGGACGGGTCGGACAAGCTTCCCGGCGACCTCGCGCGCAGGCTCGGCGAGCAGCTGACGGCGGCGATGCGGGAGGACGGGTCAATGATGGTAGGCCCGTACAGGTTCGTCCACGCATGCGCGGAGTCCGGGTACGAGAATGTCGGCGACGACACGACGGTGCTCGTCTTCGGCGCGCACCTGGAGCTGGACGGCATATACGAGGCGACGCTGCCCCTCTCGCCGGACGACGTGGACAAGGCGTCGCAGGAGCTTGCCGGCTGGTGCCGGCAGGAGGGGTGGCCTGACGGCGACATCAGCCGCGTGCAGCTGGTGCTGGAGGAGAAGCTCATGAACGTGCACGACCACGGCTTCAACGACCGGGACAGGCTGCACGCGGTGGTGAGCCTACGCCTGCGCAGGCGCGGAGGCGCCCCCGAGCTCACCGTGTGGGACGACGGCAGCGAGGAGCCGTCCATGCGGGTGACCGAGGGCGACACGTCCACCACGTTCGACAAGGCCAACATCGAGATGCGCGACCACGGGCGCGGCCGCATGATGGTCCGCGAGCTCTGCTTCGGGATCCAGCGCATGAAATACGCTGGGATGAACGAGACCGTCTACCACATAAAGACCGGCGACACGCCAGGCAAGGAGGGAATGCTGGAATGAAGAAATGCTGCGAGGACTACCTGAACGAACAGTTCTGCGGCGATGCGGAAGTGGTCGCCGAGATATACGGCGAGTACGCGTCGTCGGTGCGGGCCAAGATAGCGGACGCCACGGCCGCGTTCAAGTCCGGCGACTGGCAGCTGCTGGACCGCGTCGCCCACACGGTGAAGGGGAACGCCCTGGCCGCAGGCGACCAGGAGATGGCGGACGCAGCCATAGCGCTGAGGAAGGCGGCGGCGCTGGGCGACGCATCCGAAAGCTCGAGGTTCCTCGCGGCGATGTCCGCCGCCGCGGAGGGACTGTAGCCGGCGATGGACAGCCTGCTCGAGAGAACGAAGGGCGCCGACCTGGACCAGCTGGTCCGGGAGCTTGCGTCGCGGACCCACGGCAACGCGCGAAAGAGCCTCAGGCTCAGGGCGTGGAAGCTGACGGTCCTCGGGTCGTACGCCGTCAAGCGCATCATCGACATCGTCGGCAGCGCCGTCGGCATGGTGCTGCTCTCGCCGGTTTTCGTCGGCATAGCCCTCGCGGTGAAGCTGACGAGCCCGGGCCCAGTCATATTCAGCCAGACGCGCGTAGGCCGGTACGGCAGGCACTTCCGGTTCTACAAGTTCCGCAGCATGTACGTGGACGCCGAGGCGCGCAAGGCGGAGCTGATGGAGCGGAACGAGTCGGCGGACGGCGTCATCTTCAAGATGAAGGACGACCCCCGCATAACGAAGGTCGGACGCTTTTTGCGGCGCACGAGCCTGGACGAGCTGCCGCAGCTGTGGAACGTCTTCATCGGCGACATGAGCCTCGTCGGCCCGCGCCCCCCGGTCCCGAGCGAGGTGATGGAATACACCCTCGAGGACCGAAAGAGGCTCGACGTCATCCCGGGGATCACCTGCCTCTGGCAGATCAAGGGCCGCAGCGAGATCCCGTTCCACGAGCAGGTCCGGCTCGACAAGGAGTACATCCTCGCGCAGGGCGTCTGGAGCGACATCGTCATCCTGCTCAAGACGATCCCCGCGATCATAGGCGGGAAGGGGGCGTACTGATGTCCCTCAACAGCATCCTCTTCGTGCCGGCCACAAGGCAGACGTCGTGGTTCTCGGAGCTGTTCCCGGGGCAGAGCCCCGCTGAGCTGCCGATAGCGGGCCGGCGCATCATAGACTACCAGGTGGAGCATGCGCTGAAGTTCGGCGTCGCCATCACGGAGATCGTCGACTGGCAGTATTCCGACCGCGTCGCGCGCTCGTTCAGGGACCCGGAGCGCACCGGCTACTCCGTCACCTACAGGAGGGGCGAAGGCGAGATGCCGCGCGGACTGCGCGACCTTGACGGCATGGCGACGCCGCTCACGCACGCCCCGCCAGACGGGCTGTACGTCGTCTGGGGGCCCTGTCTCAGCGGACACGGGCCGCAGGATGCGCGGCTGGAGCCGGTCCCGGAGGCGGACCTTGCGGAGACTCCGATGGGCCTCTACAGGCGCGTTGACGGGCGCTGGATGCGCATAAGGCCCGGCGGACTTGCCATCGACGGGCTCAAGGCCTGGCACCGCGCGAACTTCTCCGTGCTGCGGGACCCGGGCCTCTTCACGCTTCCGTGCTACTCGGCCGAGAAGGGCGTCCACCTGGGCAGGAACGTCGTCATGGAGCACGGTACGTCCGTCGTCCCGCCGGTGCTGCTGCAGAGCAACACCTGGTGCGCGCGCAACGTCAGCCTGGAGGGGAACGTGATAGTCGGGTCCGGATCGTACGTCGGCGAGGGCGCGCGGCTGCAGCGTACCGTCGTCGGAAACGACACGTATGTCGGAACCGGCCTCGACCTGCGAGGCAAGATAGTGATCGGCAACCGGGTGATCGACCCCGAGACGGGCGTGTGGGCCGACGTGGAGGAACCGGGCCTCGCGCGCGACATCGGCGGCGGATTCGGATGGTTCCGGGCCGTATGCGACTTCTTCTTCGGACGCTCCCACGGGAGGCGCGGGTGATGGGACGGCATGTCTCTGGCAATTGCCCGGAACTGGACCGGCTCGTCGACGACGCTTGCGCCGAGATGGGGCGCGAGATAGAATCTCTCTGCATCCCGCGCCTCGCCGGCGTCGTCCTCGGCGGCGGCTATGGCCGCGGCGAGGGAGGGGTGCGGAGTGGAAACGCCCTTTCGAACGACTTGGATTTCTTTGCGGTTGCAGAGGACGGCGCTCCGGAGGCGGAGACTGTCGCCGCCATCGGCGAGGCGTTGAAGCCCGTCTCCGGGAAGTGGACGAAGAAGCTTGGCGTCGACGTGGATTTCGCGGTGAAGACCCCCTGGCGGCTGAAGCACGACGAAGGGCGGATCATGGTGCAGGAGCTCGTGCGCGGCTATTTCGACGTCGCGGGCAAGAAGGGCGAGGAGCTTTTCTCCGGCATAGCGAGGATCGACGCGGCGAAGCTGCCGTGGATGGAGGCCGCGCGGCTGATGATGAACCGCGGCATGGGACTGCTCTTCGCGATGGCCGGGAATCGCGACCGTGCTTTTATAAATCGCAATGTCAACAAGTGCATTCTAGGCGCGGGTGACGCATTCCTCGTCTCGCGGGGCCTCTACCGCTGGCGCGCCGAGGATCGTGCGGCGACGCTCAAGGCGCAGGGCGACGACGGGCTTTATGCCCGCGCGGTCGAGTGGAAGTTCCGTCCGGCCGAAGAGCCCGTGTGCGACCTGGAGACGGCACGTGAAACGTGGCTGGACGGATATATTGAGATGATTGCCGCTGTCGGCGATGACGACTACAAGCGTACGCTCCGCAACGCCGCGCGGTGGCTGGCGAGGAGGCGTTCCGTCGGCGGGCTTGCGACTTTCGGACAGGACCCTGTGGTGCGCGTGCTGGACGGCGTCGAGCGCTGCCTGCGCGAAAGGCTCGCCTTGCCGGCCTCGCTCAAGAGGGACTGGGAGATTTTCAACTGACAAACTAAGGAGAACAGAAAACATGGCATGGGAAATCAAGGAAGAGGGCGAGAACCTGCTCAAGATAGACATCGACGGACGTCTGGTCGCCGCCGTGGCGCCGACGCTCCGCGAGGACGTGCTCAGCAGGATGAAGGACGGGACGAACGTGCTTTTCGACCTCAGGAAGATGGTGCACATAGACTCCAGCGGGCTCGGCGTGCTGGTGCAGGTCCTTCAGAAGGCGAAGTCGTCCGGAGGGAGGGTCGTGCTCGCGGCGCTGCAGCCTGCGCCGAAGATCGTGTTCGACATAACGAAGGTGAGCCGGGTCTTCGAGATCGTTCCGACCGTGGAAGACGCGAAGTTCTGAAGAAATCGAAGTGGAAAGCGCGAAATGTAAAGCCGGGAAACGAGAGAGACAATACATGATGACGAGATTCGGCAGGGCAAAGCTGGCTGGCGCGGTGGTTTCATGCTTTGCACTTTGCGTTCTGCACTCGCCTTCGGCGTCGGCCGAAAGCGTCAAGGTCGCGGACTGCGAACGCGACCCGGAGCTGGACTTCTGGGCCGCCGCCGACAACGAGTTCTGCCGCGCCGTGATGGACGACGTCTTCAAGACCGCGGGCATCGAGGCGGAGCGCCTTCCCTTCCGCGGCGACCATCTCCTCGACATCGGGCAGGCGGACGTGATCTGCTCCGCGTTCCGCACGGAGAAGCTTCTCCGCGACTTCGACTTCCCGCAGCAGCCGCTCGGCCGCATGCACTTCGCGCTCTACGCGACGCCGTCGCGCGCGATGGAGCTCATGTCCACGAAGATAACGGAGTGGCCGCGGATGCGCATCGGCTACTCCCCCGTCTCGCAGGGCCAGGAGTCGAACGACGACCGCGTAAAGTACTTCGAGCACGCGCGGCTCAGGCCGACCTACGTCGAGATACCGACGAGCGTGGGCGCGGTGCAGGCCCTGCACGACGGGGAGATCGACGCGCTCTTCCTCTACACGCCTTTCGGCAAGCGGCCCGAGGGCGTCGTCGAAGTCGTGCCAATCGGCTCTCGCAACGTGTACTTCGCCGTGAGCAAGCGGAACCCCGCGCTGCTGAAGAAGCTGTCTAAGGCCTACCGCGACTGCTACATCGAGCACATCGACATGTACGACGAGTGGCGCGAGAAGTTCCTCGGCGTCTCGAGGCCGCAGAAGCGCGTCCGGGTCGCGGCGTACAGCCGCGGCGACCTCTTCGAGGTGTCGCCAGACGGGGCGAGGTCCGGGGCGCTCGAGGTGTGGCTGAAGTCCGTCGTCGGGCACTCGCACTGGAACGTGGACTACGTCTACGGCGACTACGACGAAAGCCTTGCCGACGTGATGAGCGGGCGGCTGGACGTCGTGGGCGGCATCGGCTTCACGGCGCAGCGGCGCGACAAGTTCCGCTATCCGCACACCCCCATGGGCATGCTCCGCGTGTACCTTTGGGCGCATCCCGGGAGCGCCTACAGGCCGGGCGAGCCGGATACCTGGCACGGCATGAAGGTCGGCCTTCTCGCGAGCACCATAAGCGCCCAGCGCGCAAGGCGGCAGTTCGACGGCGACGATTCCATCTCGTGCGTCGAGTATTCGTCCGACCGCGCCATGCTGAAGGCGTATTTCGGCGGCGAGATCGACGCATGCGTAGACGTCGAGATGCCGGAGCTCGAGAACGAGAAGGCGCTCCACCTCTACGCCTCGCATCCGATGTACATCTGCACCTCGCTCCAGCGCAAGGACCTCTTCGAGGAGCTTGAAAGCGCGATGGACGAGATATGCGACGACTTCCCGAAGTACCTGAGGATGATAAGCGAGCACCACTACGGCAAGCGGAGCGACATGGCCGCGCTTTCCATGGAGGAGTCCAGCTGGCTCGCGCGGCGCGTGAAGAACGAAAGCCCGGTGGTGATCGACTTCTCCCCGTGGCCTTTCGCGCTCGTCGACAAGAAGGGCGTCCCTGCCGGGTTCGTGGGCGACCTCCTCCGGGAGATCGGGCAGCGAACGGGGCTCAAGTTCGCCGTCTCCGCCCAGACGGACGTCAACACCGCCGAGGCGAAGTTCCTCCGCGGCGACACCGACCTCTGGATTCCGTACCCGGTGAACGCCTCGGCGTCCACCTACGGCGCGACGTCCGTGTTCGCCATACCGGTTCCGCAGAGCGTCGCGCAGGAGCTCGGCGCGAAGGACCAGTACCAGGAGTTCGAGATGTTCGCGAGGCCCAACGTCCCGAAGGAGCTCGTCTCGATCCTGAACAAGGTCATGACGGGCATCGACCAGACGCAGCTCCAGGAGATGTTCATGGCCGACTCGGCGGAACGGCAGGTCGTGCACCGCGTCTTCGGCATGACCCGCGAGGAGCTTGTGCGCGCGATAACGCTTGGCGTCATGACCGTCCTCGCCGCCGTAGTCGTGTTCGGCTCCGTCATGATCGTCCTGCTCGTCAGGCAGACGAAGCGGGCGAACAGGGCCGCGAAGGAGGCCGAGGAGCACGCGCAGGCGAAGACGCGCTTCCTTGCGATGATGTCGCACGAGCTGAGGACGCCTCTCAACGCCGTCATCGGCTTTGCGGAGTTCCTTGCGCGCGCGGACACGGACGAGGAGCACAGAAAGGAGTACATCGAGGGCATACTCCTGAGCTCGAACGCCCTCCTGGAGCTCATCAACGACGTCCTCGACCTCTCGAAGCTCGACGCCGGCGCCATGCAGATGCGCGACGGCATCTGCGACTTCGGGCAGCTGCTCAGGGAGCTGCCGGCCATCTTCGGCTACCGCATCCGGCGCCACGGCGTCAAGCTCGCGATATCCAGTCCGGCTGACGGCGAGATGCCCCTAGTGAAGCTCTCGCAGCAGGGGATGCGGCAGATACTCATCAACCTCGTGGGGAACGCCGCGAAGTTCACCGAACAGGGCGAAATCGCCGTGACCTCGCTGTGGCTGTCGGGGTCCAACACCCTGCGCATCGAGGTGAGGGACACCGGCTGCGGCATCTCGAAGGAGAAGATGTCGCGCCTTTTCGATCCGTTCGTGCAGGACATCAAGAGCCGCATGATGGCGAGCGCCGGCGAGGTCAGGGGCACCGGCCTCGGGCTTCCCATCGTCAAGCGCATGGTCGAGGCGGCCAGGGGGACGATAAAGGCGGAGAGCGAGATCGGCAAGGGGACGCGCTTCGTAATCGAGCTTCCCGGACTCGACGTCGTCGAGCAGTCGCCGTCCGCCAAGTCCGCCGAGAAGGCGCTCCAGCTCGCGGTCCCCGAGCGTGTCCTCGTCGTAGACGACATGACGATGAACCGCAAGATACTCGGCATCCACCTCAAGAACCTCGGCATCAACGACATCCGCTTCTCGGAGAACGGCGAGGCGGCGCTCAAGGTGATGCAGGAATGGGTGCCGGACCTCGTCCTCACGGACATGTGGATGCCGAAGATGGACGGCACGCAGCTCGCCGAGGCGATGCGCCGCGACAGGCGGCTCGCGGAGATCCCCGTCGTCGCGGTCACGGCCGACGTCGACGTCGGCTCCACCTACGACATGAGCCTCTTCGCGAAGATCATCTCGAAACCCGTCACAACGGACAAGCTGAAGTCCCTCTTCGGCTCCCTCGTCTGAGAAAGGCCCTGAATGCGGCTCCTCGTTTCCTGCATACCGTACGACAAGGGCAAAAGCGGCATTTCGGTCTACGTCCGGGAGGTCGTCCGGGAACTTGCCGCGCAGGGCCATGCGTTGACTCTTCTTTGCGAGCCGGGCGAGGCTCGGATTCTCGGGCGCGAGACGATGGACGCGAGACCCGAGGCGACGTCTTGCCTCGCGTCTAGCGTCCCGTGCAACGAGGCCATTCGCTTCGTCTTCGCCCCGCGCTGGACGCGGCGTCCGGCGCTTTCGATGCTGTGGCACCTCTTCGTGCTGCCTTTCTGGATCCGCCGCCACAGGCGCGAATTCGACGGCTTCGTCATCTGCGCGGCGAACAGGCGCGTGTGCGCCTGGTACCCGCTGCCGACGGCTGCGACGGTGCACGACCTCGCGAACTTCCACATACCGGGCAAGTATTCCCGCCTCAGGATGTTCTACCTTGCGCACGTGCTGCCGCACTACGCGAAGAAGGCGCAGCGCCTTGTCGCTGTAAGCGGGGCGACCAGGGCCGACATGGTTGAGTTCTGGCACTGCCGCGAAAAGGACGTGACGGTGCTTTACAACGGGCTGGGGAAAGGACTAGAGACGAGAGACGAGAGACAAGGCGATCCTCCGCGCTCTCTTCTCTACATCTCCCGCATCGAGCATCCCGGCAAGAACCACGTCCGGCTGATAGAGGCCTACGGGCGCCTTCCGCGCGATCTCGCCGAAGCGCATCCGCTCGTCATCGCGGGGGCGGACTGGAAAGACGCCGGGATCGTGCACGAGGCGGCCGCGAAGTCCCCGCATGCGGACTTGATACGCTTCACGGGCTTTGTCGCCAACGAGGACATGCCGCGCCTTTGGGAAGAAGCCGCCTTCTACGTCTTCCCGAGCCTCTTCGAGGGGTTCGGGCTTTCGCTCGTCGAGGCCATGGCGCGCGGAATCCCCTGCGCGTGCTCTAACAACGGCTCGCTTGGCGAAATCGCCTCGGACGCAGCAGTCACCTTCGACCCGGAGAGCGTGGACTCGATCGCCGCCGCGCTCAGGCTCCTTTTCGAGGAGCCGCCCGCCGCGCGCGCCGACCGCGTCGCGCGCGGACTCAGGCATGTCAAGCGCTTCTCCTGGGCGGACCACGCGCGCGGAATCGCGAAACTGCTCTCGGGAAATTAGGCCGGGCGCCCCATTTCGCCCCATTTTTGCTATAATAGACAGACTTATGTCAGAGAAGAGAAGAATTGTAGTTACGAGCGCGCTTCCTTACGCGAACGGTGACATCCACCTCGGCCATCTCGTCGAGTACATACAGACCGACTTCTGGGTGCGCTTCCAGAAGCTGCGCGGTAACGAATGCGTCTACGTCTGCGCGGACGACACCCACGGCACGCCCGTGATGATCCGCGCCCGCAAGGAGGGCGTCTCGCCCGAGGACCTCATTGCGCGCACGCACGCGATACACCTCAGGGACTTCACCGACTTCCAGGTCTCCTTCGACAACTACTACTCGACGAACTCGCCCGAGAACAAGGCGTTCTCCGAGCAGTTCTTCGCGGCGATGGAGAAGTCCGGCGGCATCACGCGCAAGACGTCGCCCCAGCTCTACTGCGAGCACTGCAAGATGTTCCTCCCGGACCGCTTCGTGAAGGGCACGTGCCCCAAGTGCGGCGCGGAGGGCCAGTACGGCGACAGCTGCGACAAGTGCGGCTCTACCTACGGCGCCGAGGAGCTCGGGAATCCGAAGTGCACGACCTGCGGCGGAACGCCGGTCGTGAAGGAGTCCGAGCACCTCTACTTCGAGCTCGAGCCGCAGCACGACTTCCTCGAGAAGTGGATCCCCGGCCATACGACGAGCGACGTCTCGAACAAGCTGCTCGAGTGGTTCAAGGAGCCGCTGCGCGGCTGGTGCATCTCGCGCGACGCGCCGTACTTCGGCTTCGAGATCCCCGGCCACAAGGACAAGTTCTTCTACGTCTGGGTCGACGCGCCGATCGGCTACCTCGCCTCGCTCCGCAACTGGTGCGAGAAGAACGGCGAGAAGTTCGAGGACTGGTGGCAGAACTCGGACGCCGAGCGGTACCACTTCATAGGCAAGGACATCATCCGCTTCCACTGCCTGTTCTGGCCGGGGATGCTGAACGTCGCCGGCTTCCGGCAGCCGGACAAGATCTTCGTCCACGGCTTTCTCACCGTCAACGGCGAGAAGATGTCGAAGTCGAAGGGCACATTCGTCAACGCGAGGACATACCTCGACCATCTCCCGCCCGAGGCGCTTAGGTACTACTACGCCGCGAAGCTCGGCGGCACGACGGACGACATGGACCTCAATCTGGCGGACTTCGTCCAGCGCGTCAACTCCGACCTCGTCGGCAAGATCACCAACATCGCCTCGCGCTCCGCGCAGATGCTCCAGAAGAAGCTCGACGGCAAGCTCGCTACGCTCGCAGGGCATGACGAGGAGCTTGCGCTTTTGCAAAAGCTCCGCGACGGCGGAGAGACGATTGCGCGCTACTACGAGGACCGCCGCTTCAACCTGGCGGTCGTCGAGATCTGCCGCCTCGCAGACGCGGCGAACGAGTATTTCGACCGCAAGGAGCCGTGGAAGACGGTCAAGACCGACGCCGAGGCGACTCGCGTCGTCCTCACTGCCGCGCTCAACGCGTTCCGCATCTTGGCCATCTACCTGAAGCCCATTCTCCCCGTCTACGCCGACAAGGCGATGAAGCTCTTCGGCGAGGCGGAGTGGACATGGGATTCCCGAGACACGGCCATTGAAGGCGTATCGCTTGGCGAGTACGAGTATCTCGCTTCTCGCATCGACTCAAAGCAGGTGGACGCGATGATTGCCGCGGCCACCGTGAAGCCCGCCGATTCCGGCGAAGTCGCCCACGAGTCGAGGGCGAGCAAGAACAAAGGAAAAGAAAGTTCCGCAGGCGGGGGTGCGGGGGCGCCAGAGTCCCCGTCCGTTCCGCTTAAGCCCGAAATCGCCTTCCCGGATTTCGAGAAGCTCGACCTCAGGGTCGGCGTCGTGGAGAGCTGCGAGACCGTGCCGAAGAGCTCGAAGCTCCTCAAGTTCGTCCTCGACGCGGGCTCGCTCGGAAAGCGCACGATATTTTCGGGGATCCGCGGGGCATATCCAGACCCGGCCGCGCTCGTCGGGAAGGAAGTCGTCTTCGTCGCGAACCTTGCGCCTAGGAAGATGTCTGTCGGCGTCAGCGAGGGCATGATACTCTTCGCGGGCGAGCCGGGCGTGTGCGGCGGCGTGCTTTCGCCGACCTCGCCGGCCGGCGGTGGCTCTTGCGCAACCTGAGCGCGGTGGACGCGCGGAAGCCCGGCGGCCGTTCGCTTGCGCGAGGAGCTGGGCTTCTGCCGCTTCAATCGCCCGATTGTCAGGCTTTTTTGGTATAATATCCCCTAAACTTGCGAGTATCAAGATGAAGGACAGATTTTTCAACAAGATAGACTGGGCGGCGTTCTGGACGGCGACTCTTGTCACTTTTGCGGTATATTTCTTCACGCTTGGGCCGTCCGTCGGCCTGGAAGACTCCGGCGAGCTTGCGACGGCCGGGGCGCATCTCGGCGTTCCGCACCCCCCGGGCTATCCGTTCTGGACCTTCTGCAGCTGGTTGTTCTGCAAGCTGTTCGCATGGGTGACGTACATGGGCCACCCCACCCCGGCGTGGTGCATATCGCTTTTCTCCGCGACCGCCGGGGCCTTCGCGGCGGGCTGCACGGCCATGCTCATCTGCCGCAGCTCGCACGACTTCCTCGGCGGCGGGACCGACGGGGGCTCGGACGACCCCGCGTCGCCGAAGGCGGAGTCCGTAAGCCCGTGGCTCTGTTTCGGCGGCGGCGTCGCGGGCGCGCTCACGTTCGCGCTTTCGCCGGTCGAGTGGTCGCAGTCCACGATCGTCGAGATATACTCGCTCAACGCGCTGTTCCTGATGTGGGTGTTCCTCCTCTCGTACAGGTGGATGAGAAGGCCGTCTGACAAGATGCTGTGGCTCACGGCATTCGTGTTCGGGCTAGGCCTCACGAACTACCAGGTGCTCGTCTTCGCGATCGTCCCGCTCGCCCTGGTCATCCTGATGACCAACACGGGGATGTTCCGCGACGTGTTCATATACATGGTTCCGGTCGCGCTCTCCTACCAGGTGCTGCAGATAGGCAGTCTCCAGCGGGCGCACATCTACATGCAGAGCGACGTCATCGCGAAGCACGAGCCCCTGAGTTCCACGGCGTCGTGTCCTTCCAGCTGGATGCTTGCGCTTGGCGTGGCCGTCGTCGTGGGGTCCCTCGCCGTCGCCGCGTGGTTCAAGGGGCGCGGCGAACGCGCGAAGGCGCGCGACGCCGCGCTTTGGGGCGGCGGCGTCGGCACGGCCGCGATGTTCCTCTCCTGCACGCTCTTCGTCGGGCCCAACACGTGGTCCGGCATATACGCCCCCGTCGCGCCGCTCGTCGAACCCTGGCGCTATGCGGTCATAGGCGCGCTCGTGGCCGGGAGCGTGGTCGCCGCGGCCCTGGCGGCGATCGAGGACGAGTCGAAGCGCCTCTCCGACCCGGAGTGCCTCAAGCCGCTCGCGGCGTCGGCCGCGCTCGCCCTGGCGGCAATCGGGTTCGCCGCGGCCGTTCCGCAGGCGGGCCTCGCCGGATACGCCGGGCCCGCCTACCCGTGGCTCAAGTCCACGGCCGCCTTCTGCGTCGCCCTCGCGTCCCTCTTCGCGATGACGTGGTTCACGAAGCGCGGACTCTGCTTCGCGATTCCCGTCGCCGGGCTCCATGTCGCGGCGTTCATCCTCCTCCGCCATGGCGCGATGAACGGGCTCACGCATCCGCAGAGCTGGTGGTTCTGCTGGCCGATCGCGTGGAACTTCGTCCTCCTCGCCCTCGTGTGGCTTACGCTGCCGAACGGGCGCTCGGTCGCCGGCGCGGCGTTCTTCGCGCAGCTGGGGGTCAGCTTCTACGCCTACATGCCGATAGTCTCCGACCTCCGCAACCCGCCGATGAACTGGGGCTACCCGCGCACGTGGGAAGGCTTCAAGCACGCGATCCAGCGCGGGCAGTACGAGGCCATCGGTTTCCAGATACCGAAGCTGGAGGTGATCCTCAACTACTTCGAGGACGTGCGCGTCCAGTTCACCGACCTGCTGATCCCGTTCGCGGCCGTCCCGTTCGCGGCGGGGCACTGGATCGTCAAGAAGGAGAACCGCAGGGCGTTCTGGCAGTGGATGATCCCGGCGTTCGTCTGCTTCTTGCTGATGAGCTTCCTCCTCATCGCGCTTGCCAACGTGAAGGGCGACCTGCAGGACGGCTTCATCCAGAAGGTGAAGTTCATCTCCTCGCACGCGATGCTCGCGCTGTGGATCGGCTACGGGCTCGTCTTCGCGGCCGTGTACGGGCTTTCTCTCGTCACCAGGGGCGGCGGACCGCTGGCCGCGCGCTCGAAGTTCCTCGCGATCGCCGTGACGGCGCTGATGATACTAGTCTCCTTCGCGTACCCGCTCATCGACAACTACTGCGGCGAATACCGGCTCGGCGTCAACGAAGTCGCCTTCAAGCTCGGCGGCAGCGAGCAGAACGGGCACACCTTCGGCTGGCAGTTCGGCGCGTACCAGCTCGAAGGCGCGAAGGCCA
>Ga0310696_10004089_pt1 | contig 17973 bp, 10 predicted proteins | sample AusTroGonzalo_MG_4_FD_203885 | JGI IMG/M metagenome (GOLD analysis project Ga0310696, IMG submission 203885) | Bovine rumen microbial communities from tropical cattle in Woodstock, Queensland, Australia - Gonzalo_02 (v2) (version 2) | ecosystem: Host-associated > Mammals > Digestive system >...
GCATCTTGGCCTGTGTGGTGAGGTGCTTGGCGTGTTCTCCCACGGCGGGATCCTGGAACAGCAGCATGCCGCCGCCGCCCGTGGTGATGGTCTTGTTGCCGTTGAAGGACAGGGCGCCAATCTTGGCGAAGGTGCCCGTGTGCTGCCCTTCAAAGAGGCTGCCGATGCTCTCGGCGGCGTCTTCCACCACCTCTATCTTCCACTGGTCGCAGATGTCCACGATTTCCCGGATACGGACGGGATGGCCGAAGGTATGCATGGGCACGCAGGCCTTTACGCGGCGGCCGGTACGGCGGTTGTAGCAGCCATCGGCCTTAAGTTCGGCATTCTTCTCCAGCCAGGCGCGGACGGCATCGGGCGAAAGACCCAGAGTCTCCCGGTCCACGTCCAGGAACACGGGATGGGCGCCGATGTAGCTGATGGCGTTGCAGGTGGCGATGAAGGTGAGGGCCTGGGTGAGGACTTCGTCTTCCCGCTGCACCCCGGACAGCATGAGGGCCATGTGCAGGGCATTGGTGCCGCTCACGCAAACCACGGCGCGGGCGGCGCCGGTGTAGGCGGCGATCTCCTTCTCAAAACGGTCTACGAAGGGGCCCACGCTGGATACGAAGGTGGTGTCTATGCATTCCTCCAGGTATTTCTTTTCATTTCCCACAAACAGCGGTACGCTCAGGGGCACAAAATCCTTGGTCCCGTACAGCTGGTGAACAAAATCGGTGATTTCCTTGTATTGCATCTTACATTTTTTGATCCAGGTTCTTTCCCTTTTCCTCGTGTTCGAAGTTGGGGATGAAGCGTTTGATGGCCAGCACCACTTCTTCTTTGGTAAAATCGGGACGGGCGAAAATGGCCTCCAGTTCCTGCAGGAAGGCGTTCACTTCGGCGGCCGGTTTGCGGGGGCTCTCCCGGATGACGCCCAGGCTGGCGAAGCGGTCCATGTCCAGTTTCTCGCCGGGGACGTAGAATTCTTCGAAGCCCTTTTCGCCGGTGGTGTCGCTCAGGCTATACACCACGGGATACTCCTTGCTGTCCGCCGGCATGGCGGCGGCAAAGGCACGGGCGTCGGCATCGGCCTTAAATTCCTTCTTTTCCAGGCCGTTGGCTACCAGGAAGGCGTCGCAGATTTCGGAGAAGGTCTTCATCTGGTCTTCCTGCAGGCGGGGGAAGAAGATTTCCCCGCTACGGCCCAGGATACAGGCCATCAGGCAAATCTGTCCGCTTTCGGCGGGGGACACGAAGTAGCGTTTGACGTCCTTGGGGGCGGCCAGGGGCTGACGGCGCTGCAGGCGCTGCATCCAGGCGTCGGGCAGGGAACCGTTGGAGAAAGCCACGTTGGCAAAACGGGCGGTGCTCACCTTGAAACGGTCCTTGTAGGCCATGATTACGTCTTCCATGATGCGCTTGCTGGCGCCCATCACGTTCACGGGATTGGCGGCCTTGTCCGTGCTCACGCAGAAGAAGTGACGCGGGGGATATTCGCACAGGAGGTCCATGAGGCCGGCGGCCTTGATGTCGTTGTTCTCCAGGAGGGCCTGGACGGCGTATTTGTCCTTTTCGCTGCGCACGTGCTTGTGGGCGCTGAAATTGGCCACGATGTCAAAGCCTTTCTCTTCCCGGAAGATGCGGGCGAAAATGGGGTCGGCGAAGTTGAGGGCATACGTGCGGTACACTTCCGGCATCTGGATGCCGTCCGTGGAGCGCAGGTCCCGCGTGAGTTCGGCCAGGCCGTTCTCACTGAGGTCCACCACCGTAAGGGAGGCGGGGCCGAATTTCACCAGTTCCCGGATGAAGGCGCTGCCAATGGAACCGGCGCCGCCAATGACACACACCTTCTTCCCTTCAATTTCGGCACGGATGGCGTCCCGGTTTTTCTCCAGGTCCCGGGCGAAGAAACTCTCTTTCCGGCCGGTCACGTTTTCCGCTATGAATCTCTCTATATCTAACATTTCCGTGTAGACTATGTAATAAGTCTACAAAATTATGCAAAAAAATGGAATTTTCCCATTATCTTTGCAACTGATGAACGTTATTGAAACAGCCATACCCGGTGTGCTGGTCCTGGAGCCGCGTGTGTTCGGGGACAACAGGGGATATTTCTTCGAGAGCTGGAACCAGCGGGACTTTGACGCCGCGCTGGGACGCCCCGTTCGCTTTGTGCAGGACAACGAAAGCAAGAGCCGGTACGGGGTGGTCCGGGGGCTTCATTTCCAGCGCGGGGAATACGCCCAGAGCAAGCTGGTGAGAGTGGTCTCCGGAAGGGTTCTGGACGTGGCCGTGGACATCCGTCGCGGGAGTCCCTGGTTCGGCCGGTACGTGGCTTGTGAACTTACTTCAGATAACCATCGGCAATTCTTTGTGCCAAAGGGATTTGCGCATGGCTTCGCCGTGCTCAGTGAAGAGGCTGTCTTCCAGTACAAATGTGACCGTTTTTACGACCCTTCGCAGGAGGCTGCCATCGCCTGGAACGACCCCTCTTTGGGCATCGACTGGGGGCTCCCTCCGCAGGACATTATCCTCTCCGAAAAAGACAGTCGCAACCCCCTTTTGAAGGACTGTCCCTATCTCTTTGAATACGGCGTATGAAGGTACTGGTAACAGGCGCCAACGGCCAGCTTGGAATGAGCCTTCGCTCCGTCCTTCAGAACCCTGTCATTCTGAGCGAAGCGAAGAATCTATGCTTCGTATACACCGATGTCAACGAACTGGATATCACGGACTTGGATGCTGTGAGGAAGATGGTGAAGGAGGAGGGGATAGACGCCATTGTGAACTGTGCCGGATACACCAATGTTGAAGGGGCCGAAGATCAGCCGGAACTGGCCGGGCTGCTCAATGCAAAGGCGGTGGAAAACCTGGCCGTGGCCATGAAGGAGACGGGCGGCTTGCTGCTGCATATTTCTACGGACTATGTATTTGGCGGTGAGGTGCTTACGTCTCCCATCAAAGAGGAACAGAAACCCGCGCCGCAGGGTGTTTATGCCGTTACCAAGCTGCATGGGGAAGAGGCCATCCAGCGGGTGGACTGCCGCCATATCATCATCCGCACAGCGTGGCTGTACAGCGAGTACGGCCGCAACTTTGTAAAGACCATGCTGCGCCTCACGGCCGAAAAACCCTCCCTCAAAGTGGTGGACGACCAGCGCGGAACACCCACTTATGCCAAGGATTTGGCAAAAGTTATAGTCCGATTTTTAGCCGTAGAGGGACAGGTATTTCCGCGAACATCGGCCCTTTCTTTTGAGAGCGGAAATACCTGTCCCTCTACGGCGGAAGTAACTGATATTTATCATTTTACAAACGAAGGGGAGTGTACGTGGTATGAGTTTGCCTGCGCCATCGCAGAGCTTTCCGGACATACGGGATGTGAGATCCGGCCGTGCACCAGCGCCGAGTTCCCGTCCAAGGTGCATCGGCCCGCTTATTCTGTACTGGACAAGGGCAAGATCCAATCGGCCCTGGGGATTACTATTCCCCATTGGCGGGCGTCTTTACAGGAGTGCCTGAGGGGCATGTCCCTGTAATTCTGCCACTTCGGTTTGGTATTCTATATTTTTTTGAATATCTTTGCGTAACGGGGTTTCTCCCTAAGGGAGAACCGTACTGCATAAGATATGGCACAACAACTGATATTTCTAAGCTACAGCAGCTGCGACAGAGCCGTCGCAGAGAACCTGCTCAATTACCTGGAAGGCCGTGGCATCAAATGCTGGATTGCCTTCAGGGACATTACTTCCGGCAATTTTTCCGGGGAAATCACCCGGGCCCTCAGGAACTCGGACATCATGGTAGTGGTGTGCAGCAAGGAGTCCTGCCGGTCGGAACATGTGAAGAATGAGGTGACCCTGGCGTTCAACCAGAAAAAGCACATCGTTCCTTATCTGCTGGAAGACAATCCTTTCGACGACGACCTTGAGTATTTCCTCTCCCTCAAGCAGCATATCAAAACCCGGGGTACCCAGGATAAGGATTTCGCCCTCATAGAAAAGTTTATCAGGGATTATCGCGGGGAGTCTTACCTGGCGCCCGCGCCGTCGGCGGCACCCGCTCCCGCACCGGTGGCGGCCCAGCCCGCTCCGGCACCCGTGACCTCGGCACCTGTTCCGGCGGCCCCCGCTCCGGTTTCGGAGCCTAAGAAGAAGTCATCGGCCGGAATCATTGCGGCCGCCGTGGTGGCGGTGCTGGCCTTGGGAGGTGGAGGAGCCTATTTTGCGCTCAACAACAAGCCCGCCGCTGAACCGCAGGCTCAGCCGGTGGCTCAGGCACAGCCCGTTGCGCAGCAGCCCGTGGTCCAGTCCCAGCCCCAGTCCCAGACTCAGACGCAGCCGCAGGCCCAGTCTCAGACTCAGCCTCAGGTGACGGAACAGCCCAAGGTTGAAGCAAAAACCGAAACCAAGACGGAGACCAAGACGGAGACCAAGCCTGCCGCCAAAACCACGTCCAATCCCAATATGGATTCATTCACCGGCAATGTGGTCAACGGATACCCCGACGGCTTCGGCACGTATACCTTCAAGACCCGCCGCCGCATAGACATGCACGACGCCGAGGAACGTTATGCCGAGGCGGGGGACTACATCAAGGGTGACTGGAAGGAGGGCCACCTCAATTACGGGGAGTGGCATTCGGCCGACGGTACCAAGAAAGCGTTCATCCGCCTGGGAGACCACCCGGACAACATAGCCGACCAAAAACTGGGAAAATGCGCAAAGAAATAAGTATACTGCTGGCCCTGGTCCTATCGGCCTTCGCCGCATCGGCCCAGGAGCCCGACAAGCCGGCCATGGAGCAATTCTTCATGGACGGCCTTTCCCGTTATGACAAGCCGCTGGAGAGGCCTGTCCCCGACAACCTGCAGCGCATCGACAAAAATCTCTATGTGTCCGACTACGGCCACTACGAGACCGAGTCTGTGCGCGCGGTTTCCTATTTCCGCAAGGTCCGGCAGGCCTATGTGCCGGTCCGTGACCCCAAAATGCCCGTGGAAAGCATTGCCACGCTGCTGTCCGGCTATCCCGGCAGCAGCCACTACACGGTGTATCTCAAACAGCACCGTTACAACTACGCCATGGAAGAAGTGGAGGTTCCCCTGAACCGCCTGCTGGGTTTCTGCATCCAGGAATGCGCCTTCGTGCCCTTCGTGGGTATCGAGAAAGAGGAAGACGGCCTGGTAAAAGCCACCCTTTTCCTGGTGAACGAGGACCTTGGCTACAGCCACACCCTCATCTTTACCATCGACCCTGCCATCTTCGGCAGGGAAGAAGGACTGATGCAGGCCGAAGCTTATACATTCACCCCTATCCATAATTTGGCCCGATGAAAAGATTATCCTGTCTCCTGCTACTGATGGCCACCCTTTCCTGCCCGCTGTTCTCGCAGGACAAGGACAGCCTCCTGCGGCACATCAATGAAATCAAGAAGGACACGGACCGTTACCTTTACGGCCTGTCCACCGTCCCCGGAGATCCCAATCCGGAAGCCTCCCGGGACCAGGCTGCCGCCGAACTGAAAGTCCAGGTGGAGCAATACCTGGACACCGACCAGTTTGTATACCTCCGGGAAAAGAAGGAGTACCCGGCCCATATCGTGGAATCCATCACCGTCCTGCTTCGGCCCAATACCTACCGCAGCATTTTCTACGTAGAGAAAGCCAAGTTGCATCAGGTGGAGAATTCGCTGGCCGAAGAATTGAACAACGACGTCCGCCGGCAGCAGATGGCCGAATTCGTGCAAGGCGTCCTGGCCGCCCAGAAAGTGAATGAAGTGCTGGACCTTATCGCCTCCAGCCCGCTGGCCTCGGAAATCAAGGCCGGCCAGAAGATAGACAACGAAACCCAGCAGTTCGCCAACGACGGCCTGCTGGTGTACTTCGATCCCAAAACCAAAAAGGTGCTGGAAGTGATGACTCCCATGGACACTTCCTATGCACGCAAGAATGCCAAGACCGGTGCGCCGGCCAATCCCATGAGATACAAGAACTCCCCGCTGTGGGTATATATTGAAGGACTTAAAACCAGCAACGTTTTATGAAACGCTTCTTTCTAACCCTTTTCCTGCTGGGCGGCGTCATTGCGGCGCAGGCCCAGTCCGTTACGTTCACTGTGAGCGACGGCTTGTCCAACAAGGCGCTCCGGGAGAAGATAGAGAAAAACCTGTCCACCCTGCTCACCAGTTTCAACGATTCGTATCACGACGAAGCCGACCTGGACCTTTCCTGGGTTTCCATCAGCCCGGATGCCAAAGACGCCCTGGACATGCTCTGGGCCAATATGCCTTTCCACTGCGAAGAAGAAGAGATAGTGGAAAGGATCCTCTCCACCTATGCCGGTTACCAGGTGAGAAACGTTCCCATCGAACTCAAGGCCGGTGAAGGGGAGAACGATTACCAGGAACTGGTGATAGACATGGAGCCGGACGGCACCGTGTCCCGCGTGAACCTGGCCCTGCAGAACAACCTGTACCGCAAGGTGATGTCGGACGGCTCCGAGGTAACGGACCTGCGCTGCCGCCAGATGATCCTGGACTACGTGGAGCAGTTCCGTACGGCCTACAACCGCAAGGACATCGACTTCCTGGACAACGTGTTCTCCGACGACGCCCTCATCATCACCGGTAAGGTGGTCAAGCGCAAGCCCGGAGACCGCGTGGCCGTGCTCAAGGAAACGCCGGATATCGTGTATACCCAGCAGAGCAAGCACGAGTACATCGAGAAACTCCGCACCCGGGTATTCCCCCGCAACAAGTACATCCACGTCACCTTCAGTGACATCAAAGTATCCAAGCACCCGTCCATCGACGGTTATTATGGAGTTATGCTGCATCAGGGCTACGAGTCGTCCACCTATTCCGACGACGGCTACCTGTTCATGATCTGGGACTTCCGGGACGAGAATCATCCCCAGATCCATGTGCGCACCTGGCAGCCCTACTGGCTGGACGACAAGAAGACCCAGCGTCTGGAAGAAGACAAAGTGTTTAATATCAATAGCTTCACCATCCGATGAAAAAACTGTTCACCCTCCTGCTATTGCTGCTGACTGTGGTCACAGCGGGCGCCCAGAACCGGCGCCTCATCGTGCGCAGCTTCAGCGCATCCGACATCGGAGACATGCGTGCCCGCACGTCCCCGGCCTTTGACAAGAACAACAAGCTGGCTGCGCTCATTGACATTACGTTCGCAGCCTCCGATTCCACCCTCGTGTTCGAGGGCATGGTGGGGGAACCCATCCATTTCCCCGGAGAGTGGCTCATCCACGTACCCGAAGGCACCTCGCGCCTTAAGGTGTCCATGGACGACTGCAAACCCCTGGAGTTCACCATCCCCGCCGGTATCGCCATCGAATCCGGCATGGTGTACCTCATGGACATGGACATCGAGGAAGCGGTGAAACTGCGCACTCTCATCCTGCCCACGCTCTCCATGGGCTTCGCTTCGCCCATGCACATGAGCTACGGCATCATGGTGGGCTTCTGCAAGCTCAACGGCGGCTACTTCCGCATCAAGACAGACTTCAGCTTCGGCCTTAAGACCACGGCCGAGTGTGACGCCGACGGCATGATCGACGGCGTAAAAGGCTGGTATACAGGAGAAACCAAGAAGAGCCGGTTCGCCGTTACGGCCGGCTACATGCGTCACCTGGTGGACATCGGCGACAATTCCTCGCTGTATGCCTATGTGGGCGGCGGCTACGGCAACCGCACACTGGCCTGGCAGATGTCGGGCGGCGAGTATGCCAAGGTAGTCCCTTCGTCGCTCAGCGGCGTGGAGGTAGAGACCGGCGCGCTTTACCGCATCGGCGGTGTGGCGGTGTCTCTGGGCTTCCAGACCAATTCGTTCAAGTTTTTTGAGGCCAACCTGGGCGTTGGCGTAATGTTCTAGGCCTATGAAAGCAAGGTATTACATACTGTGTGTGCTGGCCCTGGCGGCCACTGCCTGCCTGCGGGACCCCGATGCTCCCAACAATCAGCCCGATACCCCCACGCTCTCTGTGGACGATGCCTCCCTCACCCGCGTTTCCATGCTGGTGGAGGGCTCCTTCGGTGCCGATATGACCGATATCACCACTTACGGTGTAGAACTGTCCGAGACCTTGTTCGAGGATGGTGGAGACCCGCAGATTCTGGTTCCACAGGAACTCGTCGGCGGTAACTTCTCCATCGGCGTAACGGGCCTCAAGTCCAATTCCACCTATTATATGCGTTCCTTCATCGGTAACGGGCACAGCAAGCTGTATTCGAAGACGCTCACCCAGAAGACGCCGGAATCCTCCGTGGCCTCCGTGTCGGATGTCACGCTGCAGAATGGCTTCAACCTGGTGGCCACCATCGAGGACGACGGCGGCCGCGAGGTGTATGACGTGGGCTTCGTTTGGGGGGCCGAGAACGACGTCAAGAAGATCCGCCGGGAGAAACGCGTACCGGGCACGCTGAGCGCGGACGGCAAGTCCTTCTCCATGCCCGTCAGCGAGGTGGGTGCGGGCACGTACTACATCCTGGCCTATGTGGAGGACGACAGGAGCGGTACCGGCTTCAGCCGTATCACATACCAGCTGTCCATGCGGGACGACGATGAGGTGAACATCGAAGACCCCAACTTCAAGGCCTACCTATTGGCCCACCACGACCGCAACAAAGACGGTAAGATTTCCTACGGTGAACTCAAGGTGATCGAGTTTGTGGAGACTTCTACGGACGAGATCCGTTCTGTCCGTGAGATCGAGGGTATGCCGGAACTGTTCCGCGTGATGCTGAAGGGCTCCGAGCCCCGCAAGGGTAAGCTCACAGCCATGCCCGTGAAGCAGAACAGCAAGCTGCGCACCCTGGATTGCTCCAACAACAATATCGCTTCCCTGGACCTCTCCGGCAACAAGGAACTGGAGTACCTGGACTGCTCCGGAAACGCCCTTACGGCTCTTTCCGTGGCCAACAACATCCGCCTGGACGGTCTGGATGTGAGCGACAACCAGCTCACGGAACTGGACCTTAGCAACAACTCCGGCCTGCGTTCCTTGAACATCTCCGGCAACAAATTCCCCAGCCAGGACTATTCCGGCATGATTGCCCTCAGGGAACTCAACTGCCGCAACAATCCCCAGATGGACACCCTTTACCTCTCCATCAACCAGGAGTTCACGCTCCTGGAAGTAGGGGATAACACCACTATCAAGTACGTGGATGCGCCGGAGCAGCCTAACAATGAGATTTGGTATACTACCACGGATGGGCAGATTGTATCGCCCAATAGGGACGCTTCCTTCGGAGAAGGGGTGACCCTTGTCTCTAACACTTACGAGAACGGCCAGGGCATTATGAAGTTCGACGGTAATGTGACGATGATTGGCAATAAGGCGTTTGCATCGAGCGATAGGGACAATTCCGCCCGTCTTAAAACCGTTTCTCTTCCTGAGGGCTGTTTGCTCATAAGGGATAATGCTTTTCAGTATCAGTCTATTGAACAGATTGATCTTCCCACTTCACTTTTGACCCTGGAAACGGGCGCCTTTTATGGTTGCCGCATGCTTAAAGAGATTATTCTTCCGGAGAACCTTGTTAGTATAGGTACTGCGGCATTTTGCTATTGCGAATCTTTGACGGAAGTGACTATCCCGCAAAGTGTTGAAAATTTGGCTGGCGGCGCTTTCTGCGATTGTACGGGCCTTGAGCGTTTCCTGGGTCGTTATGCCAGTGATTCCGGACGTGCCCTGATTGACGGTGAAACGCTGCTCGCCGTTGCTCCTGCGGGTTTGACATCCTATACCGTTCCCAATGGAATTACCGCCATTTCTCAGCTTGTTTTCGGAGGCTTCTCTAACCTGTTGGAAGTCGTTCTGCCGGATAACCTGTTGTCTATTGGCTACCAGGCATTTTCTGATTGTAAGGGTCTTACGGAGTTGTTTATTCCCGAGTCTGTAAATGAAATCGGAAATGGCGCTTTCCGCTATTGTTCCAATCTGGAAAGAATCAATATTCCGCCGCTGGTAACAGTGATTCAGAATGAAGTGTTCGCTAGTGATTATTCTTTGCGTGAGGTTGTCATTCCGGAAAATGTTACTTCCATTGGAAAGTATTCGTTTGATGGTTGTTCCTCGCTTACGGAAATTACTATCCCTGCTGCGGTGCAAACAATTGGTGAAAGTGCTTTTTATTACTGCTCAGGCATGGAGAGCATTACGGTGGAGCCCGTAACTCCCCCCACCGGCGGGAATGCCATGTTTGATGACACAAACTGCCCCATCTACGTCCCCAAGGAATCGGTTCAAGCCTATAAATCGGCCTCTTACTGGAGCAATTATGAGAGTCGTATCCAGGCCATGCCGTCCGAAATCACCGCCAGCAAATACCTGACCTTTACTTCCACTGGTACCACCCATATTTCCCTTCTCAACATGGGCGACAACGCCCCTGTGCTGTATTATTCCACGGACCATGAAACCTGGTACGAGTGGGATTACAGTGAGCTTACTTTCTCCCAGGGCTCCCCGCTGTACATCTGCGGAGACAACCCTAGCGGCATCAGCTCCAGTACTGAGAAATACAGTGCTTTCCGCTACGGATCCCTGAACGACGCTTCCTATACGGTGTCTGGTGATATCATGTCTTTGGTGAACAAGGATGAAGATGTAATCACCATCCCGTCGGATTACTGCTTCTTCTCCCTGTTCATGGACAATCCGGCCCTCACTGCCGCCCCTTCGCTCCCGGCCACTACTCTGACCAAACACTGCTATGAGCTGATGTTTGATCACACGGGGCTGACGGCTGCTCCGGCGCTTCCTGCCACCACCATGGCCGAAGCCTGTTACATGCGCATGTTCACCAGATGCGCCAGCCTCACGGCCGCCCCTGCTTTGCCTGCCACTACTTTGGCCAAGAGCTGCTATGAGCGCATGTTCTTCGAGTGCAACGCCCTGGTGTCGGCCCCGGCCTTACCGGCCACCACCCTGGCCCCGTATTGCTACTCCGAGATGTTCATGAACAGCAACGGTATTATGGATGCGCCCGAACTGCCGGCGCCGGTATTGGTGGAGGGGTGTTATAGCGGCATGTTTGCCGGCTGTGAGAATCTGTCATACGTGAAGTGCCTGGCCACCGACATCAGCGCCACCAATTGCACTGACGACTGGCTGTACTGGGTGGCTTCGGAGGGAACCTTCGTCAAGGCTGCCGCCATGCGCGAATGGACCGTCGGCGAGGATGGCATCCCCCAGGGCTGGCAGAGAGTCAACGACGACGGATCGGCAGATGTTTATCCGGTTAAGTATCTGACCTTCAGCTCGGAAGGAACGACGACGGTATCTCTTTCCAACACGTACGACAATGCTCCCACTGTTTATTATTCCTATGATTTGGATGCCTGGTACGAGTGGGATTACAGCCAACTCTCTTTCTCGGCCAATAAGCCACTCTATTTCTGCGGAGACAATCCGTCCGGTTTCAGCGCCAGCCTGTCGGAGCACAGTACTTTCGTCACATCCGGCAGTGCCTTCGCCGTATCGGGAGACATCATGTCCCTTGTAAATTATGAAACGGACCTGAGCGCCATCCCTGGCAGTTCCTGCTTCAGTTACCTGTTCCAGGATTGCACCAATCTGACGTCGGCTCCGTCACTTTCCGCTGTTACGCTTTCCCCGAGCTGCTATTACTGCATGTTTAGCAACTGCACCAGCCTGGTTTCGGCACCGCAGTTGCCTGCTACTTCCCTGGAAGAGATGTGCTATGGCGACATGTTCAACGGATGCACCAGCCTTACTGCCGCTCCCACGCTGTCGGCCACCACATTGTACGAGAATTGCTATCACCAGATGTTTGCCGGCTGCACGTCCCTCACTACGGCACCCGAACTGCCCGCCACCACACTGGCTTCCGGCTGCTACTCGGGCATGTTTTTCGGGTGCACCGGTATAACGTCTGCCCCTGAGCTACCCGCAACCACTCTGGTAAACGGTTGCTATCAGCAAATGTTCTATGGTTGCACACAGCTCAGTTACATCAAGTGCCTGGCAACTGATATTACTGCCGAGGATTGTCTGTCCTCATGGGTGTATAACGTTGCCTCCACCGGCACTTTTGTCAAGGCTCCCAATGCGCAGTGGACTACAGGTGTCAGCGGAATCCCTAACGGTTGGGCAACCGTCAATGACGGCGATGTCCCTTCCGGCGGTAACGAAGGCACCAGCGAAGAAGATTGGAACTAACAACAGAACTTTGAGCGTATGCTTAAGAGATATGGTATAGCGGCACTGGCCGCCGTGCTGGCCGTATTGTCCTGCACCCACCGTGAAGAAATTGGAATCCAGAAGGTGAAATTCCAGGCCGTCCAGGCCGATGGCCCGTCCACCAAAACGGTCCTCCAGGCCGATGGCTCCGTGTTCTGGAGCCCGGGCGATGCTGTGAGCCTGTTTTACGGCGGCGCCACTATCCAGAAGACCAAACTGACGGCTGAGAATACTTCGGCTGCCGCCCAAACCACGTTCTCAGGTGTGCTGGACGGCTTTCTGCCCGATGGCAGCACGTCCTTCTTGGCGGTGTATCCATACGCGGCCGAAACGGCCTTTGATGGATCGGCCGTAACTGTTACCGTCCCCGCCGAGCAGACGGCAGTAGCCGGCACCTTTGCCAGCGACGCGTTTGTATCCATAGCTACCAGCAAAGACTATACACTCCAGTTCTACAACCTTTGTGGTGGTATCAAGTTCTCGGTGGCCAACCAAGGCATAACGTCTGTTATATTTAAAGGTAACAATGATGAGATTCTGGCTGGCCAGGTCCAGGCTGCATTCGATGATAACGGCAGGCCCGTTGTGACGGAGGTGGTGAAAGGAGCCATGGAATTGGTTCTGAATGCCCCCGAAGGCGGTTTTGAAGTAGGGAAGTGGTACTATTTGGTTGCCCTTCCCACCATATTGTCGGCCGGCTATACCATGACTTTCCTGGACGCTGCCGGCGGCTTGGTGGCCGAACGCGTCACCGATACCTCCATTGCCATCAAGCGTGCTGTGTGGGGACGTCTCACCGAGGCCGATAACGTCGGCCCGGAGGAGGGCTCCATTATTTACTACACCTCTACTGACGGGAATATTGTTTCTCCCAACGATGACGCTTCTTTTGGCGAAGGGGTAACTCTTGTTTCCAATACCTATGAGAACGGACAGGGCGTCATGCAATTTGACGGGCCTGTTACGATGATTGGGGAGGAAGCGTTTTCGTCTCACAACATGGATAATCCCGGCCTTCTTAAAACGATTGTGATTCCTGAGGGCTGTGTGTCCATAGGGTATAACGCTTTTATGTGGCAGTCTTTGGAGGAAATTGAGCTTCCCTCTTCGCTCGTTTATTTGGATTTGGGTGCCTTATATGGTTGCCGTTCGCTTAAGGAGATTTCTCTTCCTGAGAATCTTGTACGCATTGGTAGCGTAGCATTTTGCTATTGCGAATCGTTGACAGAGGTGACGATTCCGCAGAGTGTCGAACAGTTGGAAGGTGGTGCTTTCTGCGAATGTACCGGCATTGAGCGTTTCCTGGGCCGTTATGCCAGTGACTCCGGCCGGGCCTTGATTGATGGAGAAACGCTACTTGCGGTTGCTCCTGCTGGTTTGACCTCCTATACTGTTCCGAATGGGATTACCGCCGTGTCTGGCTATGTCTTCGGTGGTTTTTCCAATCTTCTGGAAATCGTTCTGCCGGAGAATCTATTGTCTATTGGCAGCCAGGCGTTCTCCGATTGTACAGGATTGACAGAAATGTCTATTCCCGAGTCGGTTAATTTTATTGAAGGCGGCGCTTTCCGCCGTTGTAGCAATTTGGAATTTATCAACATTCCTCCGCTGCTTACACAGATTTCTTGGGAATTGTTCTCTGGTGATTCTGCTTTACGTGAAGTTTCCATCCCGGAAAATGTTACCTACATAGGAGGGCATGCTTTCGCCAATTGTACCTCGCTTACGGAGGTTACTATCCCCGCCTCGGTGCAGACCATCGGCGAAAATGCTTTTTATCACTGCATCGGTCTGGAGAGCGTTACTGTAGAGGCTGTCACACCTCCCACCGGCGGGAATGCCATGTTTAACGACACAGACTGCCCCATCTACGTTCCGGAGCAGTCCGTGGATGCCTATAAAGCTGCCGAGTATTGGAGCAATTATGCCGACAGGATTTATCCGATAGGGACTGCTATCACTGCCAGCAAGTATCTGACTTTTACTTCCGAAGGCCTCACCGTAATTAGCTTAGAGAATGTGGGTGGAAATGCTCCGGTACTGTATTACTCTGATGATTTGGATACATGGTCGCGGTGGGATTACGACACGCTTCAAGTCAAGTCCACCAGACCCATCTATATCTGTGGAGACAATGCGAGTGGCTTTAGCGATAATTACAATTATAAGTATAGCACTTTTACTGCTTCGGGTGATTCCTTCGGTGTCTCGGGTGATGTTATGTCCCTGGTCAATAAGGACACAGACTTATTAACTATCCCTAACAATAATTGTTTCGGACGCCTGTTCCTTGATTGTGCATTGTTGACATCTGCTCCTTCATTACCAGCAACCTCGCTGGGGGGATATTGCTACCACTTCATGTTCTCGGGATGCACTGGTTTAACGGCCGCACCGGAACTTCCTGCTATGTCTATTGATTATGGCGCATATCACTCAATGTTTAAAGGCTGTACTAGCCTGATAGAAGCCCCGGCTCTTCCTGCAACTAGTCTTGGGGTGTATTGCTACCAGGATATGTTTTCAGGTTGTACCAGCTTGACCGCTGCCCCTGAGTTGCCTGCCATCAGTGTGCCCGACCATTGTTATACAAGTATGTTTGAAGGGTGTACCAGTTTAACAACGGCTCCCGCACTGCCTGCAACTACATTGGATACGTATTGCTACCAAACCATGTTCAATGGTTGTACAAGTTTGGAAGAAGCCCCTGAATTACCGGCAACCACTTTGGCCGAGGGCTGCTATAACATGATGTTCAGTTACTGTTCACAATTGGTTGCAGCGCCGGAATTGTTGGCTTCCACCCTGGTTGATTGGTGTTATTCACAGATGTTCTATGAGTGCTCCAGCCTGAACTATGTCAAGTGTCTGGCCACTGATATCAGTGCTGAGAACTGTGTGTATTGGTGGTTGAATGGGGTTGCTTCCCAGGGAACCTTCGTCAAGGCGGCTGGTATGAATGACTGGCAGACGGGCGAGAGCGGAATTCCGCAGGGCTGGACGGTGGAGGATGAAGTACAGCCTACTAATGAGATTTGGTATACATCCACGACAGGCGAGGTAATAAATCCTTATGATGCTACCGTTTTTGGCGCTAATCTGGTTTCCAACATCTATGAAAATGGGAAGGGTATTATCACTTTTGATGGCCCCGTGACAGGTATTGGCGAGGATGCGTTCTTATGGACGGGAAATGGTAATGCCAACAAGCTACTTTCCATTTCTCTCCCTGAAACTGTTACCACTATTGGATCCTCAGCATTTTTCCAAAGTCAGAACCTCACGCAAATCACAATTCCTGACGGCGTGACTTCAATAGGATCCGGTGCTTTTTTGAGTTGTCATTTACTTCCTGAAATACATCTGCCCACTTCATTAAATAGTATAGGCTCAGAAGCATTTTTGGGTTGTTCGGAATTGACGACGGTGCATATTCCGGACGATGTTACATCTATTGGCACCGGTGCGTTCGCCTCCTGTAACAATCTTTCTTCTTTTACTGGGAAATATGTTAGCGCAGATGGCCGTTGCTTGATTGTAAATAACTCTTTATATGCTTTTGCCCCCTCAGGACTTACAACATATACGGTCCCAGATGGTGTTGTGGAAATAGAGAACGAGGCTTTCAGAGGTCACAATAGTTTGGAAGAGGTAGTGTTTCCCGAAGGCCTGCTAAGAATGGGCGGTGCTTTTACCTATTGTAACGGATTAAAGCGAGTGACCATCCCTAGCTCTGTATCGAATATCTATAGTGTGCTGATTGACAATTGTACTATCGAAGAAGGTATATATGTAATGCCAGTTTCACCTCCAACCGCACCGAACGGTGTCCCGCTATTCAGAGATTCCAACGAGTTTCCGATATATGTTCCTGCCGCCAGCTTGGACGATTATAAAGCCGCTGCCGGCTGGAGTGATTTTGCCGACCGAATCTTTGCGATGTCAGAAGGAGCTCAGCCCAATAACGAAATCTGGTACACTTCCACAACCGGTGAGGCTGTTATTCTTGCAGACAACGCTTATTTTGGGGCTGACCTTGTATCCAATACCTATGAGAACGGGAAGGGAATCATCACATTCAGCGGTGATGTAACCACCATTGGCGATGAAGCATTCTGGACCAGCAACCAGGAGCCCGGGACACTGAAAACCATTTCCCTGCCCGAGAGCTGCACATCTATCGGCATGAGCGCCTTCCAGTTCCAGTCGGCCATCGAGGAGTTCGGCTTCCCGGAGACACTCCAGTCGATAGGCGCGTTGGCATTCTACGGCTGCACAGCGCTCCCGAGCGTGTCGTTGTATAATACCCTCACCGAAATCGGCGATTTTGCTTTCGGCGCCTGCGATTCATTTACGCAAGTGGCCATTCCCCATACGGTTCAAGTCATGGGGAACAGCGTATTTGCCGAGTGCAAGAGTCTGGAGCGTTTCGACGGTAAATATGCCGACGAAACGGGCCGCGCCTTGATAAATGGCAACAAACTGCTGGCCATTGCCCCCGCCGGTCTCACCACCTATACGATACCGGACGGCGTAACCATCATCGGCGGCTCTGTCTTCAAGGCTTGCGCCAATTTCTTGGAGATTAACATCCCCGAGGGAGTCACGCAGATCAATATGGTTGCCTTTGACGGCTGCACAGGACTGAGTAGCATTACGATCCCTTCATCGATGCAGAGCATGGGCGAAAACGCCTTCTCCAATTGCACCGGTTTGGAAAGCATCTTCGTGATGGCAACCAATCCGCCGGCAGGCGGCAATGCCATGTTCGGAAACACGAACGACTGCCCCATATTCGTGCCTTCACAATCTTTAGCGGATTATCAGGCCGCCACCTACTGGAATCTTTACTCCGAGCGCATCCAGGGTATGCAATAAATAAGGTAATATGATTAAGAAGTACTGTTTACTGGCACTCGTCGTCCTGGCGCTGTCCTGCAGCGTGAAAGAAGAGTCTTCACCCCTATGCGAACGGGTAACGTTTGAGGCTGTGCTATGTGACAAGCCTGCTACCAAAACAGTGCTCCAGGCCGATGGGTCCGTGTTTTGGAGCCCCGGAGACGCCATCAACCTGTTTTACGGGGAGAATGGTGCGGCGGTTTTGACGGCGTCCAATACCGATGCGGCGGCGCAGACTTCGTTCACGGGAATGCTGGACGGGATGCTTCCCAACGGCACGGACGAGTTCTGGGCGGTGTATCCCTATGCGGCCGGGAACACATTTGACGGTTCGGCCGTTATTCTTACGCTGCCGGACGAGCAAACGGGCGTGGCGGGTACTTTTGCCAACAATCTGTTCATCTCCCTGGCCAAGAGCCAGGATTACACTCTGCAGTTCTATAACCTTTGCGGTGGCATCAAGTTTTCCGTTTCCCAGCAAGGTATCCAGTCCGTCACCTTCAAGGGCAACAACGAAGAAATCCTGGCCGGTCAGGTGCAGGCGCAGTTTGACGACAACGGCAAGCCTGTGGTGCACAAGATAGCCAAAGGAGCTACGGAACTGCGCCTGAACGCCCCCGACGGCGGTTTCGAGGTAGGGAAGTGGTACTACATTGTGTCCTTGCCCGCCACTTTATCGGCCGGATATACCATGACGTTCTACAGCGGCCGGGATGTAGTTGCCGAGCGCGTCACGGACACTGCCGTCACCATCAAACGCTCGGTGTGGGGCCGTCTGACCGAAGCCGATGATGTCCCCGAACCCTTCGAGGCAAGCAAGTATCTGGAGTTCACCTCTGTAGGAACCACCAAGATCGCCTTG
>Ga0310696_10004090_pt1 | contig 17971 bp, 9 predicted proteins | sample AusTroGonzalo_MG_4_FD_203885 | JGI IMG/M metagenome (GOLD analysis project Ga0310696, IMG submission 203885) | Bovine rumen microbial communities from tropical cattle in Woodstock, Queensland, Australia - Gonzalo_02 (v2) (version 2) | ecosystem: Host-associated > Mammals > Digestive system >...
TCGACCATCCGTGCGGCGACAACGTCGACGACAAGTTCGACGCGGCCGACGCGGACGCCATCTGCTCCTACGTGATCGGCGGCGGCAGATTCGCGGACTTCGAGAACGCCGTCACGGCGGCCTCCGCGGTCTGGGACGGTCTCACGTTCCAGCTCGCCGCAAAGGACGCGTAAGAGGCCTTCCCGTGGCCGTCCTGCGCGACTGTCTGTCCGGGCTCAACCCGGAACAGAAGGAAGCGGTCCTTCACATCGAGGGACCGCTCCTCGTTCTCGCCGGCGCGGGCACCGGCAAAACGCGCGTCATCACGTCGCGCATCGCCTACATGATCGAACAGGGCGTCCCCCCTGACCAGATCGCCGGGATGACGTTCACGAACAAGGCCGCGGCGGAGATGCGCGAACGCGTCGCCGCCATGGTCCCCGGTTCGGCCGCCGAAAAAGTCACCCTCGGGACGTTCCACTCCTTCTGCGCCCGCATCCTGCGGCGCGACGTGGGGTACGCCGGCAATTACAATTCGAACTACAGCATCCTGGACGAGAGCGACCAGACCGGCATCATCAAACAGGCTTCCGCCGAGCTCGGATTCGGCAAGGACGAGATACCCGCGAAGGAAGCGGCGGCGTTCATCGGCCGCTGCAAGAACCAGATGCTCTTTCCCGCCGACGTGAAGGCGGGGCAGGGGGACGCGTTCCTGGCCATCTACGAACGCTACCAGCAGATCCTGGAGCTCCAGAACGCGCTGGATTTCGACGATCTGCTCCTGCTGACGCTGAAGATCTTCCGCGAGCACCCGGAGTGTCTGGCGAAATATCAGGACCGTTACCGCTACCTGCTCGTCGACGAGTATCAGGACACCAACGCCGCGCAGCTGAAACTTCTCCAGTACCTCACGCAGTACCGGCAGAACATCTGCGTGGTCGGCGACGACGACCAGAGCATTTACGCCTGGCGCGGGGCCGACGTCGGCAACATCCTGAACTTCCCGACCTACTTCCCCGGCGCGAAGGAGATCAAGCTCGAACAGAACTATCGCTCCACGAACAACATCCTCCGCGCCGCGAACAGCGTGATCGCGCGCAACGGCGCACGGTTCGACAAGAGTCTGTGGTCGAACAGGGGCGACGGCGAGGAGCTGAAGCTCGCGCTGCTCGAGGACGGTGACGCCGAGGCCGATTTCGTGGTGAACATGATGGAGCACATCGTCTCCGCGAATCCCGACCTCACGTACCGCGACTTCGCCGTGCTCTACCGCTCGAACTACCTGTCGCGCGTGCTGGAGCAGACGTTCCGCGCGCACGGCATCCGGCCGCGCATCATCGGCGGCCAGGAGTTCTTCCAGCGCAAGGAAGTGAAAGACGCGGTCGCCTACCTGAAACTCGTGCTGAACAAGCGCGACGACCAGAGCCTGCTGCGCGTGATCGGCGTGCCCCCGCGCGGCATCGGCGACAAGGCCATCATGCGCCTCCGCACGCTCCGCAAGGCCGCGTCCGAGCCGATGCAGGAACTCCTCACCGAGGACGAATTCGCATCGTCGATCACGAAATCCGCCGCGAACTCCGCGTCCACCCTCGCGCAGGCCATCCGCAAGGCGCGGGAGAGTTTCGCCACGCCCGGCGGCCTCGCCGACAAGGTCGCGGATTACCTCGAGGACGTCGGCTATCTGAACGGCTTCCTGAAGATTTACCGCGACTCCAAGGAGGCCGAGTCCCGCCGCGAGAACGTCTTCGAATTCATCAACTCCATCTCGTATTTCGAGCACAACGCACCGCCCGGGAGCGAACCCATGACGCTCGCCGACTGGCTGGAGAAATTCTCCCTCATGGACGATTCCGACCGGACCGAGGAGGACCCGGACGACGAACGCAACGCGCCCGTCTTCTCCACCGTCCACGCGGCCAAGGGACTCGAGTTTCCCATCGTCTTCGTGATCGGCATGGAGGAGGGGCTCTTCCCGCACGAACGCGCCGTCGAGGAGTCGTCGCGGGGAGTCGAGGAGGAACGCCGCCTCTTCTACGTGGCCATCACGCGCGCCCGGGAACAGCTGATCCTGACCCTCGCGCGCAAACGCTACAAGTACGGCGATTTCGAGCTGCACAAGCCGTCGCGGTTCCTGCAGGACCTCCCGGACGAACTCGCCAGCAGAATCCAGCAGGCCGACGACCTGATCCCGCGCATGGACGAATCCGCCCAGCGCGCGGCGTTCGAATCCGTCCTCGACGACCTCCGCAGAAAGATGAAACAGAAAGGCTTCTTCCGTTCGGAAGACTTTTAACACACAGCGTGTGCCTCCTAGTGCGCGGCTCCGCTCGCGCACTCACAGTGTGAGCCTCGCAGTCGCAGTGCCCGGCTCCGCTCGGGCACGGGGCGTAAGTCCCCCCCCCATTGGCCCTATGGGCCCTATATGTCCCATACAAAAAGCCCCCGACTTTTTACAGGTCAGGGGCGTTGTTTTGAGGTCATTTTGTGCTCAAGCGAAGCTGAGAGCACGACCGAAGTCGAGGCGCCAGCCTCGTGCTTTCGCGTAGCAAAGCACAACTTCAGTCCAGGCGCAGCCTGGTTACGCAATAACCGTCCATTCCATGCCGACGCCGTAGCCGAGGACGTTCCAGTTGCTGGTGTCGCCGGAGGAATAGTAGCCGAGCATGCCGGTCGAATACTGACGAACCAGCAAATCGTCCTGCGCGTCGCCGTCGTAATCGCCGCAGCCGACCACGAACCAGTCTTTGGCGGAGAGCTGATCGAGGTCGATGTAGTTGCCCTTATCGGCCTTTCCGTCGGCGATCATGACCATGGAGCCGTATTCCGGGTGGAACAGGACCAGGTCGTCCTTGCCGTCGCCCTTGAAGTCGCCGATCGCGCGGACTTCCCAGCCGGACCAGTCGGCATCGCCCATCTCCGCGGTCGTGCCGTCGATGTCGGCGGTGTAGAAGAGCTGACCGCCGTTGTACGACATCATGATGGAGTCCCTGCCATCGCCGTCGAAGTCGCCGCAGCCGATCAGAGTCCAATCGTCGCCGCCGAAGGTCTCGGCGATGGAAACCCAGTCTTCCTTTCCGTCTTTCCAGGCGCCCAGAGCGTGCATCTCGGCAGCGTACCAGACGATGGAGTTGGCGCCCTGCTCGTTTCCGGTCAGGTTGCCGACCTTGTTCTTCCAGTCGACTTCGATGCTGTCCAGGTAGCCGATGGTGACCCAGTTTTCGTCGAGATCGTCGCCGTCCGTGTAGTAGCCGATGTAGGCACCCCTGATCCCGTCTTCGTTCACGTTGCCGAAGAGGACCGAGTCGGCCTTGCCGTCGCCGGTCATGTCGTAGCAGCCGAGGTTGTCCCAGTCGGACGGGTGACGGACGCCGGCGGACTGCCAGGTGTCCGTACCGTTCATCCAGTAGCCGTGCTGGTAATTGCCTTCGCCGTGCTCGCCGGTCCACACGAACATCACGTCGCTGATGCCGTTGCCGTCGATGTCGCCGCGCGCGACGGTCGCCTGGACGGCGGACCCGACCGTGACCGAGAGGACGTCGTTTTCGAGGCTCAGCGTGTAGTCCACGCCGCCGATGTTCGCGGTCTGCCCGAGCGTGAGCTCGCCGTATGCCTCGATGTCCGAGACGTTCTTGAACATGACCGTGTCGAAAAAGTCCGACGCGCCTTTCGCGAGCGTGTACGCGCCGTTCCTCTGCGTCCCGCTCACGGTGAGCGTGTAGACGGGCGCCCCCTCGACGCACGAAAGATCGTTCACGCGGGCTCCCGTGCCCGGCGTGAGCTGCGAGATGTCGAAATCGAGGATCGCTCCTTCAAACATCGTGGCGGACGCGCCGCGTGCGAAGTCGACCGCGCCGGTGAGCTTGCCGCCGCTCAGGATCTGGATCCTGGCATTCGATCGGACGTCGATGCCCGAGGCCGAACCGCCGGACATCACCATGAGACGGCCTTCATCGTCCACCAGCGTGTCGGCCGCGACCCCGCCGGACTGGACGTAGACCTGGCCGTATTCGTAGACCGTCGCGCCGGAAAGGCAGCCGTCGTTCCAGACGTACGCCGACGCCCCGTAAAAGTACACGCCGCCCTCCTTCGAACGGCTGGTGACGGTGCCGTGCAGGATGGTGTCGAAGGCTGTTGCGCCGGAGACGTTGAGCGTGGCGAGGCCGGAGACGTAATCGTCGTGCGAATTGTTGCCGTCGGTGACGTCCTTCGTGTCGTTGACGATGTTCGTGCCGGTCTTGAGGACGAGGATGTTCATCTGCTCCTCGTTGTTCTTCCCTGTGAGCTCCTGCACCGCGTTTTTGTAATCGGCCACGACGCGGACGTTGTGCAGTCCCACGGAGAGACCGGAGAGGGGGATGTTCGTGATGGCCTTCGAGGAATTCGAGGAGAGGGAGTCGCAGTAAGTCGAGCTCACGAGCATGTCGTCGACGTAGATGCCGGCGTCGAAGTCCATGCTCTCCTTCGATCCCGTGTTTTTGATGGCGAAGCTGGCGTAGACGGTCGCGCCCTCCATCACGTGGTCGGCGGTCTTCCTGGCGTTCTGCCTGTCGGACAGGACGAGCGACTGCGTGCCGCCGGTGATCGGGACGACCGCCAGGTCCATGTCGCCGTTCACGTTGAACCCGATGACGGTGATGGACTGGAGCGCCCGGTCGGCGTTGGAGTAATGATACGTGCCGTTCCACTTCATCCTCTGGTCGTGGTTGTAGCAGTCGTCGAAGATGATCTCGTACGTGTCGGCGTTGTATCCGTAGCCGACCATGGCGTGCCCCTGGATGGAGACGATCACGGGGCGGCCGGCGTCGATCTCGGCCATGTAGTCCGCGAACGTGAAGTCGCCGCCGGCGACGTCCACGGGGTACGCGCCGGTGATCTCGTAGTCGAGCGAATAGCCCTTATCCTTCACGTACAGGTCGAGTCCGTAGAGCATGGCGGTGTTTTTGTAGTCGATCTCTTTGAACGTCGTGCCGTCGTTGATCGGCACGATGAAATCGTAGCCGAGGAGGTCCTCGAGCGTGCAATAGCTGTTCGTGGTCGAAAGGTTGCCGTTGCCGCGCCAGTATTGGCCGGTGCCGAGGTAGTCCGCGAGGCAGTTCCACACGCTCGTGTTCATGGAGACCCCGTCCTCGGCGAACGAATACGGCAGTTCCTCCTGCGGCGTGGTCGGGGTGTAATCGTACGCCGGACTGATGGCTGTGAGCGTGCCGATGTCGTCGTGCGAATAGAACCGGTATACGTATTCCTCCGTGGCGATGGCGCGGCCGAGGACGGTGTCGAATGCGTTCATGTTGTAAATGCTGCCGTCCGTGCCGCGCGATTTGAGCGCGACGGTGCCGTCGATGACGTCCGTCAGCGCGGTCCCCCGGTAGCCGTAGAGGTCGTAATATCCGAGGAGCATGCCGACCGCGGTCGGCACGCAGCCGTACATGTATTCCGCTTCGGGGACGGGGCTGTAGAGGACGACATCGCCGTTGGCGTTGGTGCTGGTGTAAGTGGCCATGATGCCTCGCTTTCCTCTGTCTGGGGATGGGCGGATAATGCTTTTTTTACTATACTCTCTCTCGTGCATTTGTCAAGAAGAAAAATGCACGCGCGGGCGCTGTGCGCGCCTTTTTCGGCGAAACGTTTTTTCGGACGAGCCCTTGAAATGATGGAAAAAGCGCAGTATATTTACTGCGCGACCGTTCCCGCCGGGCCTCCCGGAGCCGGGGACGCGCGATCCGCATTTCCATTCGCATGAAATATCATATTCACGCCTGAACAGGAGCTTCCCGCCCATGAAAACGAATCGTCCCCTGCAAATCCGGGCCGTCCGTGCCCTTCTGTCCCTCGTCGCCGCGCTTTCCGCCTGCTGGCTCTGCAGCTGCCGGAGCGTGCCGATCACGGGGCGGTCGCAGTTCCTGCTGACGACCGAGTCGTACGAAAACGAGCTCGGCGTGGACGCTTATGCCGAGTATAAACAGGAGTACCCGACGAGCAAGAACAAGGAGTACACCCAGGCGCTCGACCGCTGCGGCAACGCCATCAAGGCGGTGGCCGGGCAGGACGATTTCGAGTGGGAATTCACCGTGCTGGAATCCGAGACCAAGAACGCATTCTGTCTCCCGGGCGGCAAGGTGGCCGTCTACAGCGGCATCATGGATGACATGAACAACGAGGCCGAGCTGGCGTTCGTCGTGGCGCACGAGATCGGCCACGCCATCGCGCGGCACGGCGGCGAGAGAATGACGCGTTCCATCCTGCAATCCGTCGGCGCGGTGCTCGTATCCTCCATTTTCGACAACGAGTACATCGACGCGGCCTACGGCACCGGGACCGAACTCGGCGTGATGCTGCCGTACAGCCGGAGCAACGAATCCGAGGCCGACGCCATCGGGCTGATCCTGATGGCCCGGGCCGGGTACGACCCGAGCGCGTCCTACACGTTCTGGAAACGCTTCACGAACAACGGCGAGGGTTCCAGCAAGCTCGAGGCCATCCTCTCCACGCATCCCTGCGACTCCGACCGCATCGCGGCCATGGTGGAGAACGAACCCGCCGCCCGCGCCGAATACGAGAAGGCGAAGACCAAATACGGCTTCGGCGCGAAGTTCACGCACAAGAAGTGACGGTCCGGCCCCGCGAACCCCGTTTCGCGGCGGCATCCAACCGTTTTCATCCCCATGCGAACCCCGACACGCAGCAGATTCCTGATCGTGTGGTTACCCGTCCTCTGCGGGGCGGCCGCGGCATCCTTCGTGCTCGGACGCGAACTCTGGTTCGACGAGGCGATGACGATCACGTCGTTCATGCTGCCGTTGAGTCCGGCGGAGATTTACACGACGTACGCGATCCCGAACAACCAGATCGTGTACACCGTGCTCCTCAAATGCTGGCACGGACTGCTCCTGGACGCGTATCCCGCGCCGATCGCATTCTGGCGGCTGCTGTCGCTGGCCGGGGCAGGGGCGGCAGCGCTCGTTTTCTACCGTTTGCGCAAATGCCTGCACGACCGGACTCCGGCCGCGGCGGCGTTTGTTTTGACAATCTTCGCGTTGTCGGCGGTGTTTCAGAACTACGCCACGGCGTTGCGCGGCTACGCGGTGAGCTGGCTGTGGGTGATGCTCGCGCTGGACGGCGCATGGCGTATTTTTCATGGAAAAACGGCGTCGGGATGGTGTCTGTACGCCCTCGGCACGGTCGCGGCGGTCGGGACGGTGCCGACGAATCTGCTGGCGTGCGCCGGGGTGATCGTGTACGCGTTCCCGTGGAGCCGGCGCGAATGGTGGCGCGACTGGAGACTGTGGCTGCTGGCGATCGGCCCCGTCCTCGCGCTCGCGGCCTTCTACGGCCCGATCCTGCGGGCGTTCCTGCACGCGTTCACGCTGAACGAAGGATTCCCGAACCGGGCGGGGGCGCTCGCGGTCGTTTACGGTTCCATCCTTGCAACGTTCGGGCTCCTGCTGATCGCAGAGGTGCCGCGCCTGCGCCGGGGCGACTGGCGGCGCAAACTCCGCGCCGCGATCTGGTTTCTCCCCGTCCCGGCGATCCTGCTGCTGCATAAGGCGCCGTTCCCCCGCGTCTTCTGCACGCTGTTCCCTCTGTATCTGATGCTCCTGGCCGACGGGCTCGCATCGTTCAAATGCCCCTCGCGCGCCAAACTCTCGGTCGGGGCAGGGGCCGTGCTGGTCTCCGTACTTGGTCTGCGGCTCCTCGCCCCGTTTGCCTCCGAAGCCGCCGGGCTCAGCGAATACGACGACGATTTTTTCCGTCCGTGGTACATGGCGCATGACTACAGCGTCTGCGAACTCCTCCCCACGCTCAAGCATTCCACCATCCGGGTTGTCTTTCAGAGTTTCGACAGCGACCCGTGCCCGCTCATTTTCTACGCCACGCTTCAGGACGTGAAGAAGGATTTCCGGCCCGACCAGCCGCCCGGACACGTGAAGTCGCTCCCGGGGCGAGCGCTGGTCGTGCTGAGACGGGACGAATCGCCCGGCGACTATGAGACTCGGTTCGGCGGCACGCTGACGCTCCTTTACACCGGGCGCGACTGCACCGTGTGGCATTTCGTCCGCCCCGGAAGCGGTCCGTTCCGCTGATCCGAGCATCGTTTTCCCGCGCACAGGCGTCCCGCACGACCCGCCGCGAATGCGACTTTTTTGCCGCCTCCGCTTGATTTTTGCCGCGATGCGGTGTACATTGGATGATCCGAACAGGCAGCAACCCCCTGCGTCCGCCATTCCGGCCGGGCGCTTCAATACGAGCGGCATCCATGCAGAACAAATCCTTCCTCACTCCCGTCCTCCTCTTCCTCTGTCTCATCGTCCTGACCGTGATCGGCCTCGGCGTGGTCACGGCCATCGACCGCCAGAGATTCCAGACCGAAGCGCTCACGAAAGCCGTCTCCGAGCTCTCGGACCGGATCGACCTGCTCCAGTCCAGGGGCGTGGCGATCGCCGCCGGGGGAGGGGCGGTCTCCGGCGAACGCGCCGGGAACGCCGAGTTCTTCGATCCGAACGCCGAACAGGGCGGCCGCTTCATCCTCGCGAACATCTCGGACACGGGCAACATGAATTCGCTCATCAACAACGACGCGACCGTGTCCGATTTCTGGGACCTCGCGTACGACTCGCTCGCCGTGCGCCACATGCAGGACATCGACCGGTTCGTGCCGCAGATGGCGGAGTCCTGGTCGCTCTCCGACGACAAGCTCACGTACCACATCAAGCTCAGAAAGGGCATCCTGTGGCACGATTTCACCGACCCGGAGACCGGGAAACGCTGGGAGAATGTCGAGGTCACGGCGGAGGATTTCAAATTCTACGTGGATATCGTCAAGGACGAGACCGTGAACGCCGCCCCCCTGCGCAGCTATTTCGCCGACCTGAAGGAAGTGCGCGTGCTGAACGATTATGAATTCGAGGTCGTGTGGGAGCGTCCGTACATCCTCTCCGAGGAGATCACGCTCGGGCTGTTCCCGATGCCGCGCCATTTCTACCATGCCTACGAGGGACCGTTCGACGGCGCGAAGTTCAACGACGACCACGTCCGCAACCGCATGATCGTGGGGTGCGGCCCGTACCAGTTCGACAGCTGGGAGAAGGGCAAGCGCGTGGTCTTCAAGCGCTTCGAGAAGTATTACGGCAAGTCGCTCGGGATCATGCCCGCCATCAAGACCGTCGTGTACGATCTGATCCAGCACCCGAACACCCGCCTGCAGGCGCTGAAATCGCAGACGCTCGACGCCGACAGCCTTACGACCGAACAGTGGGTGAACAACACCGACACGCCCGAGTTCGGCGAGGACGGCATCCTGCGGAAGATGCGGCTGCCGAGCATGGGCTTCACCTACATCGGCCTCAACCTCGCGAACCCGCTCTTCCAGGACCGGAACGTCCGCATCGCGCTGAGCCATCTGGTCGACCGCAAACGACTGATGCACGACGTGTATCACGACCTCGTGCGCCCGATCTCCGGGCCGTTCTTCATCGATTCGACCGCGAATGACTCCACGATCGAGCCGTACGACTACGACGTGGAGAAGGCGAAGAAAATGCTCGCGGAGGCAGGCTGGAAGGACACCGACGGCGACGGCGTGCTGGACAAGGACGGGAAACCCTTCCAGTTCACCGTGATCTACACCAATTCCAGCGCCACCGATCAGAAGCTCCTGCCGATCCTGAAGGAGGATTTCGCACGGGCGGGCGTCAAACTCGAAATCCTGTCCCTCGAATGGTCCGTGCTGCTCGAACGCATCGACAAACGGCAGTTCGACGCCGTGCGCCTGGCCTGGCGGATGTCGGTCTCGAACGACCCGTACCAGATCTGGCACTCGGACGGCCTGAAGATCGAGGCGTCGAGCAACTTCATCTCGTTCGCGAACCCCGAGGCCGACCGCCTCATCATGGAGATCCGCACCTGCTTCGATCTGGAGAAGCGCACGCAGCTCTATCACGAGTTCCACCGCCTCATCCACGAGGAGGAGCCGTATCTCTTTCTCTTCACGCCCTACGACCTCTTCGTCATCAACCGACGCTACGAGAACGTGAGGGAGTTCCCGCTGGGCATCTACCAGAAAACGTTCTGGGTGCCGAAGGCGAAGCAGATGCCCGTCCCCGGCCTGTAAATCACTGCTTTCAGGCGAAACGAAAACCGGCTCCGACGTCCTTGAACGCCGGGGCCGGTCGTGTTTGATGCGGATGAGGCGCGGTTTGCTCAGATCACCGGATAGCTGCCGAGAATCTTGAGTTCTTCGGTCAGCGGTTTCAGGTCGCTGAGCGCCGCCGCCACCTTCGGAGTCTCGGCGGCTCCCTCGATGTCGACGAAGAACCGGTACCGCCAGCAGCCGGAGCCGGAGGGACGGCTCTCGATCATGGTCAGCGTGACGCCGGCGTTCTTGAAGGGTTCGAGGCAGTCGTGCAGCGCGCCGAAACGTTCCAGCGCGGTGAAGCAGATGCAGCACTTCGCGTGCGGCATGAGATTGTTCTCGCCCTTGGAGAGGACCAGGAACCGCGTGCGGTTGTTCTGCGCGTCCTCGATGGAACGGTCCAGGATATTCAGATGGTACTGCGCGGCGATGCTCTCGCCGCCGATGACGGCGGCGTTCGGGCTGAGCGCTGCGAACTCCGCGGCGCGGGCGTTGGAGCCGACGCCGACGGTCTCGACGTCGGGGAAGTTGCGCTCGAGGTATTTCCTGCACTGGCCGAGGGACTGGATATGGCTGTAGATCACGCCGATCTTTTCCTTCGGGACGGATGCCATGAGGCAGTGATGGATGTTCATGGAGGTCTCGGCGTAGATCTTCAGCGGAGTCTCGGCGAGCACGTCGAGCGTGCCGATGACGACGCCCTCGGTGGTGTTCTCGACCGGGACGCACGCGAATTCGCATTCGCCGGATTCGACGGCGCGGAAGACGTTCTGGATGCCGGAGTAGGGGCGGTAGTCGGCGGTCTCCGAGAAGACCTTGCGCGCGGCTTCGTGCGTGAACGTCCCGGCGGGGCCGAGGTAGGCCACTTTCGGGCGGTCGGTCGAGATGGCGTGGATCGTGCCGTGACGGAGGCGTTCCGCCGCGTTCAGGATGATGCGTTCGGTCTCCTCGAACCCGATGCAGGCGTCCGTGACGGAGATGCGCGGGTCGGGCGCGACGCCGGGGATGAGGTTCTGCTTGCCCGGCAGGAGACAGCTCTCCAGCATCATCCCGGCGATGCCGTCGTTCCCCGCGAGTTTCTGCGCGAGCACGTCCTCGAACACGATATGCTGGCGGGCCGGGTCGCGGCGGGAATTGCCGTGGCTGCAGTCGATCATGACCGTGCGCGGGATGCCGGCGTTCTCGAGTTTGCGGAGCGCGGCCGCGATGCACGCGGGATAGTAGTTCTCGCCGGAGATGCCGCCGCGGAGGACCAGGTGGCAGTTCGGGTTGCCGTTGCTGCGGATGATGCCGCTGCGTCCGTCGTGCATGATGCCGATGAAGCTGTGCGGCGCGCGTGCGGCGCAGATGGCGTCCACCGCGATCTGCAGGTTGCCGTCGGTGCTGTTCTTGAACCCGACCGGCATGTCGAGCGCACTGGCGAGCTGGCGGTGCGTCTGGGATTCGGTCGTGCGCGCGCCGATCCCGGCCCAGGAGACGAGTTCGGCGAGATAATTCGCGATGGCCGGGTCGAGGAGTTCCGTGGCGGTGCCGAGTCCGAGGGCGGACACGTCGAGCAGGAGTTTGCGGGCGAGCTCGAGACCGCGGGCGATGTCGCATCCGCCGTCCAGCGCGGGGTCGTAGACCAGCCCCTTCCAGCCGAGCGTGGTGCGCGGTTTCTCGAAATAGCACCGCATCACGACTTTGATCTCGTCGGAGACGCGTTCGGCGAGTTTCGCGAGCTTCTCGGCGTACTCCATCGCGGCCGGGATGTTGTGGATGGAGCACGGCCCGGCGATCACTGCGAGGCGTTTGTCGGTGCGTTCGATGATCCGCCGGAGTTCCGCGCGGTTCCGGGAGATGTTCTCCTGATTCGCGATGTCCGCGATGAGCTCGGAAGCCAGGCTGTCCGGGGATTTGATGGGTTGTTCGGTCTGGTTCATGGCGTCCTTTCCGTTCTGTTGTGTTTGATATTCGATTTGAGGTTTGTGTCAAAGAAAAAAGCATCCGGGAGAGATCCTCGCCCGGATGCTGTGGTGGTCTGCTGGAAAAAAGAAAGCGGGTCGGGCCATTGTCTTGGCCGAACCCGTCGGGATCATGTTTCGCGTGTACAGATGCAAACGGGCTTCGTCAGGCGTAAAATCGCCAGAAGAAGCCGAAAAATCGGAAGCTGTTCACGGTAGTCGTTTTCATGATGGCATTTAATGTACAGCCTTTTTTGCGAAAAGTCAACCGCAAAACTCAAATATTCCGAAACTTTTTTCGTTGCAGATTGTCTATGAATTTTGCGAAAATCCCGTTTTGTGGCGGGAAAAACGCGAACAATGGTTGATAAATCCGTTTTACGGGCTATATTAAATGTGAAATATACAAAACCCACATCCCGCGGGGACATGCTTACGAGGTACACGACCATGAAACGCTCCGAGACCAAATCCTTTACCCTGATCGAACTCCTGATCGTCATCGCGATCATTGCCATCCTGGCGGCGCTGCTCCTGCCGGCGCTGCGTTCCGCCCGCGACACCGCGAAGAAGGCCGGCTGCATCAACAACGAGAAGCAGATCGGCGTCATCATCCAGGAATACGCGCTGAACAACAAGGGGTCCCTGATGGTGGTCGAGAGCTACACCACCTGGTACCGCGACCTCGTGATCGCCGGCGGCGGCCAGTATACCAATACCAGCGGTTCCTATGTCAGCAAGAAGAACATGGACGCGGTCGGGGCCGGCATCGCCAAACTTTTCAAGTGCACCGTCGATCCCACGAAGGGCACCGCCAGCTACGCCCGCAACGATCCGTCCGGCGGCTGGACCCTGAAGAAAGACAGCATGAAGCGTCTTGTGGCGAGCAGAGTCAATACCGTGAAGGGCCCGTCCGACGTCATTCTCATCGCCGACCGCTGGTCCGACAACCACACCCCCGGCGAGCGGACGGCCGTCGACTCCAGCCTCGGCGCATGGCCGAACGGCGGCGAGTTCGACACCGTGAACGCGTTCAACCTGCGTTACGAACGCGAAGCCGGCGACTACGACAAATACGGCGCGCGTCACAACGGCCTGTCCCCCATCCTGTACGTCGACAACCATGTGACCGCGGTGGACTACAAGCAGACCGTGCCGGGCTACTCCGTTTCCGAGATCAAGTCGCTCATGAACTGGACCGGTCACGCTTACGGCAGCTGGTCCGACGATCCCGAGCTGAAACGGAAATGATTTTCGCGTGGCGGCAACTGTCGCCGAGTGCGTCTTTCCGCCGTCCGCCCTCGCGGGGAACGGGTGTCTGTCCGGTCCGATAGTATAGAAATTAAACAATGTTTGCGGTAAAATCAGCCGGAAACGTGTTGATTTTTTGCGCAAGCGGTGGTATAGTTTAGAAAAGTTTAGAAAACTGTCACAATCTCCGATTCCATTCACCGGTGAAGCCGTCCGGCAGAAAGGTTCATCCATGAATACTCCACGCTCCCGAAATTACACGCTCATCGAACTGATCGTCGTGGTCGCCATCATCATGATCCTGGCGGCGCTGATCGTGCCCGCGCTCCGTTCCGCCAGGGAGAGCGCGAAGAAGACGCAGTGCCTCGCCAACCAGAAGAACATCGGCCAGTACGTCCAGTTCTTCGCGCAGAACAACAACAATTCGCTGAAGGTGATGTCGAACTGGTCCACCTGGTACCGCGACATGATCACCGCGAACGGCGGGTTCAAGAACACCGAGAGCATCCCGAACAACCACTACCTGTCCTTCAAGGATTCGAGCGGCAAATACGTCACCATCACCAAGGCCAAGTCCGCACAGGATATGGCGAACAGCCCGCTGAACAGCACCGGACTCGCCATGGCGAAGGTCTTCGTCTGCCCCAGCGACGTGAACGTGAAGGAAGGCGCGCTCGCCAGCTACGGCCGCAACGACCCGAAGCAGGGCGGCACGATGAAGTACAAGGACGGTTCCACCGGCGCTCGCGCCGACGCCCTCGCCAATCCCCGCATGGTCGACAGCCGCCTGAACGACATCCGGGCTCCGTCCGACCTGATCCTCGCGGCCGACCACTGGGGCAAGACGCACCGCCCCGGCGAATCCGAGAACTCCGAGGAATACGAGGACAACAACATCTACCATCTGCGTCTGCGCGAAGGCGACACGAGCATCGGCGACCTCGGCGGCATGCGCGACGACGTGTCCCGTCACAGAGGCTCCCCGCCGATCGTGTACATCGACGGCCACATCACCGCCAACGACTGGAAGACCACCATCCCGCCGCGTTTCCACGCCGACACCAAGCGGTACGAGGACGGCCTCGGCTGGCAGGGACGCGCGGTCGGCAGCTGGTCCGACGATCCCTGCGTGAAGAAATAATCCTCCGCTCAAAACATCCGTACATAAGTCAGCCGCCAGGGTTCAAAACCGGGCGGCTGTTTTTGTGCAGGGCTCTGTGCGCGAGCGAAGCCGCGCACTACCGCCGTGGAGGGCTTGCCTTCCGTGCCGTCGCGAAGCACGGCACTACCACAGTGGAGGCGCAGCCTCCCCGTCCGACCTCGAAACCGGGCGGCTGTTTTTGTGTAGAGGGGAGGGGGTGATTCAAAAGGAAGTTTTTTATTCGGAAGGGCCGGGGCCGGACAAGACCAGGCGATACGTTCCGTTTTCCGTATCGTATCGGAATACTTTGCCCCAGCGGTCCAATAGATCCGGCTCAAGGTAGGGGCCGTCCCAAAGTTCGGACTTGTCGACGTTCTTTTCGAGGCCCTGCAGACTGGAGGGATAACTCCCGACGTCGAGCTTGTACTGCTCAAGCGCATCGCTGAGCAGCGTTATCATCGTCATTCCATCGGGCCGGCTGTTTGTGTTCCTGTCGCCCTTTATCCGCTGACCCCACACGGCGACGCCTTTATCGGTCATGCCGGTGAAGAACACGGTCTGGCATTTCCGGTCCTGGTCCCAGCCGTAGGCGCAGACGCCGTCCGCCTTCACGCCGTTCGGGAGCTCGACGTGCGTGATAACGCCGTTCCTCAACGCGACATAGCCTCCATACAGGCCGTCCGCGAACATTGTAACTGAATTGTCGATATCGATCTCCCACTTGCCGCCGCCCTCGATGGTCCCGTCCGCTTTGAGCGTGTAGATCGTCGATTCGTCGATGCGGCGGTTCGTGGTGTCGTCCGTGACGCTGAAGACGATGAAGTCCCACTGCGCGGACTCGCCGGAATTCAGGATGCCGTCTTTTTCGACGATATTCTTGCTCCAGGTCGTTTTGCCGTCGACGACTTGGACCCCGCTTCCGATCTCCAGATACTCGCCGCCGTAGATGCAGGGCGAGAGCAGGGGCCAGCCGTCCTTCGACCAGAAGACCCGGCGCAGGCCCAGGAACGATCCCGGCACGCCCTGCCATTTGCAGTTGCTGCCGAAGAAGAGATGGCTGTAATCGCTCCCGGGGGCTTGTCGGAACAGCGTGGTATGTCCGGTCCCGACCCAGCCCGCGCCGGTCGATTTCCAGCGGTACGGCCCGATGACCTTGGTGCCGTTCACTTCCTCGGGGCCCTGTTTCTCCTGATCGTACACGAGCGGACGGCCGAGGTAGTCGAGATACGGCCCCTCGATGTCCTTCGAACGCCCCACGCGGACGTGGTACGTCCAGTCCAGCCGGTCGTAGGAGACGAAAAGATAATAATAACGTTTGCCTGAATCGAAGACGATGCTCGCGCCTTCGATGCCGTAGGCGGTGAACTTCTCTCCGCGTACGCCGGTCGTCGGGTTGCCCTGGAATCCGTCCTGTTCGTAGACTTTCTCGTAGCCGCGGCACGCGATGGTCTTGCCGTGCGTGCCGGGGTGGAGGAGTTTCGACGGGTCCTTCGGGTCGAGCTCCACGATGGCGATGCCGCCGAAGAACGAGCCGTAGATCATCCACAGGCGGCCGGTCTGGTCCCAGACGACCGTCGGGTCGATCGCGTTATACTGCTTGCCGTCGCCGGTGCGGGTGTGGATGAGCTGGCCGCAGTCCACCCAGTCCTTGTCGAGCACGGCGCTCTTCGCGCAGCCGATGAACGAATTCCGCGTGCCGTAGGCCGAGCAGGAGTAGTAGAGATAGTAGGTCTTGTCCGCGCCGTTGTAGCACACGCACGGGGCCCAGAACGGCTGATTGGACCCGAGCCGGTAGTTGTTCGCTCCCTTGGCGCGTTCGGTCAGAAACTCGTATTTGCCCTTCCCGTCGATCTTCACCGAATTGAACTCGTAGTTCCAGCCGCGCGGCCCGTAGTCCAGGATCTTCGGGGCGTTGTCCCGCGTGAAGACCTTCCCGACGTCGCGCCAGTTCGTCAGGTCGTCCGACTGCCAGATCGTGATGCCCTGGCCGCGGACGTCCGTGCCGACCGCGAAATAATGATTCTTCCCGTCCGATCCGAGTCCCCAGATGACCTCTTCGTCGTGCGTGGGGCCGCACATCCCGGCGGTGCGGGGACCGTCCTTCGGGACCTTGAATTCGAAGACGGGTTCGGAGGAGGAGAGCAGGATCGGCGCGAGGGCGAGCGCGGCCGCGGCGAGGATGGATTTCGCGTTCATGGGGCAGGGGGCCTTTCGTGGATTGCGTGTGGTTCGTCGCTTTCTTCGTAAATATACTTCGCGGCGCGGAAAAATCAAGTGTGAAAAATCCGGGCCTGTGATTATTTGAAAATCGAAACGATTTCTTTTAAAAAAATGAGGTTCTCAGGTTGAAAAATAGCCCGAAGCGTGCTATCTTTTTTAGAAACATTTTTTATTATCGCATCAACCAGACAGGAAACACGAATGGATTTACTTCAGACCAAAGGCGTGGAGAAGCAATTCCTCGGAGTCAAAGCCCTGAAAGGTGTGGACTTCTCGGTCAAGGCCGGCGAGATCCACGCGCTCATGGGCGAGAACGGCGCGGGAAAGAGCACGCTCATCAAGATCATCACCGGCGTGTACCCGGCCACGGCCGGCGCCGTCTATTTCAACGGCAAGGAATGCAAGTTCCGTTCGCCCCTGGACGCCGAGCACGCCGGGATCAGTACCGTGTATCAGGAAGTCAACCTGCTCCCCGACCTGTCCGTCGCGGAAAATATCTGCATCGGACGCGAGCCCAAGAAGTTCGGGTTCATCGACAAGAAGCAGCGCAAGGTCCAGGCGCGGAAGGCCCTGGCCCGGCTTGACATCGACATCAACGTCGGCGAAAACCTCTCCAGCTACTCCATCGCGATCCAGCAGCTCGTGGCCATCGCCCGCGCCCTGGACGTGGACTGCAAGCTGCTGATCCTGGACGAGCCGACCTCCAGCCTCGACGAGAACGAGGTGAAGGAGCTCTTCAAGGTCATGAAGAAGCTCCGCGAGGAGGGCATGGCCATCATCTTCATCACGCACTTCCTGGACCAGGTGTACGAGGTCAGCGACCGCATCACGATCCTGCGCGACGGCCAGCTGGTCGGCTCCTACGACGCGAAGGACCTCCCGAGGATCGAGATGGTCGCGAAGATGATCGGCAAGACCCCGGACGAGATCAACCAGATGCAGGCCGGGATCGTGAAGAACACCAAGTTCGGCGACGTGGTCTACGAGGCGAAGAACATCGGCCGCGTCGGCACGATCAGCCCCGTCGACGTGAGCGTCCGGGCGGGCGAACAGCTCGGTCTCGCCGGTCTGCTCGGCTCCGGGCGTTCCGAGATCGCGCAGATCATTTTCGGCGTCGATCCGCACGACTCCGGCACCATGACCATGTGCGGCCAGAGCGTGAACTTCAATTCCCCGCAGAAAGCCGTGAAGGCGAAGGTCGCCCTGATCGCCGAGGACCGCAAGGTGACCGGCATCATCCCCGACCTCACCATCCGCGAGAACATCATGCTCGCGCTCCAGGCATCGAACGGCATGTGGAAGACCATG
>Ga0310696_10004091_pt1 | contig 17970 bp, 14 predicted proteins | sample AusTroGonzalo_MG_4_FD_203885 | JGI IMG/M metagenome (GOLD analysis project Ga0310696, IMG submission 203885) | Bovine rumen microbial communities from tropical cattle in Woodstock, Queensland, Australia - Gonzalo_02 (v2) (version 2) | ecosystem: Host-associated > Mammals > Digestive system >...
ATCAAGTTGAGACTAAAAGGAAAGAGTCCGGTGCAATACCGAACTCTTTACCATGATAATTAATGTTTAACCGTCCAACTTCTGGGGGTCACATCATTGCTGCAAGGGCTTTTCTCGTACTCCCGCAGGGAATAGAAAAATGATAAACAATGATTTTGGCGCGCCTGCATTTTCTCAATACTACGCTGATATTCAGTTATATATAAAAATCCATTTTCTTAATTGGCATCGCCAGTAGTCATTAAAACTCAAATATCACGCCAAAATCACGCCAAAAATTTGCACGTCTGAAAGAAAAGTCGTATCTTTGCAGTGCAATTCAATTCCTATTATTATGGCTACAATATCATTATCACTTTCCGCCAAGGCGGACAAGACAACCGGGAAATCTGAAATCCTCATCCGCTTCGTAGTAGGCAGTAGAATCAACCAAAGAGGCAAGAGCAACATCTTCATCGATGCCTCACGTTGGAACGCAAAAGAGCAGCGCATCATCATCCCCAAGTTCAGGCTGATGAATGATGAGCAGCAGCAGCTTGTTTCTGAACTGACCCAAGCCGACACCGAACTTGCGAACCTGACAAAGCACATCATGGAGTCGTTCCAAGCCGCAGGAGCAGGCAAAGCCGAACTTCCCAAAGATTGGCTAAAGACCACCATCAGCGACTTCAACAACTTCCCTACTGCTGAAGCCGAAGCAGAAGCCGAACAGCAGCCGTCATTCTTTGGGGTCTTTGAAACCTATATCTATGGCAAGAAGTTCGCCCCTAACCGTAGGAAAGGTTATGTCGTACTGAAACGAATACTCCAACGTTATGAGTTGTTCACCCAAACCCCTATAACCTTTGAAGGGCTTACTGCCGACACGCTCCGCGACTTCGAGAACTTCCTCAAAGAAGAACACACCTATTCGGATGTCGTGATGAAAACCGAGTACGTGGACGGCGAGAAAAAGGAGAAGACCTATTTCGACATCTGCAAAGAAGAAGGCATCATTTCACGCAAATTGGAGCCAAGAGGCGGAAACGCCGTCAGTGACCTGATGCGCAGGTTCAGGGCATTTGTCCGTTGGGCAAATGGTCTTGACAAAGACTATAAGTTAGAGCACCCCTTCACTTCCAATAACCCTTTCAACGCCTATGCGGTGCCAAAGGAACTTTACGGCACACCTTATTATATTACTATAGAAGAGCGCAACCAACTCTATCATACCCAATTTGAAGAACCTCTGGCGACCCAACGAGATATATTTGTGTTTCAATGTTGCATTGGCTGTCGCGTGTCCGATTTGTGGGATATGACCAAAAAGAACATCAACAATGGTGCTTGCGATTACATCGCCGACAAGACCAAAGACGAGAATCCCCGCACCATCCATGTTCCGCTCAACACCCAGGCATCCGAAATCATTGAGAAGTACAAGGATTATCAAGGGAAAAAACTGTTTCCTTTCACCACCCAGCAGCAATATAACGAGGACATTAAGGAAATGTTGAAGCTGGCAGGCGTTGACAGAGTTGTCACCGTGCTCAACTCCACCACGAGAGAGGAAGAGCAACGTCCCATCAATGAAGTGGCCAGCAGCCACATGGGTAGACGCTCTTTCATCGGCAACTTGTATAAGAAAGTCCAAGACCCCAATTTGATTGCCTCGTTATCCGGTCACGTTGAAGGCAGCAGGGCTTTCACCCGCTATCGTGAAATCGACGAGGAAATGAAGAAAGAACTTGTAAAAATGCTGGATTAAGAAAGGAGAACATTATGGAATACACCAAAAGCATGATAAGAGATTCAAAAAAACGTATTGGATACTTAATGGCTAAAATCATAGAATGGATGCCAAAGGTCGGGGATGATATGTTTGCAGCGGGAATTGTAACAGAAAAACTGGAAGATTTGTGCTCTGAATTGGTTCCCCTTAAACCCTATATCATAGACAACGACCTCCACGCCCTAGCTACGGAAATCGACACCCTTGTGGCACCCATAATGGACATGAATTGCAACAGCCTACAACATGCCTTAACAGACAATTTAGTATATAAGGCACAAGACATTGTCAAAGACTTGCAAGATTGGATTAGTGAATACGAAGAAGAACACCCCGTGCAGCCGAACAGACCCGTCAACAACCCTACGGCGAAAGATTTTCTTACACTCTTTAATGCATTGTCAAGAGATTGCTTGATGTATATTGAAAACAAATATGATTTGGGCTATAAGGAAAATCCCAATGTCAAAACTGTTCTTTCGCCGTATATGCAACACCAAATTCACGAGGTAATACCTAACCGAATAACATCAGGTTTTAACGAGGGTATACTAACCCTTGCAAACCTTAATAAGGTAATAGAGGAAATTGAATCCAACCTCGATAATTGTGAATCGCTGGAGGTTTTAGAAAGGTATGTTGTGAAGCTATTAGAGCCGTTCAGGGCAGTGTCAGATAAAATGACTATGTTTCAAAATGAGAATTTTGAAAAGCAAAGAGCGCAAATAGAGGAAGAGATGAAGAAGTTGGGAACGCCCGAAAATTGCCTAATTGACTTGCTTTTTATTATGACTAAGTATGCCAATAAACTATATGCTGCATTGATTCAGCGAGGATTTGATCTGCGCAGATTTCAAGATGAGGTTGAAATATATCTTAAAAAAGAATGGACATGGTTTGACATTGCTCCGTATGTTGGTGGCAGGAAAAGAGCACAACATTTCATGGAACACCAAAAGCTGCCCAAGAAAAAACACAAAAGCAAAGCAATCAAGATGGAGAAACCTACAAGACCTACAAGATTTACCACCAACATTACCGAGGGAAAAGCAAGGAAGATTTATTCTGAGCTTAGGAAACAAGGATATATTCTTGCCAGCACAGAGGTCGGTGATTGGCTTTGGATTTGTGGTTTAAGTGATAAGCCAACTGCCCAGTCAAATGGCGATAACAATACAGAGATAAAGATTGATTGGTTACAAGGTCAAAATGAGTTAGCATACTTCATCAAACAATTGTTCCGTCCAACCAACGGGAATGATGTTTGGGTGATTGCAAGTAGGGTGTTTACAATCAAAGGAGTAGAGCAATCAGCGCGTAATTTGTCAGTAGCTTGTTCCAAAGAAAATGTCAGCAACGAAAAAAAAGACAATATTGATAAAATATTGGAATAGAGATAATTGACAGGTAACAATAGGTAACAATAGGTAACGGCATGTTGGTTGTCGTTACCTATGTTTATTTTTAAACACCCGAGCTTTGCACCGATTTCGGGAGCTAATCAAAACCCCGATTCAAAAATTTCATGATAAACATCAATGAACTCGTGCAAAGCGCACCCGCAATCAACATCACAATCACGGCAGCGGAATTAAAGGACTTTGCCACCCAGTTGATTGCTGAAACCAAAGCCGAGCTGGAGCAGAGTATCAGCGAGAGCAAAGCCGAAGCCTACCTGACCGGTGAGAAGGTCATGGAGATGCTCGAAATCTCCAAGGCTACGCTTTATCGCTGGAAGCAGAGAGGCTACCTTGTCCCAATAAGGATAGGTGGCAACGACCGCTACAGACAGAGCGACATCAACCACATCTTACAGAAAGGAGGCCCCAAATGAGCAGCTCTAAATTCATCGGCATCGGCATAGCAAACACTGCCAATGGCCACAAAGACCTCTTCATGCAAGCACTCGAGCAATGCCCTTGCCTCCAAGCCCTTCGGGAAGCCTATCCCGACCTCGTTATCACGAATAACGATAGTACGAATAACGGCTTGAAGGACTGGATGGACAATCAAGAAGTCATGTTTGCGCTGCACGTGAGTTTGCGCACGCTCCAGACCTTGCGCTCCAACGGCACCTTGCCTTATTCAAGGATAAACAACAAAATCTATTATCGACGACGGGATATAGAAAGCCTTCTCAATGACAACTATTCAAAGAAAGGAGACAAGGCATGATGATAATAGGAATAGCGGCCACGCCACGCGTAGCCGCCAAATCAATGAATCTTTATAGAGGTGATGCAAAGATACAAAATAATTCCCAATTCATGGCTGGTAATGTAGCAAAATCTTTGTCACCAACGATAGTTCTTTCAACGATTACAACAACTACAAGCAACAACATGGAAAAGGATGACAATACGAGTATCTTAAAGGCCATCGAGGAGGATTTGGAGAAATCGGAAGCCGTGAAGGACGCAATTCCCGAAACCGTTGGAATGCTCTGTATAAAGTCGGCCAATCAGACTTTGATGGATGCGAAGCAACGCCCCGACCCCAAGCCACTATGGTACTCGTTATGGTATGAGGGCGAAGTCTGCTGCCTGTTCGCCGACAGCAATTTGGGCAAATCCATATACGCAGTACAAATTGGAAACAGTATTGCTAAGAACCGCCGAGTGCTTTACTTCGATTTCGAGTTATCAGACAAACAGTTCCAACTTCGTTACACCGACGAGCAAGGACAATTGTATCATTTTCCAGACACGTTTTATCGTGTTGAGATAAACAAAGAGGATCTGGATATAAATCACTTTGAAGAAAGCATAATTAGGAATATCGAATCTGCAGCCTTGCAATCAGGTGCCGAGGTGCTTATCATTGACAATTTGGGGTGGATATGCAGCAACAGTGAGAAAAGCGATATCGCTGGTCGTTTCATGATGGAACTGACAGGATTAAAGAAAAAGCACAATTTTTCCGTCCTTGTAATCGCCCACCCTCCAAAACGAGATATGACACGCCCCATTACGCAAAATGATTTGGCTGGCAGTAAAAAACTGTTTAACTTCTTTGATAGTTGCTTTGCCATTGGCCTGAGTGCCAAGGACAACACGCTGCGCTATATAAAGCAAATGAAAGTCCGTCACGGAGAATTTGAATACCATTCCGAAAACGTCATCATATGTCAGATTGAGAAAATAGGTGCTTTTCTCCAATTGACCCATATAGGTTTTGGCTCTGAAAGAGAACATCTAAAAGAGCGAAGCGAAAAGGACAGAGCAGCTTTGATGCAACAAGCAATCGAAATGAGGGCAAGCGGAACGCCAGTTAAAGAAATAACGATTGCATTGGACGTACCAGAAAAAACTCTATATAGATGGTTAAAAGAAGCAAAAGGGTAATCTTGTTTCATTCTCAACTATTCTCATTTTCTCATTTTCTCACTGTGAGAAAGTGAGAATTTGAGAAAGTGAGAGAATCAGAAAAGAAAGGACGCAGTATGAACTATCAACTTGAAAAATACCACGGCAGAGCCTCACGCCACGAGTGCCCGAATTGCCACGACCCACATTCATTCACCTACTATGTCGACGAGGACAACCAGCCCCTCGACCCAACTTGCGGCAGGTGTGACCATGAAAGCAGTTGCTGTTACCATTACACCCCCAGCGAATACTTCCAAGACCATCAAGGCGAACAACGCCCTAAGAACATTACCGCCAAGAAACGGCCTCAGCCCAAGCCTCCCAAGCCACTTTGCACCATCCCCTTCAGGTATGTGCTTCAGTCGGCAAGCTACAACAGCGACTTTATCTTGTTCCTCTGTGGCTTGTTCGACAGAAACACCCTTGACAGTCCGACAATAAAAAGGCTGGGCGAACTGTATGCACTCGGCGCCACCAAAGACAGAGATGTCATCTTCTGGCAAATCGACATCAACGGCAGAGTGAGGTCGGGCAAGATAATGAAGTATGGCGAAGATGGCCACCGCACCAAAGATGGGTATGGTGTGAATTGGGTTCATGCCAAGATGAAGAAAGACGGTCTTTTGCCTGATGATTGGGAGGTGACGCAATGCTTGTTTGGTGAGCACTTGCTGAATTGGTCAATGAACAAGGACAAAGTTGTTGCAGTCGTTGAGAGCGAGAAAACCGCCTTGATTGGTGCAGCATACCACCCTCAATTTCTTTGGCTTGCCACAGGAGGCAAATCACAGATGCCAGTCGAAAAAATGAAAGTTTTGACTGGTAGAACGGTTATCTTGTTCCCCGACGTTGACGCTTATGAGGTTTGGAAGAAGCAAGCCGAAACGCTCGCGTTCTGTAAAATAACCGTCTCAGACGCTTTGGAGAAGCATGCGTCTCCCGAGCAACGAGCCGCCAAGATTGACATCGCTGATGTGTTTATTGATGAATTGAAAGGCGGTTATGTCCCACCAAAGCCAGAGGCAGAATACCAATGGTTGTTCGGCAAGCCGAAAACCGATTTGCAGCTAATGATGGAAACGCTGCCGTGCATACAACACATGATTGATGAGTTGGGGCTTGTTGAAGATGGACGATGAAAGGCGGGACTATCCAACAAACCTTGGATTAGCATCAACTACCGCAGATTCCAATCGGCCCAAGTTACTTTGCTTTCAACACCCTCTTCTATGTCATTAGGCAGATTGTAAAACATGTTCAAGCCAAGCAACGCTTCAAGCTCATCCACAGTACAGGCACATTCTTTCATTGATCGCTGTTCGCCTCCATTGAGCATGACGAACCCTATAGCCGAGTAGCGTTCCTTGTTGCGAATCATAAGAGCCTTGTAACAAGCTATAGGCACAGGTATTCCGTGATACCCAATTCTCTCTATTGAATCATATTGAATAACTGGTCCCGTAACGATATAGACGTTGCCATATTCTCTTGCAAGTTTTCTAGTTTTTTCCTCCAGCTGGTGCCATTTTCCTGTATTCAAATTGGCATCTTGTGGTATGCAATTCGTGTAATAGAAACTCTCAATCATGGCTAAGCTGTCCCATTTCATATCTCCCGCAGGAGCCAAATGACCATGTGAATACCCCGAGTTTCTATAGTCTTCTCTGTCTGCCTGTTCTCCTTTACAATATGGGTCAGGGACGAACCTTAAACCTTTCCTTGTCCAAGGCCCATCTGTCTCATCGGCAGTCAGCTCATACGCAACCCAGTTGGGCAGCTTGGTATCTGGATTAAACGAAACAGTATATCCTCGCTTTGCCATTATCTGTTCATCTACCACAAAATCATAGCATGGGATTTCCAGTCCTGTCCGCAGTTGTCCAACAGGATTGCTCGACGAAGGCGTGTCGTTTTGTTCAACCTGTTGTACGAACCCATCATACACCTCTTCTGAATCATTCGAACCTCGAATAATCAAAGCCATAATAAGCAGCACAACCACAAAGACCAAAGCTATACTAATATACTTCTTCATCGATTATTTCTCCCAAAGCTCTACAATCTTCAGTTGCCCATATCCATAATCCAGTAAAAACCTGCCCTGTAATAAAGACAGTAGCTGTTTCTACCGAATCAAAACAAAAATCTTCTTTAAGAATATACTTCGATTTTTTCGTTAAACAATGCTCATTAATAAAAGTTCTACGTTTATAATCGGTTGCAGAATACCGTAAAGTAGATGACACATCAATGGAAAACTCTGCTCCTGCAAATACCTTTATCTTTTTTTCTTTCACGTAATAACAACCTTCGGCTTGATATTTTTCACCAGTTAAATAACAGTGTATTTCGGATAATTCTTCACGGATTGGGTCATTAATCGTTTCATTTAAGCGAATAAGAGGAGTGATAACTTTCTCTGATAACAATTGATTTAGTGGCGTGATTATTTTCTCCGATAACAATTGCTTTAGCGGCATGATTATTTTCTCGGCCAACAAACGACCACCGTTGTCCGCTTCAATAATACGTGTCGATTCTTCCTTTTGGGAACGAAGTTTGCTCCAAAAGCCTTGGGTCTCTGTAAGCTCTGTACGCCCTTTGTAAAAGGTATAGACCTCGGCGAGAGGCTTTCCATCCATCCCTTTCCACTTTGTATAATCAGCCTCATGTCCAAGAACATAAGCAGCTGCTATAGATGCGGAGCATTCTATATCCTGAATAATACGATAACCTTCTGGATAAAACAATTCAAATTGCTCGGATTGGCTTTGTGTGCTTTTTGCTTCTATATCACATTTTCTTATTACACTATCGGCTTGCAACTCATGAATTTGCCAATAAAGAGAAGAAATTTTCTTCATCTGTTTTTGAAATTCAGTTTTCCTTATTATGCTGTTAGCCATTAAATAAAAAGTGTTATTGCTATAATAGCCAAATGCAAGAACTTTGGCCAAACCAGGTGTTTCGTCCTTGATATAAAACAGTTTCTTTCCTTCCGCTTTTTTCTGGTCGACAGAAAGCTTCAATAAATACAAATCATACCCATAGACTTTCACGCCAGTAAAAGGCAGTTTATCCTTATCGTACACGTAATGAGGTGAGTCAATAATGGTCTGTCGGAAAGCCTCATACGCCTCTTCGTCCTCCGAAAAAAGCGACCACTTTGTTGGCTTGCCAAACACTTTTTCGTAATCCTCAGACCATAAAGTGCTCATTTTACTTGCCTTTTATCCTTTCAATCTTTTCTCTTGTGCTATCGATATTACCCAACACTGGCACGATGTTTATTAAGAAACGCTGATTCCTTTCTTCTATCTTATGCCATTGCTTTTGGTAATCGACGCTATTGGGGAATAATTGAGTGAGCCTTGTTTTATCTGGCACTTCTCTCGGTACACCTTCCTCGCCACTACCAGAAATAATAAGTTCACATCTCGGAATGCTATTCAAATCAATGCCATGTTCTTTCCAAAACGCATTCAGGTATTGTGCCCTTAGATAGGAGAGGGTGTAATTGTTTCTCCATGGCCCTTCGTTGAAAGGAATCCTAGAAGATTGACCCTCGATGATAACGAGGAATTTGATGTTATTCTCTATAGTATCAGGAACGCTACTATTCAATTCAAGAATGGTGTTTTTTATCAACTCACCAGCGGCAACGATGCTATCTCTTTTTTTGTTGGCCGCGTTTACATCAGTCAAATCAAGCTTCAGCTTATTGATGGCATATTCCTTCGTCTGATACTCCACATTTATCTGGAACAAATGTTTCAGATAGGGCTTGTTGTAGCCGAAATAGTCTGTCGCGTCGATTTTTCCAACAGTGGAATAAATCTTCAGAATATCGTCGTATTCATCCACAATCTCCTGAAGCCTTGTTTCCGTATCTCTAAGCTCTTCGACTTTTTCTGTCAATTCTTTCTCTTTGATTTTGAATCGACTGAAAGACACGGCAAACAACACGAGCATTATGGCAAACAGCGTTGTCATAACGTCCACGTAACTCGGCCAAAACGAACCATTATTGTTTCCGTCCATAATGCTCAGTATCAACGCCTACCAAACAGGCCTCCGAAAACGCCAGATTTGGATTCTTCCATTTGCTTTCTAAAGTCTTTCTTCATTTCATCCAATTCCTTCTGAATTGGTTGAACTGCATCTTGCATGGCTTTTTGAACAGCCTTTTGTATTTCGTCAGAAGTAGGAACACGCTTTGAAACTTCGGCCATCTTTCCATCAATGTCCTTCAGTTTGCCCAAATTCACAAATTCTTGGCGCACATCTTCAATGGTCAGCCGCTCTTCAATGGCCTTCATAAAGTCACCATGACGCTTTTCAAGCTCCTCGGTTTGATGCACAATCATCTTCTCAAAGCCGTCTATGTGTCCTTCAAGTGCTTCTCTATATCGCCTGTTCATCTCGTTTATTACCTTGGTTTGTTGAGCGTACAAATCCTCCAACCGGCCATCAGCTATTTCCAAATACTTGTCCGCAATCTTGCCCTTTTTCGATATGCCACTGATTTGTTCCTGTAATTTGTTCACAATATCATTGCCAAGTATATCCCTTCTTTCAAGTTGACCTCCGATGCGATTTATATTCTCCTCGAAGTCTTTAATTCTATCCAGTATCTGATTGATGCGCACGGCAACTTCACGAGGAACCTGCAACGAGTCACTATATGCGTTCTGAAGATTGATGGCCTCTTGCGTGGCCGCCAACATCATCCTGCGAGCCTCTTCAAACTTATTGAGCGATTGGGTAATACTGACGAAGTTGTTGGATGCCTCAATGTATCTGTCAAGTCCTTGCACCAGCTCACCACTCTTAAATGTAGCAAGGAGTCTCTCTTGAAGGTCGATATTTTCATTGATTTTATCCATGTTTTTACCCATCACATCTACCGCAGTAGCAACAGCCCTAACATTCTTTTCGAAGCTATCGCCAAATGCCTTTGTGCAATTGTCAAACGTGGTTTGGAAACGATTGATAACCCTGTCAAATGCTGGTTCAAAACGGTCAACTGTTTGATGTAATTTACTGATAGCAGCTACCATACTAACATCCAGCGAAGGCATCAACTCTGTCTGTACAAAATCATAGAACTCATTCTTATCTTCTTCTATCTTCTTTCTCGCTTCTCCAGCCCTGGCATTATTCCATGTGGTCAGACCCAATCCGCATAAACTGGTTAGCATAGAGACAAGAACGCCCTCAAGCAAGTTCTTTATTGAATTGTCCGTTATTCCATTTGTACTATCAAAGCCAATAATAAACATTAAAACTCCAATAAAAACCCCCAGGAAGGTTCCCATCAGACCGAAATGGGTTGGAAACGACAATTTAGCAACAGATTGGTCATACCGCATATTCAACTTGCGCTCTACCTTGTTTTGTATGACAGCAAAATCAGTAGTGCCTTTGGTTTTAAGAATATAGTGGTTAATCTCCTCAATAAGCTGATTTAAGTCTGAACCTTCTTCACCTACTTGCACTAACTGAGTATAGACTTCTGTATTAACTTCAGTTAAACTAACATCGTATGGCTGCTTCTTTTTGAAGAAATGATAGTATAACTCTCGTTGCTTCCTTGTTTCAAGAAAATACTTTAGTTGAAAGCAAAGGCAAAGGCCAAACGCTACAAATGAAATAACAAGCATAGCCTTTAGATTTTAGTCATTTCAAAAACCTTGTTGATTACGGGCAAGAAAAACACGGAATCGTTATAGATAACTTCTTCACCATACTTTTCCTTGACTTGCGTCTTGTAGTAGGTAGTGAATGGTGTACCCATATCTTCCTCTGCCTTGCTGACATAACGACGAGTATCTGAAGTCCCGTCGATGATTTTCTCTTTTTTGAGCAAATCCAAGACGGACTTATATAAGGCAGCAAGATCCTTATACTTGGTCATCAGCACAGATTTCAACGAATCTAAGTTGCTATTCATGTCGCCCACCTTTTCGTAGCTCTTTGTTACATCGCCTTGGTAAACGACATCTTTAACTATCGGAGCGTTCTTGTCACGATACAAACCACCATAACAGGTCGACTCCTTGCGTTCATCAGGAAGCTTAATGTTTACATTATGCGTTCCTCCAAACACTGTCGCAAATATCAAATCAATAATTTCTTTCAGGATGTTGCTTTCGCTCGAAATGAAATTGTCGATGTACTTGCTGCCGTTTCCGCTAAATACCACGGTTCTCGGGGCTTCAAGTCCTTTATCCTTGTACATATTGGCCATGTAGTAAAGGATGCTTGTTAAGTGATAAGCAAACACGGGTTTGAAGTCCTGGCTCATGAACTTGATGATGTCACAATCCTTGGCATTGCTAAGCCAGAAATTGATAACATCCTTGGTCTTCACGGAATCAACATTCTTGAAGCACTCATTCAAGTCTTCAAGGTCTTTCCTTTGGAAACGAATAGTGTCAACGTATTTCTTGAATATACCATTCTCCCTAACATTGGCAAACGCATTGAAACCATTTTCCCAGAGCACATCGCATCCAAAATGGACGGAATTGGCAACTTGCGGCTCATTATCCTTGAAGTACACGAAATCAGTCGAGCCACCACCAATATCGATGACAGTAACGGCATCAGAATCCTTGATGTAGTCCATCTTCTTGTAGTAGTAATAGGGTGCCTCGGATTCTGAATAGCGAACGATTTGCTGTGGCTGGATGAACAGTATTTTCTTTGGCTCAGTGTTCCAGATGTTCTGATAAACCTCTCTTGTGTTCCCCATAAAGCTCAATGGGCTGAACCAAACGAGATTGGTTCTGTCAAGGTCGCCATTCCTTTGCAGAATATCGCACTTGATGATGAGCAGCAGCTCTCTAACAAAGACGCGCAATTTGTCCTCGTCTTGTTCCCACTTGATGTCGGTGTTCACATCCTGGTCGTCGTTCGCCATGAGTTTCTCGTAGAAGAAAGCGATGTTGTGGTTGTCAAACAATTTCGGCTTCTTGGTCTTATTGTGAATACCACACAAAGCAGTGCGGATGGGGAATCTATAGTCCTTGCCATCGATGACAGCTGGCACAAATTCAGTCTTGATTTTCTTTTTTGCCTTGTTGAAAATCGAATCTTCTATGCGTCGAGTGATGGAATACTGCGTATCGTCTGAATACTCATGCATGTAATTCACCATCGTCTTATCCATCTTGAAGAGTTCAGGCTTCCTGCTAAGGTCCGGATTGCCTTGGCTGTCATTCTTGCAACGCGACATAAATGTATTGGACGTTCCAAGGTCAATTGCATAGGTAAAGGTTTCATTGCTTGCTTGGCTGTGTTGCCATACTGGCATCAACAGACCTGTGTCACCCATGACATTGATTTCAATCATGTCAAACGACGTGTTAAACAGTTCATAGAACTTGGTGCCGCTTTCTTCTACGTCCGTTTTTTGGCGTGAACGTACCGCTGCTGGCTCCACGCCATATTCAGCCATGTCTTCAGGAACAACTTCTTTTATCTGCTTGCAACCATTTTCAGCTTGCTTGAAAAAAGCAAGATTGATTTGGTCGATATTGAAGTTGGGGGCATCAGCATCTTCATCGGCTGCAACCACAAGCACCTTGAAGTAATTGTTCTCGACATCCTTATAGGATAGGATATTGGGGAAGATGCCAAGGTCAAAGCTAATCTTCGCTCCTTGCAGGTCAACAATTCTACCTTGACCAGCACGGAAGGTGTCTTGAGAGTATTCTTTCGAGTATTCCTTCCCATTATAGCGTAAAGTGACCGTTACGGAATTTCTGTTGATGTGTACATCAGAGTTAAGTTCTTTTCCATCAAACAGATTCATCACTTCAGGCTTGAAAGGCAGCAAATAGTCATAATTTCTACCTTGAACATCGTTCTGATAAACGACCGATTTGAATGTGTCTCTCGAAATGCGATAAGGCACTCGAATCATGGTGTCAGTGAAATAGCTGTTGATATCAATTTCATCTGAAGACTGTATGCAAAGCCCATTTATTACCAAACTGTCATTCTGGTCGGTCAACACCGGAGTTGTCTTTAATCTAAAATCGTTGCGTATCTCTGGGTCATTGTTGAAACTACGCACATATTCCTTGATGGCCTTAAATCTCTCGTCAACGGTATCAGTGCCAAACAACATTGAATACATGTAATTCTTAAACTCAGCATCTCTCTTGTCAAACAGTCTGACATCACCTCTGAAATACTCCCCGCCTGATTTTCTCCTAATGTGCAGGTTTTGGTATTGCTCACCTGTAAAACAGATAGTGTCGGTGTTGTCTTTCTTCAGAACGGCCTTGTCCATGTCTGGCGGTGTGACAAAGCCTGTGATGGGGGAGCTGCAAGCCAACAACACTTCTTTGCCATTCTCAGTATAGACGAGAAAATACAGTTTGTCCTCGAGGATATCTGTCTTGTAGTAATCTACAACAGAATTATATAGAACAGGCATCTTCGCTTTGAGATAATCGAGATTCTCCTTTCTATTCCATTCTCTCAGCTCCAGCTTTTGACCATCTTTCCAAGTGTTGTTCTTGTGGTATTTCAGATTAAACAACAGTTCATAGACATCAAGGATATCAGAAACTAATTGCGTATAGGCAAAGCCAGCCCCTTCCTTTGGATTCAGCTTCTCTTCATTGACTCTTCTAAAAGCTTCGCGAGCGACAAAAAACCTGGCAAAAGGTGTGGGAAGCGAGTTCAATGCACCACTATTGTCAGTCTTCTGTTCAAGCACTTTGTCAAGGTCGCCAGATTGCAAAGGCGTTCCTTCTGCTTTCCATTCGGAACTGTTAGTGCCTCTATCAACAATATTTAAATCAACTTTTGCCATATCTTATTTCATTATTTTCTGTGTGTAACCATTTATTGCTTCATAGGCGAATTGCAGGAAGAACCTGAATTTGTTGCTATGATCCTTCTTTGTGTATCTATTGCTGGCCTCAATCATTCGGAGCAGATAGTATGAATCATCCTTTGCGTCAAGGTCGATGGTTTTTACCCATCCATCCATCTGCTTAATGCTGTCGTAGTGCAATGGAGCAAACGCACGTTTGTTCGTCGAAAGTTCATAATACCATTGATAGTATTTCTCAGTAAAGCGCACCAATGATTGGAATGCTGCATCTTTGTAAAAACCTCCATCAAGTCCTCTGTTCTTCTTCAAAGGGAAGTATTTCTCGTTGGGAAGATTTTGAATAAAGGTTCTCAAAATCATATAGTCGGCAACACACTTGACGATTTCCTTATAGCCACTGCCCATCGTCACAAGGTCTAATGACTCCACGTCATCGTCAATTGCCCTGGTCATATATTGTTTTCTGTCCGGTCTTTCTCTCTTTAGAAAATCAAACAAGGCTGATGCGGCAACCAGTTCAATGAAGTTAGCGGTGTCCTCTTGCTTCTTTTCGTCATTCTCATAGACCTGCCTCAAAGTCTTTTCTCCTGCGTAATAAAGATAATCCGACTGCACAGTGTTCTGGTAATAGGCAAGAGCCGCTTTTGTCTTAGTGTAGAAGTTAGCCGAGTCAATGTCACTGCCCGTTGTCGTAGGATCTTTTAGCCCGTAGTACGGCAACACAGTCACTGCTCCCATCAGTGCATTTTTAACTGTTGGATTATCAGAAGCTCCTCTAATCTTTTTCTCCAGCAGCGGATAACCTGAAGCCCCAGTGCCTCCAAAGATGGAGCTAATAATAAATACCCTGTCGTCTTTCTCGCATTTGGTCTTAAACGCTTTGAACCAATCCGCTCCCTCAATCATTTCACCGAGCACTACGGTACCGACATTGGGATTTCCCTTGAAGCCGACCGACAAAGGATTGTTTAGATTCTTATTTGAAAACAGCGTCTGTACGAAATAGTTGTTCACATTATCTGCACCAAGGTTGGCCACGTTGATATATGAACGGAACTTTTCAGTGTTTCCAGCCGCTTGTTGGGTGTCATTGAGTTGTTCATTGAGTTCTCCGATGGTAAGCATTTCAGAATTGAAAAAGCCATCAAGAGAATTCAACGTTGATGTCCCATTGTTGACTGAGTGTCGATATATTTCCTCGTATGATTCTATCAACGAGTGCAAATTCTTCTTTTCCTCTAAATCCAAGTGCGGGTCAAGGATAACAGGGACAACGGTAAAACCGCTGGTACTCATTCCGCTTGCCATCAGCATCGTGATGCTCTTCATCACGCGAATGCCAGTACCTCCAATGCAAAAAACAAATACTTTTTTCATATCGGGTTGGGTTTAGAATTCAAACAATCGATAAGCGTTAGTCGGTAGCGCGTTGCACCACAAAACCGAAACAATGAAATACAATGCTGAAGCATAGATTCCATTCCCAAGTGCAATTTTAGTTTCAAGCAACATTGCGCCTTTTAAGTGTGGTGCCACTGAGATATATTCAAATCCCAATGTCAACAGAAAAGCCACCACAAATGTTATAATCAGGAAAATAACCCAATACTTGGGGGTATAGTGTCTTCCTGGCTTGTTGTTGTATGGCTTGTAGTAGATGACGGCAAACAAAACACCTATCACCACTGCGATGATTAAAAGTATTGTTGAAATGCCTTCCAACTTGCCCCAAAAGGCTCTGGCTTGTTGATACAAGCTCTCGTTGTTTTGGAATGGAGCGCAAAATTCGGTCAACTTTCCTGCGATCCATTGATACAGCTTCAGTAATTTCATAACGACTAACTATTTTTTGAAACTAAAATGTAATTGGGATTAAGCGTTGTATTTACCACACCACCGTAGAACATACCAACAAGGAAATCTTCTATGGAATATGATTTGGTAACATCTTCTTCGGCAGTCGCGCCACAGAATTGTCCAAACAAAGTGTAATCCGTGTCAGGCAACTCTAATGTCCATTCAATGACATCGGAATCTGTGGGCATATTGAACAGCTTTAGTCTTACCGTGGCCTCTGCTGTACGTTTCAACTGCTTGTCAGTGATGTTTTTTACTACAATGTTCACGTCATCTACAACAAGGTTGGCTCCGTAGAGGGTTTTTGCCTTGAAAGCTCTTGCAAAATAGCTTTCATCGGTCAGAATCCAACGATAAGGTGCCAAATCCACTTTTAAATTGATGATGCAGGTGTCGTAAGAATCAGCCTCTTCATACTCAACAAATGTTGGCTCGTTTATATCCATCTGGAAACATTTTTTCGGAATGCCGAAACTCTCCTTAATCCCGCCATAATTAAATCCGCTCTCAATGTTGTCAACGAACCTGCCAGCATTGGTTAATAGGGTGGAAATACCATCACGCATTTCTGCAACACCGCTGTCGTTGCCAATTATCAAAAAATAATATGGCGAAGCATCGCAAATGGAATTTCCTTTTTTGTCCAGATAATTAGATGTGGCGCAAACCAGACTTATAGCTTTACCGTACTGTCCAAAGATCTTGCTGACATCAGTGCTGTATTGTGTCAACAGCACCTTGGGCGCAGCTTGCCCAACAGGACTGTATTTCATATCTGAAATAAGTACTGCAACCTCCCCGTTATCCGCATCCAAATTATCAATAATAGATTGAAGCATCAAAGGTACTCTCGTTGAAGCGGTCGAAACAAAAGCACCAGTGTTCATTTGAGTCTGGAAATTACTCAAATCATAAGTTTTACCTTCATCACCATTATTTGTCAAAATAGTCACGCCAGGCGCAATAGGTGAATAATAACTGAGTATTTGCCAAACATCTTTTTTGAAATCTGTCGGCTGTCCAGCTCTAAAAAAGCCATTCATACTTCCAGAGACCTCAACATAAAACTTTGCTTTTGTCAAGGGTACTTTATTATCCTGTTTTGTGCTATCCTGTATTAAATAACCATCATTGGTAAAATGGGAATCAAAATTTGAATTTATATCACCAGAGCAAGAAGACAGAATAGCCACACAAGATACGGCCAACACCGCTATCACATCGTATTGATGTTTCATCCATTTTCTGGCTCTCTTTATTGTTTTTATTCTAAATGGCCTTTTCATATACATCATTTTTTTGTTTGTATTTTTCTGAACGACAATAAAAAAGCGTGAAACCTAACCGTTTCCCGCTGCTTTGGGTAATTGCCGTAACCCTAATCTCCAGAAAATAGTCCAGTCCCACGCTATAGGTGGGCATACTGACAATTTCAAGAGATTTTCTTCGTGATTAATTGGCAATTTTTAAAGCAGAAGAAAGTTGTCGTTATGCTTTGCTATGTCTTATGTTTGTATTTGTGTATTTCTTTATTTCTTAACGGTTTAGATTGTTATTACAAAAATCCTTGCGCCTACAATTCGCGCCAATTCATGCCGCAAATATAAGCAATTATTGTCAGGCAAAATACCTTATTATAAAAAATCACAAAACAAGGCTTGCAAATGACCTCTTTGGTGACCATTATCATATAGCATCACCACCCCATCCCCGTCAAGGTGTTCCGCCCCCAGCGAAGCGTTTGTCTTGTGGCCGTCAGTGCTACGGGCTACCATTCCGCGTCGGAACACGGTTCGTTCCTCACTGTGTTCCGACGCTCCATTAACGCCTCTCCGCATTGCCGTCCCCTGCGCCTGCTCGCATCGCTTAGGTGGCTCCACATCGTGTTCATCCCAACCAGCCGCACAAGCCTAAGCTGCTGCCATTCGCCGCTACGGTCGCTACCCAGGCGTTTTCACCTCCGCAAACGAAGCTCCCTCAGTTTCATCGAGAGAGTCCCACCCTTCGCGCCCTGACAACTACCTTCCGCTCCGACGGGCAGACAATGGCTCCGTACCTCCGCCGTTGTCTGCTCGCTCCGCTACAGTCCGTCGTCAGGTCGCCCCACCGCACCAGCCACA
>Ga0310696_10004097_pt1 | contig 17964 bp, 13 predicted proteins | sample AusTroGonzalo_MG_4_FD_203885 | JGI IMG/M metagenome (GOLD analysis project Ga0310696, IMG submission 203885) | Bovine rumen microbial communities from tropical cattle in Woodstock, Queensland, Australia - Gonzalo_02 (v2) (version 2) | ecosystem: Host-associated > Mammals > Digestive system >...
CATTTGAATCCGGTTAGTTAAATCCCAACGTATGGACAAATTCACACAGAACTACGTCGACCGGTTCATGGATGAACTGATCGCACGCAACCCTGGCGAGAAGGAATTCCACCAGGCTGTCCGTGAGGTGGTGGAAAGTGTAGCACCTTATGTCACCTCTTATCCTCATCTGATGGACCTCAAAATCCTTGAGCGCATGGTCGAGCCGGAGCGCGTCATCATGTTCCGCGTTCCCTGGACCGACGACAAGGGCGAGATCCACATCAACCGCGGCTACCGCGTGCAGATGAACAGCGCGATCGGCCCGTACAAGGGCGGTATCCGCTTCCACGCCAGCGTGAACCTCAGCATCCTGAAGTTCCTCGCTTTCGAGCAGACGTTCAAGAACTCCCTGACCACGCTCCCGATGGGCGGCGGCAAGGGCGGTTCCGACTTCAGCCCGCGCGGCAAGTCCGACGCCGAGGTGATGCGTTTCTGCCAGAGCTTCATGACCGAGCTGTCCCGCCATATCGGCGCCGACACGGACGTGCCGGCCGGTGACATCGGCGTGGGCGGCCGCGAGGTCGGCTTCCTCTTCGGCCAGTACAAGCGCCTCCGCGACGAGTTCACGGGCACGCTGACCGGTAAGGGTCTCAACTGGGGCGGCAGCCTGCTCCGTACGGAGGCCACCGGCTACGGCGTCTGCTACTTCGCGCAGGAGATGCTCGCGACCCGCAAGGAGAGCTTCGAGGGCAAGACCGTGGTCGTGTCCGGCTCCGGTAACGTGGCCCAGTATGCTGCCCAGAAGGCCATGCGCCTGGGCGCCAAGGTGGTCACGCTCTCCGATTCCGACGGCTTTATCTACGATCCTGACGGCTTCGACGAGGAGAAGCACAAATTCGTGCTCGAGCTCAAGAACGTCCGTCGCGGCCGTATCAAAGAATATGTCACCAAGTATCCGAAGGCCCAGTACTTCCCGGGCGAGCGCCCCTGGCGCATCCCCTGCGACATCGCGCTTCCTTGCGCCACGCAGAACGAGATCGAGAAGGCCGATGCGGAGAACCTGGTGAAGGGTGGTTGCTGGTGCGTCGTCGAGGGTGCGAACATGCCCTCCACGCCGGAGGCCATCGCCATCTTCCAGAGCCACAAGATGCTCTACTCGCCGGGCAAGGCGTCCAACGCCGGCGGCGTGGCGACGTCCGGCCTGGAGATGACCCAGAACTCGATCCGCCAGAAGTGGACCTCCGAAGAAGTCGACCAGCACCTGCACCGTATCATGTCCGACATCCACGCTGCCTGCCTGAAGTATGGCACCGAGGAGGACGGCTACGTCAACTACGTCAAGGGTGCCAACCTCGCCGGCTTCATCAAGGTGGCCAACGCGATGGTGGACCAGGGTTTGGTTTAATCTATGAGCAACAACACGGATTACACACAATTGATGGCCAGGAGGATTCGCCGAATCCTCCTGGTTTGTAACAATTATGACAGTTTCTCCCTGGAGGAGGACGGACACATCGAGGCCCTGATCACGCAGGAGTACTCCGAGCTGAACCTGAGCAACCCGCCCGCCATCGTGCGGGCCGAGTCCACGCTGGACGCGCTCGAGGTCCTGAAGCAGGGCGAGGGTTTCGACCTCATCATCACGATGTACAATGTCGGCAAGTTCGACGTGTTCTCCTTCTCGCTGGAAGCGAAGAAGCTCGCGCCGGACACGCCGGTCGTCCTGCTGTCCTCGTTCTCCCGGGAGATCTATCGCAAGATCGCGGAATGCGACCACGCCGGCATCGACTATGTGTTCTGCTGGAACAACAGCACCGACGTGCTCATCGCCATCATCAAGCTCCTCGAGGACAAGCTCAACGCCGAGCACGACTGCCTCGAGATGGGCGCCCGCGTGATCCTGCTTGTGGAGGACTCCGTGCGTTATTATTCGACTTATCTGCCGTTGCTGTACCGCCTCGTGCTCCAGCAGAACAGCGAGGCGGTGCGCGACGCGCTCAACGAGGAACAGCAGTTCCTGCGCAAGCGCGCCCGGCCCAAGATCCTCATGGCCACGTGCTACGACGAGGCCTATGACTATTACCAGAAATACAAGTCCAACGTGATCGGCATCATCTCCGACATCGGCTTCGTCCTGCACAAGGGCGACAAGCCGGAGCAGGAGAAGATCGACGCCGGCATCGACCTCTGCCGCATGGTGCGCAAGGAGGACCCGATGCTGCCTTTCCTCATGCAGTCCTCGCAGGAAAGCATGCGCGCCGTGGCCGAGCAGCTGGGCGTCGGTTTCGTGCACAAGCGCTCCAAGACCCTCACCCAGGAGGTGTCGGACTACATCGGCCGCGAATTCGGCTTCGGCGACTTCGTCGTCACCGATCCGAACACGGGCCTGGTGACCGCGCGGGCGCGCAACCTCTACGAGTTCGAGCAGGTGGTGGCCGGCATGTCCGACCGCGAACTGCGCAAGCTCGCCGACAAGAATTACATCTCCCGCTGGCTCTACGGCCGCGGTATCTTCACGATCGGCGACATGTTCAAGCCGATCCGCATCCATTCCGACGAAGACGTCGCGCACGTGCGTGAGATGAACCTCCGCATGATACGCGACTACCGCATCAGCCAGGGCCTCGGCGTGGTGGCGCGCTTCGATCCCGAATCGTACAACGACGCCATCTGGTTCTCCCGCATCGGATCGGGCTCGCTGGGCGGCAAGGCGCGCGGCCTCGCGTTCCTGAACCACATCCTCCAGAAATACGACCTCTACGACAAGTGGGAGGACGTGCGGGTGCTCGTGCCGCGGACCCTCGTGATCACCACGGAGTTCTTCGACCGCTTCATCCGGGAGAACGGCCTGAAATACGTCATCAACTCCGAACTGTCGGACGCCGAGATCCTGTCCGAGTTCGTGGCCTCCACGCTCCCGCAGGAGCTGACGGAGGCGCTGCGCGTCTTCATCCGCAACGTCCGCAAGCCGCTGGCCGTCCGTTCTTCGTCGAAGTTGGAAGATTCATACTATCAGCCGTTTGCGGGGGTCTATTCGACCTATATGATTCCGCACACGGAGAACGAAGACCAGCAGCTCCGCCTGCTCTCCAAGGCCATCAAGAGCGTCTACGCGTCCGTGTACTTCGCCTCGTCGAGAGGCTACATCACGGCCACGGCCAACGTCCTCTCCGAGGAGAAGATGGCCATCGTGCTGCAGGAGATCTGCGGCACCGAGGACCGGGGCTACTTCTTCCCGACCTTCTCGGGCGTGGCACGTTCGGTCAACTTCTACCCGATCGGCTACGAGACGCCGGAGGACGGCGTCGCCAAGATCGCCCTCGGCCTGGGCAAGGCCGTCGTGGACGGCGACCAGGTGCTCCGCTTCTCGCCGAAGTACCCGCGCAACGTCCTGCAGACCTCCACGCCGGAGCTGGTGATGACCGAGACGCAGCAGGCCATGTACGCGCTCGACCTGCAGCCGGACAAGTTCAAGACCTCCGTCGACGACGCGGTCAACCTGGACCGCATCCCCATCACGGACTGCGGCGAGTTCCGCAACTTCGCCAAGGTGGTCTCCACCTATGACTACGAAAACCAGCGCATGGTGGATTCCCCGGCCCCTGCCGGGCCGAAATTCGTCACCTTCGCGCACATCCTCAAATACAACACCTTCCCGCTCGCGGACATCCTGAACGAACTGCTGGAGATCACGCAGAAGGAGGTGAAGTGCGGCGTCGAGATCGAGTTCGCCGCCAACCTGGACGTCGGTTCCGACAGTCCGGCCATCTTCAACGTGCTGCAGGTGCGGCCCATTTCCGCCGACGGCCTGGACGCCGAGGTGGACTGGAACGGCATCGACACCGACGGGGCCCTGATCAGCTCCGGCAGCGCCATCGGACCCGGCTGGATCCAGGGCGTGCGCGACGTCGTGTACCTGCGCGAGTCCGCCTTCGACGTGCTCAAGACGCGCGAGATGGCCACCGAGCTCAAGGCGCTCAACGCCAGGATGCGCCAGGAGGGACGCAACTACGTCCTGGTGGGCTACGGCCGCTGGGGCTCCAGCATCCCGTCGCTGGGCGTGCCGGTGCAGTGGAGCGACATCTCCGAGGCCCGCGCCATCGTGGAGTGCTGCCTGGAGAACTTCCGCGTGGATCCCAGCCAGGGCACGCACTTTTTCCAGAACATGACCTCGTTCAACGCCGGCTATGTCAACGTGAATCCCTACGCCCGCGAGGGCGAGTGCTTCGACGTGGCTCGCCTGGACGCCATGCCTGCGGAGTACGAGACGGAATTCCTGCGCCAGGTGCACTTCGACGAAGACCTCCGGATCTGCATCGACGGTCGCACCGGCAAAGCCTTGATAAAATAGTCATTCCGGGCTTGACCCGGAATCTCCAAGCATGAAGAGATTATTATTGCTTCTCGCCTCGCTGCTTCTGTTCCTGCACCCCGCGGGCGCGCAGGAGTACGTCTCCACCGCCGACGACATCGCGCTGGGGAAGCTCGTCCTGGAGCGCCTGGCCGCGTCGCCGAAGCAGGACGCCGCCTCCCAGATGATCCTGGCCGCCAAGGCCCTGCTGGACCAGCCCTATGAGGCCGGCACGCAGGAGGGCAGGGAAGAGCGCCTGCGCATCTACCTGACCAAGACCGACTGCATCCTCTTCGCCGAGACCTGCCTGGGCCTGGTGCGGACCGTGCAGCGCTGCGGCCCGCTCGCGACCTTCGAGGACCTGGCGGCCACGCTCCGGCGCACGCGCTACCGCGACGGCGTCGTGGACGGCTACGCCTCCCGGCTGCACTACACGACGGAATGGATACGGCAGGGCGAACGGAACGGCTTCTTCCGGGACATCACGGCGGAGCTGGGCGGCGTGCAGGACACGCGCACTATCCGCTTCATGTCGGAGAATCCGGACAGCTACGCGCCGCTGAAGGGGGAGTCCAATTATGCGAAAGAGAACCTCCGGCAGATCCGCGCCATGGAGGCGCGCGTGAACGGACTGCCCCGCTGGTACATCCCCAGGGAGAAGCTCGCCGAAGTGGAGGAGCGCATCCAGAGCGGGGACATCCTCTGCCTGGCCACGTCGATCGACGGGCTGGACTATTCCCACGTCGTGATCGCGTACCGCGAGAAGCCCGGCGCGCCGCTCGGATTCATCCATGCTTCCACTTCCGCGAAGAAAGTGATCGTCGAGCCGCGCTCGCTGCAGGCTTATCTGCAGGCGAATAAACGGGCTACGGGAATTTCTGTGCTGCGCGTGTCGGAATAGGCGCTTATTTTTCCCGAAAAAAGCGTATCTTTGTTTTCGCTATGACCACAGACAGTTCGCTTCTGCAATACGATCTCGGCCCGGGCGTCGAGGCTTTCTCCACCCGCCGGGACTCCGTCCTTCCATACCCCGTCGTGCTGGGCCATCAGGTCCATGGCTTCCATGTGGCCGTGGTGAACCGTCGGGATATCCGGCGCGAGGAACTGGAGGGCTATGACGCGCTGGTGACGGCCCTGCCGGGCTGCGCCATCGGCGTGCATACGGCGGACTGCGTGCCCATCCTGATCTATGATCCGCAGCACCGCGTGGTCGCCGCCGTCCATTCCGGCTGGAAGGGGACGGTGCAGCGCATCTCGCAGAAGGTGCTGTTCGTGATGAAGCAGACCTTCGGCTGCCGTCCGGAAGACATGCGGGTGGCCATCGGCCCCGCCATCGGTCCGGCGAGTTTCCAGGTGGGGGAGGAAGTCGTCCAGTTCTTCAAGGAGCAGAACTTCCCGCTGGAGGACATCTGGTCTTTCAGCCCGGGTTTCAGCGGCATTCCCATGGCCGACGGACACCACATCGACCTGTTCAAGGCGAACGCCTGGCTCCTGCAGGAAGCCGGCGTCCCGGCCGCCTGCATCCAGGTTCCCGGCATCGACTCCTACACCGATCCCAGTTTCTTCTCCGCCCGCCGCGAAGGCATCTCCTGCGGCCGCACCACCAGTTTTATCAAGTTGGTTTAATCCGCCATGAAACGCATAGAAGTCGTGGCGGCGATTATCCGCCGGGGTGACAGGATCTTTGCCACCCAGCGGGGCTATGGCGACTGGAAGGACTGGTGGGAATTCCCGGGCGGCAAGTTGGAGCCGGGCGAGACGGCCCGGGAAGCCCTGGTGCGGGAGATCCGCGAGGAGCTGGATGCGGAGATCCGCATCGACCGTTTCCTGCAGACGGTGGAATGGGATTATCCCGCGTTCCACCTCACGATGCACTGCTTCTGGTGCTCGCTGACCGGCGAATCCCTGCATCTGAACGAACATGAGGCCGCCCGCTGGCTTGGCGCCGACGAACTCTCCGAAGTCCGCTGGCTGCCGGCCGACGAGGGCCTGCTGCCGTATCTGGCGGACGAACTGCAAAGCGGCCCCATCGATGTCGTGCTGCCCTGGGTGGACGGGCGGATCGGGATAGAATAGGCGGATATTTGGACGTTTTTTCGTATATTTGTGAAAATTACGTCGTTAGTAGCAAGTATGACCAACAGCAAGGCAATTCTTTTACTCCACTGCCCGGACCGGCAGGGTATCATCACGGACGTGACGGCGTTCATCACCCGCAACCACGGCAACATCGTCTACCTGGACCAGTATGTCGACACCATCGACGGCCGGCTCTTCATGCGCATCGAGTGGGAGCTCAAGGAATTCCGCATCCCGCGCGAGCACATCAAGGAGGCGGTCGACGACCTCTTCGCCGAGCGCTACGAGATGTACACCAGCCTCGCTTTCAGCGACGAGCGGCCGCGCATGGCCATTTTCGTGAGCAAGATGAGCCACTGCCTCTACGACCTGCTGGCCCGCTACCGCGCGGGTGAGTGGGAGGTCGACATCCCCTGCATCATCAGCAACCACGAGGACCTGCGCTACGTCGCCGACCAGTTCGGCATTCCTTTCCACGTGTGGAGCATCGCGCCGGACAAGTCCAACCGCGAGCAGGTGGAGCGCGAGGAGATGGAGCTGCTGGAGCGCGAGCACATCAGCTTCATGGTGCTGGCGCGCTACATGCAGGTGATCAGCGACGAGATGATCGAACGCTACCCGCACCACATCATTAACATCCACCACTCCTTCCTGCCGGCCTTCATCGGGGCGAAGCCCTACCACCAGGCCTACGAGCGCGGCGTCAAGATCATCGGCGCCACGAGCCACTACGTCACGCGCGAGCTGGACGCCGGCCCCATCATCGAGCAGGACGTCGTGCGCATCACGCACAAGGACACGCCCGACAGCCTTGTGCTGAAGGGACGCGACCTGGAGAAGATCGTCCTCAGCCGGGCTGTTTCCAAGCACATCGAGCGCAAGATCTTGACCTACAAGAACCGGACGATCGTCTTCGGTTAAACGACAAATACCTCTCTGCTATGAAAAAGATGACCGTGTATCTGCTGGCCCTGCTGCTGGCTGTATCCTCCTGCTCCCTCTTCGACAACCAGCGCACGCCGCAGGGCTATACGCGCCATTGCGTGCGCCTGCTGGACAGCCAGGCCCTCTACGCCGACACGCCGGAATGGAGCGCCAGGAAGGCGGAGATCCTCGCCGCGGCGAAGGGCTTCACCACGATGGACGAAGCCCATGCGGCCATCCAGGAGGCGGCGACCGTCGCCGGCGGCAAGCATCCCTCCCTGGCCGAACCGGTCCGCGACACGTCCACCTACGTGGAAGTCGCTCCTGAAGTCAGCCTGCTGGAGAACAACATCGTCAAGATTGTCCTGCCCGCCCATTCCGGCGTCAAGGTCAGCGACTCGCTCTATATCCACAGCGTCCTGGACTTCCTCCGGGAACACCTGGACGCCGCCGGCGTCATCCTCGACCTGCGGCACAACAACGGCGGCAACATGTATCCGATGATCGCGGCGGTCTCGCCGCTGATTCCCGACGGGGTCATCCTCAGCTTCAAGAGCCGCCAGCGCACCATGCCCGTCACGCTGGACTATGTGCTGCGCTCCCAGGGACTGTCCCCGGAGGGCAGCTTCTCCGACGCCACGCCCGTCGCCATCCTGACGGACGAATGGACCGCCAGCTCGGGCGAAGCCACGCTGCTGTGCTTCCGCGGCCTGGACAACGTCCGCAGCTTCGGCGTCCCCACGGCTGGATATGCCAGCGCCAACGTGCCCTACACCCTGATCGACGGCTACCGCCTCGTCATCACCACCTCCTGCGACAAGGCCCGCACGGGCGAGGTCTTCTGCGACGACCCCATCGAGCCGGATGTCGAAACCGGCACCCCGCTGGAGGACGCCCTCAGCTGGATTGTCACTTCGCAGCGCTAGGCTGGCCCCGAAAAGTGCCAAAAACGAGTCAACCCCCGGTTAAAACACTGGGGGTTGACTCGATAATGGCCGAAAACGGGTCCAGCCGGCGAACGGAAAGCGGAGCGCAAATTGGTTTTTCGGCAAACCTGTCCGAAAAATAATTTGCGGCCGCCCGTCTGGAAGACTCCGTTCGCCGAAGCTATTTCTTCGAGATCAGGTATTCCGCGATCTGGACGGCATTCAGCGCCGCGCCCTTCTTGATCTGGTCGCCGGAGAGCCAGAGGGTGATGCCGTTGTCGTTGGCGAGGTCCTTGCGGACGCGGCCGACATAGACATCGTCCTTGCCGCCGGTGAAGAGCGGCATCGGGTAGGTCTGCGTGGACGGATCGTCCTGCAGCGTCACGCCCGGCGCGGCGGCGATGGCAGCCTGCACCTGCTCCACGGAAAGCGGCTTCTCGGTCTCGATCCACACCGCCTCGGAATGGGAGCGCAGCGAAGAGATGCGCACACACATCGCGCTGCAGCGTACGTCGGAGTGGAGAATCTTGCGCGTCTCGTTGAACATCTTCATCTCCTCCTTGGTGTAGCCGTTGTCCTGGAAGACGTCGATCTGCGGAATGACGTTGTAGGCCAGCTGGTAGGCGAACTTCTTCACCGTCACCGGCTTGCCCTCCACGATCTCCTTGTACTGCTGCTGCAGCTCGGCCATGGCCTGCGCACCGGCGCCGGAGGCGGACTGGTAGCTGGCCACGTGGATGCGCGTGATGTGGGAGAGCTTCTCGATCGGTTTCAGCACCACGACCATCATGATGGTGGTGCAGTTCGGGTTGGCGATGATGCCGCGCGGGCGCACCAGGGCGTCCTCGGCGTTGCACTCGGGCACCACGAGGGGCACGTCGGCGTCCATGCGGAAAGCGCTGGAATTGTCGATCATCACGGCGCCGTGCTTGGTGATGGTCTGGGCGAATTCCTTGGAAGTCCCGGCGCCGGCCGACACGAAGGCGTAGTCCACGCCCTTGAAGTCGTCGTTGTGCTGGAGCAGCTTCACTTCATATTCCTTCCCGCGGAAGGTATACTTGGTCCCCGCGCTCCGCTCGGAGCCGAAGAGAACCAGTTCGTCCATGGGGAAATTGCGTTCATCGAGGACCCGCAGGAACTCCTGTCCCACGGCTCCGCTTGCACCTACGATAGCTACTTTCATATCTTTTGTAATTTATTGTAATTCAGACAAATATTCTTTGAAATCGGCGTAGTCCCGGCCCATCGGGACGGACTGCTTCTCGCCCTGCATGAAGGCGGCGAGCCGGGCCGGAATCTCGATCTCGGCGCCGGTGGCCGCTTCCACGGTATCCTTGAACTTCGCGGGATGCGCGGTCTCGCAGAGCAGCGCGGCCTCGCCCTTGCCGAGGTTGTGGTAGACGGCGTGGAAGCCGCAGGCGCCGTGCGGGTCCAGCTGGTAGCCGTACTTCTCGCGGCAGTACTTCAGGACCTCGCGGATGCGCTCGTCGCTGCACACGGAGCCGCTGATGTCCGCCGTGATGGCGTTCCAGTCGTTGCCGTACAGCTCGAAGATGCGGGCGGCGTTGCTCGGGTCGCCCACGTCCATCGCGTTGGCCAGCGTGGGGACGCTGGGGCGCGGGATGTACTGCCCGGTCTGCAGGTAGTCGAAGAAGACCTCGTTGGCGTTGTTCGCCGCCACGAAACGCTTCACCGGCAGGCCCATGCGCTTCGCGATCAGGGCCGCGCAGATGTTGCCGAAGTTGCCGCTCGGCACGCACACGACCAGCTGCCCGGCCAGGCCGAGGCGCTTCATCTGGGCGTAGCCGTGGAAATAGTAGAACGACTGCGGCAGGAGCCGCGCGACGTTGATGCTGTTGGCGGAGGTCAGGCGCAGGCGGGAGGTGAGTTCCCCGTCCATGAAGGCGCTCTTCACGAGGGCCTGGCAGTCGTCGAAGTTGCCGTCCACCTCGAGGGCGGTGATGTTCTGCCCGAGCGTGGTGAACTGGCACTCCTGGATGGGGCTGACCTTGCCCTTCGGGTAGAGCACGTGCACCCGGACGCCCTCGACGCCGAGGAAGCCGTTCGCCACGGCGCTGCCCGTGTCGCCCGACGTGGCCACGAGCACGTGGATGGTGCGCGGGTCGTCGGAGTGCTGCGTGAAATGCCGCAGCAGCCGCGCCATGAAGCGCGCGCCGACGTCCTTGAAGGCCAGGGTGGGGCCGTGGAAGAGCTCCAGCGCGCCGATGCTGCGCGTCACGGGAACCACCGGGCAGTCGAAGGACAGCGTCTCCTCGACGATGCGCTGCAGCTCCTTCCGGGGAATGTCCTCCCCGAACAGGGCCTCGGCGACGGTGAGCGCGATCTCGTGGAAGGTCATCGTCTGGATGTTCTCGTAGAACTCGTCCGGCAGGACGGGAATGCGCTCCGGCATGTAGAGGCCCCGGTCCTCGGCGAGGCCGCGGATGACGGCTTTCTCGAGGCTGGCGAGGGGAGCTTGTCCGTTGGTGCTGTAGTACTGCATAGGCGTCAGGCGATGAGGCGGGCGCCCTTGTTGGACACCTTGACCACGTAAGTTTCAGAAAGGATGCCCTGCTGGGCGAAGTGGCGCTCCATGATGGCGCCCACCCGCTGGGCGATGTCGCCGCGGTTCGCGAGGGCGAAGACGGACGGGCCGGAGCCGCTGATGTTCATGGCCAGCGCGCCGGCGCCGAGCAGTTTGGAGCGGAGCTCGTCGAAGCCCGGGATGAAGCCCTTGCGGTAGGGCTCCGCCACGGCGTCGCGCATGGCGCGGCCCACCAGTTCGATGTTGCCGCTGCACAGGCCGGCCACGAGGCCGCCCACGTTGCCCCACTGGGTGATGGCGGTGTGCATCGGGATCTCCTTGGGGAGGATGCTGCGCGCCTCCTTGGTGGAGACCATCAGGTGCGGGTGGATGACGGGGCAGTAGAGGTTGCCCGGGACGGGCAGCTTGATGACGTCCAGGGGCTCGTAGCCGCGGATCAGGATGATGCCGCCCATCACGGCCGGAGCCGCGTTGTCGGCATGGTAGCCGCCGCTGGCGAGGTTCTCGCCCTCCATGGCGCAGACCACCACGTCCTCCTCGGACAGGGGAGCACCGAAGAGCTCGTTGATGCCGAAGGCGGCCGCGGCGCTGGATGCGGCGCTGGAGCCGATGCCGGAGCCGGGGTAGATCTTCTTGAGCACGCGCACGTCCACGCGCCCGCTCTTGCCGGTCATCTCGAAGAACTTGCGTATCACCGGGGTGATGACGTTCTGCTCGATGTCCTCCGGCAGGGGGACGTCGGTCTCGTTGGCGATGCTGATGCCGGAGCCCTCCTCGTCGAGGCTCATTTCGAGCACGTCCCCGACTTCGTCGAGGGCCATGCCCATGATGTCGAAGCCGCAGCCGAGGTTGGCGATGGAGGCCGGGGCGAATACCTTGATTTTCTTCATAATTGCCTGCCCGTTAGATGTTTGCGATGCTCATGATGTCGGCGAACACGCCGGCGGCCGTCACGTCCGCGCCCGCGCCGTAGCCCTGGATGAGCATGGGGTGGCGGTTGTAGCGCTCGGTGGTCAGCAGCACGATGTTGTTCGAGCCGTCCAGCACATAGAAGGAATGCTGGTTCTCGACGGCCTGCAGGGAGACGGAGTACTTGCCGTCCTCCATCTTGGCCACGAACCGCCAGCGCTTGCCTTCCGCCTCGAGCTGGCGGCGACGCGCCTCGAAGTCGGCGTCGAGGGAGGGGAGCTTGGCCCAGAATTCCTCCTCGCTGCAGTCGAAGAACTCCTTGGGGATGAAGAGGTTGGCCTCCACGTCCTCCTGGTTTACTTCATATCCCGCCTCGCGGGACAGGATGACCAGCTTGCGGATGACGTCCTTGCCGGAGAGGTCGATGCGCGGATCGGGCTCGGAGAAGCCCTGCTCCTTGGCCATGCGGACGGTCTCGCTGAAGGGGACGTTGGCGGACAGGGTGTTGAAGATGAAGTTGAGCGTGCCGCTCAGCACGGCCTCCAGCTTGCGGATGGAGTCGCCCGAGTTGCACAGGTCGTTGATGGTGCCGATGATGGGCAGGCCGGCGCCGACGTTGGTCTCGAAGAGCCACTTGACGCCGCGCTTGCGCGCCAGCTCCTTGAGCCGGCGGTAGTTGTCGTAGTCGGAGGAGGCGGCGATCTTGTTGGCCGCGACCACCGAGATGCTGTGCTCGAAGAAGTCGCCGTACAGAGCCGCGACGGCCGGGCTGGCGGTGCAGTCCACGAACACGGAGTTGAAGATGTTCATGCCGATGATCTCCTCCTTGAGGCGCAGCGGGTCGATGGGGATGCCGTCCTGCTGCAGGCGCTCCTGCCAGTGGGCGAGGTCGATGCCGGCGCGGTCGAAGACGGCGCGCGTGCTGCGGGCGATACCGACAATGTTGATCTTGAGCCCGCGCGTGCGCATGAGCTTGTCGCGCTGCTGGGCGATCTGCTCGATGAGGCGGCCGCCCACGGTGCCGACACCGCAGATGAAGAGGTTGAGCTCCTGGTATTCGGACAGGAAGAAGCTGTCATGGATGACGTTGAGGGACTTGCGCAGCTGGCGGCGCTCCACGATGAAGGAGATGTTGGACTCGGCGGCGCCCTGCGCGAGGGCGATCACGCTGATGCCGTTGCGTCCCAGGGTGGTGAAGAGCTTGCCGGCGATGCCCGCGTGCTGCTTCATGTTCTCGCCGATCACGGCCACGGCGGCCAGCTCCTCGCGGATGTCCACGGGGTTGATGGCGCCGCTTTCAATCTCGCGGGCGAAGGCCTCGTCGAGGACCTCCCGGGCGCGGGCGGCGTCGGCGCGGCTCACGCCGATGGAGATGCCCGTCTCGGACGCCGACTGGCTGACGAGGAAGGCGCTGATCTGCTCCTGGGCCAGCGCGGCGAAGATGCGGCTGTCCACACCCACGATACCGACCATGGAAGTACCTGAGAGGGTGATCAGGGCGATGTCGTCGATGGACGAGATGCCCTTGATGGAGGTGGCGCCGGGGGTGACGGTTTTCTTGACGATCGTCCCTTTTGCTTTCAAATTGAAAGTATTCTTGATGAGAATCGGAATACCCTTCGCGCAAACGGGATAAAGGGTGGGCGGATAGATGACTTTCGCGCCGAAGTTGCAGAGTTCCATGGCCTCCTCGTAGGTCATCTCGTCGATGACGTAGGAGGTCTTGATGATGCGGGGATCGGCCGTCATGAAGCCGTCCACATCGGTCCAAATCTCAAGCAGTTCCGCGTCCAGAGCGGCCGCGATCAGGCTGGCGGTGTAGTCGGATCCGCCGCGGCCCAGGGTCGTGATTTCGCCCGTGGAGGCGTCTGAAGCGATGAATCCGGGCACGACGGCCGTGGCACCGGCCGAGCTCCAGCCCTTGAAGGTCTGCTGTATCAGATCGTAAGTAAGGCCCGTGTCGACCTCGTCCTTGTGGCCGTGGTGGCGGGTCTTGATGAAGTCGACGGCGTCGTAGCGCAGGGCGCAGGGGAGGGCTGCGGTGACGATGCGCGAAGAGAGGCGCTCGCCGAAGCTCATCACCTCGTGCGCGGTCTTCGGCGGCAGGACGTGCAGGAGGTAAATGCCCTCGCAGATGCGCTCCAGCTGGTCCAGCAGGGCGTCCATCTCGGCTTCCACGGCGCGCACGCCGGCGGCGGGCACGACGGCCTCGCACGTGGCGCGGTGCCGGTCGCGCAGCTGCGCGACCTCGTCGCGGAACGCCACATCGCCCGCCGCCGCCAGCCGGGAGGCACGGATCAGCTGGTCCGTGACGCCGCCCAGGGCGGAAACGACGACAATGGAAGGCTCCTGACGGGAACTTACAATCTCTTTTACTCTGAGGATGCTCTCCGGTGTGCCCACCGAAGAACCGCCGAATTTCAGGATTTTCATGACTAACTAACGCGTTTGTTCATCCCAAAGTAAAGCATTTTTTGGCAATTTTTCAAAATTTTAATAAATATTTTGCACTTTCCTTGCTTTTTCCGCAAAAAATCCCGAGATTCGCCACAGGTAAGGGGGTATTGTACCCCGTTGTTAGTTATGAAATATCGTAGTAGTGTAACCTTCGAAGGCCGCAGGATGGCCGGGGCTCGTGCGCTCTGGATGGCGGACGGGATGAAGCGGAGCCAGTTCGGCAAACCGGTCATCGCGATCGCCAATTCGTTTACCCAGTTCGTTCCCGGACACACCCATCTTCATGACGCGGGCCAGATCGTTAAAGCCGAGATTGAGAAGCTGGGCTGTTTTGCGGCCGAATTCGACACGATCGCCGTGGACGATGGCATTGCCATGGGCCACGACGGCATGCTGTATTCGCTCCCGTCCCGCGACATCATCGCCGACAGCGTGGAATATATGGTCAACGCGCACAAGGCGGACGCGCTCGTGTGCATCAGCAACTGCGACAAGATCACCCCGGGCATGATGCTCGCCGCCATGCGGCTCAACATCCCCACGATTTTCGTTTCCGGCGGCCCGATGGAGGCCGGCATGCTGGGGGAGAGCAAGCTCGACCTCATCGACGCCATGATCAAGTCCGCCGACCCGTCCGTGAGCGACGACCAGGTGGCCGAGATCGAGGCGCACGCCTGCCCGACCTGCGGCAGCTGCTCCGGCATGTTCACGGCCAACTCGATGAACTGCCTCTCCGAGGCCATCGGCCTGGCCCTGCCCGGCAACGGCACCATCCTCGCCACGCACGCCATGCGCGCGGAACTCTTCCGCAAGGCGGCGCGCCAGATCGTGGAGAACACCTACAAGTATTATAACGACGGCGACGTGTCCGTGCTGCCCCGCAGCATCGCCACGCGCGCCGCGTTCCTCAACGCCATGACGCTCGACATCGCCATGGGCGGCTCGACCAACACGGTGCTGCACCTGCTGGCCGTCGCCGCCGAGGCGGGCGCCGACTTCAAGATGGCCGACATCGACGCCCTGTCCCGCAAGGTGCCCTGCATCTGCAAGGTGGCGCCGAACACGGCCAAATACCACATCCAGGACGTGGGCCGCGCGGGCGGCATCGTGTCCATCATGGCCGAGCTGGCCAAGGCCGGCCTGGTCGACACCACGCTCAGGCGCGTGGACGGCCTGACGCTCGCGCAGGAGATCGACCAGTGGTGCATCCTCTCCCCGAACTGCACGGAGGAGGCCCGCAAGACCTACCGCGTGGCGCCCTGCGGCCGCTTCAACATCGAGCTTGGCTCGCAGAAGATGTACTACGACAGCTTCGACACCGACCGCGCCGAGGGCTGCATCCGCGACGTGGCGCACGCCTACACCAAGGACGGCGGCCTGGCCGTGCTCTTCGGCAACATCGCCCAGGACGGCTGCATCGTCAAGACGGCCGGCGTGGACGAGAGCATTTTCCATTTCGAGGGCCCGGCCCGCGTGTTCGACTCCCAGGAGGCGGCGTGCGAGGGCATCCTCGGCGGCAAGGTGGGCAGCGGCGACGTGGTCGTGATCACCTACGAGGGCCCGAAGGGCGGCCCCGGCATGCAGGAAATGCTCTATCCGACTTCGTATATCAAATCGATGCACCTGGGCAAGGAGTGCGCCCTGTTGACGGACGGCCGTTTCAGCGGCGGCACCTCCGGCCTGAGCATCGGACATATTTCACCCGAAGCGGCCTCCGGCGGCAACATCGCCCTGGTCCGCGACGGAGATATCATCGTGATCGACATCCCTTCCCGCAGCATCGGCGTGAAGCTCAGCGACGCCGAGCTCGCCGAGCGCCGCAAGGCGGAGGAGGCGCGCGGCCGCAAGGCCTTCACGCCGCCGTTCCGCCAGCGCGAGGTTTCCAAGAGCCTGAAGGCGTACGCCGCCATGGTCAGCAGCGCGGACAAGGGTGCCATCCGGATCATAGAGGACTAAGCTTATGGGACAGCGTTTGACAGGAGCCGAGATTCTGCTGGAGTCTCTCATCGCCGAAGGAGTGGACACCGTCTTCGGTTACCCGGGTGGTTCTATCATCACCGTCTATGACAAGATGTACAGCTACCAGGATCGCCTGAAGCACATCCTGGTGCGCCACGAGCAGGGCGCTATCCACGCCGCGCAGGGCTACGCCCGCGCGACCGGCCGCCCCGGCGTCGTGATCGTGACGTCCGGTCCGGGCGCCACCAACGTCATCACCGGCGTGGCCGACGCCATGGTGGATTCCACCCCGGTCATCGTGATCGCGGGCCAGGTGGGCAACGCCTCCCTGGGCACCGACGCCTTCCAGGAGACCGACGTGGTCGGCATGACCGGCCCGATCGACAAGTGGACCTGCCAGATCCGCCGTCCCGAGGACGTGGCGCCGGCGGTGGCCAAGGCCTTCCACATCGCCTCCACGGGCCGTCCCGGCCCCGTGGTGCTCGATTTCACGAAGGACGCGCAGGTCGGCGTGGGCTGGTTCGAATACGAGAAATGCACGCACATCCGCAGCTACGCCCTCCCGGCGCCCGCCGACGAGGCGGCCCTGGACGCGGCGGCGGAGCTGATCGACAACGCCGAGCGTCCCTTCGTGGTGTTCGGCCAGGGCGTGGTCATCTCCCACGCGGAGGAGCAGCTGAAGGCCTTCCTGAAGAAGGGCGGCATCCCGGCGGCCTCCACGATGCTGGGCCTGAGCGCCCTCCCGTCCGATTTCCCGTACTACGTGGGCATGGCCGGCATGCACGGCAACATCGCCTCCAACATGATGACGCAGAAGTGCGACGTGCTGATCGCCGTCGGTATGCGTTTCAGCGACCGCGTCACGGGCAATCCTTCCCACTACGCGCCCAACGCGAAGCTCATCCACATCGACGTGGACCGCACGGAGATCGGCAAGATCATCCCCGCGGAGGTGGGCATCCTGGGCGACGCGGCCGAGGTGCTGGAGCGCCTGACGGCCAAGATCAAGTTCTCCTTCCATGACGAATGGGCTGCTTCCGCGCGCCGCTACGACGCCGTGGAGACGGCCAAGGTGGCCACCCTCGAGACCAAGCCCGAGAGCGGCGACATCAATATGGGCGAGGTGGTGTCCAAGGTGGCGGAGCTGTCCGGCCGCAAGGCCATCATCGTCACCGACGTCGGCCAGAACCAGCTGATGAGCGCGCGCTACTCCCGCTTCGCGGACACGCGCAGCTTCATCTCCTCCGGCGGCCTCGGCACCATGGGCTTCGGCCTCCCGGCCGCCATCGGCGCCAAGGTGGGCGAACCCGGCCGCCAGGTCGTGCTCTTCGTGGGCGACGGCGGCATCCAGATGACCATCCAGGAGCTGGGCACCATCATGCAGGAGAAGACGGCGGTCAAGATCGTCATCCTGAACAACAACTGGCTGGGCAACGTCCGCCAGTGGCAGGAACTCTTCTTCGGCGAGCGCTACTCGCAGACGCGCATGCTGAACCCCGACTACGCGCTGATCGCGAAGGCCTACGGCATCCGCTACCGCTGCGTGGCGGACCGGGGGGAGCTGGACGAAGCGGTGCAGGAGATGCTCGACTCGCAGGAGGCCTACATCCTCGACGCGCACGTCTGCGAGATGGGCATGGTCTATCCGATGGTCCCCGGCGGACGCCGGCTGGACGAGATCCTGTTGAACAAAGATGAATGGTATCGCGATGGAGAATAGCAACATGTATATCATCTCGGTGTACTCCGAGAACCAGGTGGGTCTGTTGAGTTCGATCTCCAACATCTTCACCCGCCGCGGCATCAACATCGAGAGCCTGACGGTGTTCCCG
>Ga0310696_10004099_pt1 | contig 17964 bp, 33 predicted proteins | sample AusTroGonzalo_MG_4_FD_203885 | JGI IMG/M metagenome (GOLD analysis project Ga0310696, IMG submission 203885) | Bovine rumen microbial communities from tropical cattle in Woodstock, Queensland, Australia - Gonzalo_02 (v2) (version 2) | ecosystem: Host-associated > Mammals > Digestive system >...
CTTTTTCTATGTTCTTTTGAAGTATTAATATTGGTTTATCCATTTTATCACCACTCTTTCTATCTAATACTATTATAATACTTAATTCGTACCTAGTCAATACTTTTTTTATTTTAAATATTTTCTAACAACACACGATCCAATTACTGTTGATATAGTAAATATACCTCTCCAATCATAAGTAATTACCTTATAACTATCCCATAATAATATTACTAATATTACTTCAATAATATCTACTAACCATAATTTAATACTTTTTTTTAATTTCATTTATTCTCCTTTAATTCTTTTAAATCATTAATTATTTCACTTTTTAAATATTTTCCATTATATTTGTAATAATAATCATTTTTAGAATATTGTTCTATTAGTTTGTCTAATTCATTAATTATATTATTAAGTTTATCTATTTCTTTTTGTTGCATATCACATACACAAACTAATCCGAAAAACTTTTTTTCTTGTTCTTCATTCATTATTATCATCTCCATTATTTGTTGCTAATAAGCACGTATTAAATGTTTCCATAAAAAGTACATTTAATTTAGAATATTCTATCCACACTTCATCTTGTTTAAAATATTCTAATATATCATTTATATCTTTAATTATTTCTTCTATACTTTTTTCTTGTACTATTTTTCTTTTTGTTTCTTTTATTTTTATTAATGTTTCTTCTTTATTCATATCTTTACCTCGTTTCAACCTTTTCTACTAAATCTGCTTTTATTAGGTCATACAATATATATTCTGCTCTTATTACGCTTTTTGCATATTCTTTACTAAAACCTAACGCACTATCATTTATGTCTATTTGAATAATTCTATCACTTTCATAAATACATAGGTTTATAAAATTATGGTGGTCATCATAACACTCACTACTTGGATTATAGACCATTCCATACTTTTCTAATTCTTTTAAATCTACATTATCTTTTATCTTTAACATAATCTACCTCGTTTCATATATTACTTTCTACCAAATAAATTCCACCATTTTTATTGTATGTTATTTTATAATTTTTCCCTTCAATAACCCTTGTAAACAATTTTTTATCAATTTCTATTGTTTCATCGTTACAACTTATATAAAAGTTATCAAATAATATATCATCTTTATATAGTTTTTGAACATTGTTACATATTTTTATATTATTGCTTGCTGTATTTGTATCTTTATAAAATATATAACCACCTATTATAAATGGCAATATAATTGCTAAATTAACTACTATATATAATAAACCATAAGCAAGCTGTCCTTTTGTTTCTTCTTTCATCTTGTTTCATACACCACCTTCTTATCATATTCTTTTTTAAAACTTTCTTTTGTTACTCTTTTAAGGTCTCTATTTATAAATGTTAGTAATTTTGTTGTTTTTTCTTTAATTTTCTTTTTCATTTAATACCTCTATTATTTCATCTATCTTACTTTCTAAATATTCTAGTCTATCATCTATTTTATTATATACTTTTCCTGTTTTTAATTTTTCTATTTTATTATCTTGTATTATATCTACTGTATCTTGTAAAAAAACTTTTGTTTCCATTTCTCGAAAATATGTTGCAAATAATCCTTTACTCGTAATTTTACTATAATAATCTCCTGCATTGCTATCATATTCCCAAATTGCTTCATCATATCTTATTTTTTTAAATATATCTTTGTTTTCATTGTATATTTTACTTAATAAGCCATATACTGTTATTTTATCTCTCATTTTATCAATTCTTTCATATTTTTTATAAAATCTTTTTTCTTTTGTTCTTCTTTATATTTTTCTTCTAATTCAGGTGTTCTATATACCCAATGATTGCACCAAGAACACATTTTTCTGTCTAACCATTTTGGTATTGGTACACTATGTCCGCAAGAACAATATATTGTATTTTTAGTTAATATTACCCTTCTTTTTTCTGTATCTTTAATACTTAACATTTAACACCTTTAATCTTCTTTCTATTTCTTTACGAACTTTTGCTATTTTCTTTTTACTTGCTGTTCCGTTCATTATATTTCCATAATCTTTTTTTAAATGTAGATCACATACTACACTCATAATACTTATTGCTTTAAATTGTTTTATAAATTCATAATCATTCACGTTCACTCTTTCCTTTCAAATATACTCTTGCATCTTTATTTGTTTTAACTAAATCTTTTAATTGTCTTGTTTCTTTAACAAAACTCTTTATTATTTCATTTTGCCCTTCTTTTTCATATTCTAACTTATTAAGTTTTCTAGTTAAACTGCTTACTTTTCCTATTGCTTTTCTACGTTGATTTTCTTTTATCTCAATTAATTGTTTTTGTGATAAAATTTCTCTTTCTAATAAATGATTACTTGTTTTTAACTCTCTTATTTGTTTATTATAGTCTAATTCTTCATTTAACGTACTTTTTAGCGATGTTTCTAACATTTCCGTATATTTTATTAGATTATCGTTTTTGTTTCTTAAATTGGCTAATTTTAATGTTAAATTAGTTACCTCATATTCTAGTAATTTTATCTTATCTTTCTTTCTCATAAATCCTCCTCAATATATTCTTCGTAGTTATGTTCTCCACAATTAGGACAAACATCTACAGTTTTACAACTATAATTAAATTCATCACTTACTCCATAATAACTTTCATAACTCACTTTTTTTAATTCTTCTTCACTAAATATATTTCCACATTCTTTACATTTGTACATTTTAATCTCTCCTATTCTACTAATTTATAACATAAATTTACATCGTTGTTATTTTCTATTAGACACTCATTATATGCTTTTTCACTATTTTTAGATACTATTAATAGTAATATTATTCCTATAAATAACAACCCTATACATACCAAACCCTCTTTAACTTCTTTCTTTAATTTCATTTCTAACTCCTCCTTACATTTTAATAATATAATACTTTTTATTAAACGTCAATACTTTTTATTAATAAATTTTATTAGTGTAAAGTAAAAATAAAAAAAGTAGAAATTAATCTACTTCATTTAACCAATGTTGAAATGCTTTTACCATTAATGATGGTTTAGATACTTTACCATCTACTGGTGTTCCAAAATATATTTGCATATGTTTTATTGTATCAGTTCCAATAAATTTATCTTTTTTTGCACCTACTAGAACTTGTATAGCACCAATTAAATCACTTCCATATTTTGGATTTGATTTCCATTGGAATGTACTTGACAATAATCCTGGATTCTTATTTCCTACACTTTGATATTGATTTGATACTATACCATCAACAGTTGTTCCAAGAACTCTTTGTGCTTTTTTTGTTGTAGCAACTCCCCAATATCCGTCTTCTTCAATTTTTTCACTAGGTGTTGGTGTTTCACTATTTAACCTTTTATTTACTTCATCAGCAATATATGGAAACTTACTTTGTAGATATGATCCTGGGCAACTTGTTGCCATAAACATATTGTGTCTTGTCAAGTTTCCATCAGTATTTCCTGTATAATTTAATCTACTTATACCATTTCTTTTACATATATCTACACATAATTCTATACATTTTTCAATTGCTTTATCAGATACATGCCAATCTCCACCAATTACATCGTTAGCAAGTTCTATATTTATTGCTCGTCTATCATTAGCAGGATTTGCTGTACTCCATGCTCTATATTCTTCTAATACATAACAACCTACTCTACCATTACTATCAATTCCATAATTAGTACTTGCTTCTCTTGTTTTAAATACATTTCCACAAGTTTCAGCACTTAAATTACCTGCCATATGATGTATTGTTATTTTGTCTATTTTATTACCATTTCTTGATGAATAATGATTATTTAATATAGTAACATCTGTTAAACTACTTTTCATATTTATTCATCTCCTTTTCCCATAGCATTTAATTCTTCGTTAGTATCTAGGTTAATAATATTACCATCAATATCTTCTAATACTTCAATTTTTTCTGTTTCTTCAACTTCATTAATTTCTTCTTCTGTCATTTTATTACCTCCTAATTAATTATATCATAAATTAGAAATTATTTCTATCAGCAGGATTATTTAATCCTGAAAATACATTTATAATAACAGTTATTGAATATACTATTTTTTCAGCACTAGCATTAAATTCAGGATATACTGCTACTATTAAACTTGCTATTATTGAAACTATTTGAGTTATTACTACTGGGCTTGTTATTCTTTTTATAAAATCTTTCATACCATTACTCCTTTCCTTTATATTTAATCCACATATTGCTTGGTGTTGTAGTTGTATCAACACTTACTATGTTTGTACCTTTATTTAGTAGTATATCAGGTAATATTATACCTTCTTCTCCTGTAGCACTTCTAGGATATACTATATACAACACAGGTGTTAATGTTTTTAACCAATTATTTGCTTTAGCAATTCTACCTGATGAGGTATCATCACTTGTAACCCCTATTAATGTATCGGATAAATATAAGAAACCTGCAGTATTATAACCAACAAAAAAACTATTTGCTACTTGTCCAGGTTTAAAATAATTACAAATTTCTTCTGATGCTCCAGTTTGAGCGTTTGTAGGACTAAAGTTAGCTAAAGTATATCTACTGTAATCCGTATATCTAGTAGTTTCTCTTGTTACGCTATTTGAATAACCATCATAATATTGTTGCCCAACATTTCTATACACTTTTTGATTTTCAAAATCTATATAATCTATATAATTATCTAATTTTCTTAACGGTTCTCTTAAATATATGTTAGTTGTTGTAATATTGCTATTACTATTTGTTATTTTAATAGGTATATTATATCCATAACTTTCATAAGCAGGCATTGTTTGTAATGTATATGTTCCTTCTACTAATTGTATGTTTTGAAAAGATGTGGTTGCAGTTGACCCACTATATATCCATAATTTTCTATATTCTCTTATATCTGATGGTGTAGTAAATGTTCCTATCAAATCTATTTCAAGACTTGTTGCATCACTATAATCTATTACAGATAAACTTGTTGCACCATCATCTTTTGCAAATCTAAATCTTCCTTGAACATTATTTACTGCTTGTGTTCTTGATAAGTGATATTTTAATGTATATGTTGTATTAGGTTTTAAATCATATGGTTTAAAATTAACTATTATTTGATATCCACTAACTACTGTTAAACTATCATTTCCTATAGTTATATCAGTATTATATCTACTAACTTTTTTAGTATCAAAATAATTATTTGTTCGTGTTCCAATTGTTTGTACTTCTACAGGTGTTGTTTCACTAGGTGTACTACTTTGTGTACATTGACCATATACTTTATAACCTAACATATTTGTATTTTTACATTTAGGAATAGTGATAGGAGGTACTCCCTCAGTTGTTAGTTCTTGAAAACTTTCATAAACTGAGTTTGTACCTTTATATATACTTCCTATTTCAGTAGTACCATTATATACACCTTCTGTTGAGTTAGTTCCTTTTGCTATCATAAACTATTCCTCCTCTATGAAATAATATGTATTACTATCTACTGTTCCACCACTTACTAAAGCATCATATTGTGCTTGTGTTAATGTTACAAATCTAGCACCTAGTACATTTTCTAGTGTTCCTTTATTTATTGCATTTGTATTAGTTGCATTTGTATAATCAGCATAAGTTTTTGTATTAATATATAAACCATCGACAGAACTATTTGTAAAACCACTCCAAGATTGTATTTTAATTACACCTGCTGTTGAAGAACCAGCATAATCAGTAAATCCTACTTTACCATTTAATGCACTTGCTAAATTGCTGTTATCCATAGGACTTCCTGCTATATTTGCAAAGTAAACTGTTTTACCTGTATTTTTTAACATTGTCCATACTGTACCATCATAATAGAAGAAATCCCCTACATTTAATGTTTCTGTACCACTATATTGAGTAGATGATGCTGTACCACTATAAGTTGAACCATTAGGCATATAATTTGTACTGTCAACATTACTTATTACATAGTAATCTCCTGTTGTATAAGTATAAGGCATTGTTACTGGGTCAGTTGTAGGTAATCCTGTACTACAATCCCACATTGCTAAATATTTACCTATACTTGCTAAGTTTTGAATACGGTCATTTAATTCTTTACCCATATTAGCACTTAAAGGTTTATCTTCATCTGTTGATACTACATTATTTTTAACATCGTTAGCTGATAATAACTCTTTACCAGTAATAACATTTTCTAATGTTCCTTTACCTATAAGACCATAATTAGACATTTGACTATAGCCAGCATAACTTCTTTCATCACCAATAATATAACCATTTGTCATTGTAGTTCCATAATTTGAATTAACCTTTACTACACCACCTGTACTAGAACTTGCATAATCAGTATTTTTAACTAAACCTTTACCTGTTATTACATTTTCTAGTGTGCCTTTTGAAATGAATGCAGTTCCACCAGAACTTTGATATTGTGCATAGCTTCTTTCTTCACAATAAGCATTTCCATTACTTGCATTTACTAATAAGCCAGCACTTGCTTTCAATACTCCACCTGTACTGTTTGTAGCATAATCAGTATTTTTTACATACCCACTATCATTTTCTAATTCACTTAATTTTGTTGGTACATTTTTGTTTGCACTATAATTTATTATAAATGGTAAGTCATCATTTACTTGTAATATATTTGTTTGTTCATTATATGATACTGCTTTTTGTATATTATTTAATTCTGTTTGTAATGTGTCATTTAATAATATGTATTCAGGTGTTTGTAAAACATAATAAATAGGTTGATTTATTAAAATGTTTTTTAAATCATCAGTTGTTTTATTTGCTTCTAAGAAAAATCTTACTCTTTGTGTTGAACCTTCGTATGTTGTCATACTCATATTTCCATCTACCCAAGTTGCATTCATTGAAACAGATGTAAATTTTGTAGTTAATATATCTGGCTCTTCGTTTGCATCAGTATATGGTAAAATGTCACTAAACAAAATCCAAAAACCACTTCTTGTTGCTGATGAATACTCACTATTTATAGTTTCATTACCTGTAAATATGTATTTTTTAATATTTTTCTTTAAATACCATTTACCACTTGTTAATCCTGTTTCATTTGTTGCTAATATAAATTCATCACTATAATCTCCTATTTTACACATTTCTAGGTTACCTAGTGTTATAGGATATGTTTGTGATTGATATGGTGTGTATGGTAATGCAGTTGTGCCTTTATTTAGCATTATATTATCTTTATTTACTGCTTGATTAAAACTTATTCTTATATATTTTGTATTATTTGGTGTTGTAAATGTGTAATCAGCAGTATTTGCAGTTGTTTGACTTAACCAAGTTTTATTACTATCAAAATAGTTTACTCTTTTTGTTGAAGTTGCTTGTGAAGTTTGAAGTGTATAACTATTATTAGCATTTGCTTCTATAAAGTTACTTAAATAAGTTTCATTTACTGATACATAATTTCCATTAGTATCATAATAATAATTATTTGTAATAGTATCTTTATCAAATAAATTCTTTCCAACAATATCTACTTCATTATCTCCTGTTACTGTATGTATTTCTTGTGGATAGTCTGGAGATGGTGATGGAGCATTTCCTGTATATGGTTCGTATGAAGTTGCTTGACTTCCTTTTGTCATCATAGGTTTTATAGTAGTATTTATTGTTATACCATTTGCAACAACTAAATAAATTCTTGCGTTTGTATAATCATTTGTTAACGTATATGTGTCACTTGTTGTAAACATATTTTTTAAAAAGTTATAATTATTATCATATATTTGTAAATATACATTACTACTATTAAATAAGTTATTGAATAAATTTGCATAATAAGTTTCGTTGTTTTCTAAATTTATTTTATATAATTCTAAACTTACTTGTGCAGAAGCAGTACCATTTAAACTTACTTCCCCCTTTTCTTTAATAGTTATTGTTACACCATTTTTAGTTATTGTATAACCTTCTTGTTGTGTTGGTATTAATCTATTTGCCCCAGTAGTAGTAACTTGTTCTAATTCACTAGGTAATAATTCTAATTCCATTGGTGTATTAGATGTATTATTTATTGTGTCATCGTTTCCTATTATTTTTGGTAATGTGTTATATACCATACTATTTAAGCCTACTTGGTCTAATACATCTTGTGGTACTTCACCATCTTCTCCATCACTAATACTTGCTGTTGTTGTTCCTATTTTATCTGTTATTGTTATGGTTGCTGTTTTTCCTACTTTTTCTACATTTGCTATTGGACTAAATCCATCAACACCATTTTTACCGTCCTTACCATCTTTACCGTCTTGACCATCATTTACTTTTTCAGTTGTTTCATTACCTAATTTGTCAGTAAATGTTATTTCTACTCCATCAGTTACTCTTTCTCCTGTTATATTCAAATTATTTACTTCTGCTATTTTTTCTTGTATTTCATCGTATAATGTTTCATATTCGTCAGGTATTTCTGTACTAGCATTAATACTTTCTCCTACGAACAAGTAAAATTGTTTTGACTTGAATATAGGTATCTCATTATCTCCTGCTTCTGTTATTACAAGTTGCATATTAATTGTATCAGTAGTTAATAAACTAGATTTTATTTCCATTACATAAGTATCATTTACTCTTGTTACATCTGTTATAATGTACTTATTTCCATCTTTCTCTACTTCTACTCTTGGTGATCCATTAACAAATTCACCATCAAATTCAAACACTAGGTTTGATTGTAAGTTTTCGGCATTTAAGCCTAGAAAATTGTCATTAAAATAAACTTTTCTATCTTGTGGGTTTACTTTAATAACTACATCGTTTTTTTTCATCTATCTATCATATCCTTTCGTATATATTATATCATATAACTTTATTACCTCAAAATTTACATAAAAAAAGCATCTACATAGATGCCATTGGACTGAGAGTACTTAATCCCGAATTATTAAGTACATATTTGTAAATGCTCTTTAAAAAACATATAATAGGTACTCCTCATACTAGTTTATTATAACCATTTATTGTTCGACCACTAGCCAGTTAAAATGCCTCATAAAGGAGCGACCTTTAATCTATTTTAACCTTAAAATTACTAGAGTAAATCTTTCTTACCAACTTTCACACACATTAGGCTTTTTCATTTTCCTAAATACTATATAAGCACCGCTTGCTTACGCCATATTGGCAGTATACTGTGTAGGTTTGTGCTACTTGTACCAGTTTCTAATCTTATACTCCTATCTCTAGGTATCAACTACACTTTGGTTTATTGGTATTCATTTTCAACACTCTATCCACCACAGATAGTATGTCTTAATGGCTTTCTTACTAACTCATATATTTAGTCTTTTGCAGATTACCAACGATTAGTCCTGTGTCTTATAAACTCTTATAATAAACCACTATTATCTCTTTTCCTAGTTTCTAGGTCTTTATACTAATATTACTATTAATATACACTCAATCCATCGTAAATTCTCACTCACGACTAATAAGAACAAGATAATATCCGTACTACATTGTCTTGTAGTCTTTCATATGGTTCAATTATACATTTTTCAAAGAACATTTACATATAAAATATAACATTAAAAAAGATATTTGTCAATATCTTTTAATCTACTTTCCATACATACTCAATTGGTTTGTTAGTGCAATCCCAAGTGTCTATAATGTAGCCATTAACACACGCTGTTATATGATTATTAGTGGTTATTAAATACTTACCAACAGGATGATTTTCTGCAAATTCTCCTATATATGTTTCTTCATAAGGTATTCTTTTAAATTTTTTATCTAAAAAGTTTCTTACAAATACAACACTATCCATCATATACCCTTGTTCCATTGCACTTTTACATAATTCTTTATATGCTTCTTTCCAAGTTATATCCATTACTATTGAATATGCCCTAGGAAAACAGTCGTCTATAAAATTGTTATGACTATTAGCATTATAGTAAAAGTATTTCATATTATCTCATACTATTTTGAAGTGCTTGTCTTAATTGTTGTTTTTGTGGCTCGGTTTCTGCTTCTTCGTATAATACTTTAATAAAATCCTCTAATGCTTTTACCATATAATGAAAACTACGGTCTGTATCTTCATTTGCACCATATCTTTCACGATTTTCCATATATCTTCCATATTCGTTAGACATTCTATCTATACTATCGTGTCCTCTATATTTGCTGTCATATCCTCTTCTTCCATAGTTACCATAATTACCATATTCTCCATATCCACGATTATATTCTCCGTATGATCCGTGTCCTGGACCTCTACCATTATATTCTCCGTAATTCATACATTCTACCTCCTTTATGTCTTTATAAATATCAACTAACTTATAAACAATATCTAAATTGCTTGTAGTTAGTCCATCTTTTATGGTTCTTTCTATTGTTTCTTCTGTTAATTTAGAAACTTTTTCTTCCAATTTATTCACTCCTTTCTTTTAAGAGTTTTAATATTTCTTGTTGATTTTTTAATATTTGTTTTAAATACTTTTCATCTTGTGTTTGTAATTCTTGCATTAAATCCCTATTATTATAATCTTGAAATAATATTTGTAAACTTAATGCTTGCAATACCAAAGACAAGTTATCTACTACATTACTTTTCATTAAATTCTTGATATGCTAAATGTAGCGTTAGTTATAATTGCTTGTGTAGTTGCTATTGGTGTTGTAGGTGTAGTTGGTGTTGGTACACTTGGTACACTTTGAACACTTATATTTGTAGTACCTCTAGGACATACTCTTAACTTCTTATCAAAAGAAATTGTTTCGTAGTCATCAGCAGTTGCTATTGTTACTGCTCTAATTGTATCTGGAATAATTACTCCATCTTGAAATAATGCTACTGCCACAACTCCTGGTGTAGCCGTACTAACAGAAGCACTAAATTCTACATCATAATATCCTGTATATCCATTGCCAAATATTTTGAAGTTAGGATTACCATTTGAATAATCTAACCAACCATTACAAGAAGCACATCTCGTTCTTATATCAGTTTCATCAAAAGTTATTGGACTAGCATTACTTGGTAAAGCAAGAGGTTCATTTATTATAGTTTCTATCATTAATTATCATTCCTTTCTATTAAATAAAAAGAGAATAGACCTTGCCTATTCTCATAATTAGCAAGTTCTCGTATTCGAGTTAGTTGTATTCAACTCTTTGCTTAAATAAATTGACTTGTTGTGTTAAATCCACATCCACATCCGTTATTTGGACAAGTGAATATAGGTTGGTTTCCATATACTGGAACTGTTCCTACTGGGCAATTTTTCAACTCATTATAGATATTTGAAGTAATTGCTTGAGTTTGTGCTATTTGACTAGCAGATAAGTCTTTCATAAGAACTTCTCTTTGTAAATCAGCAATTTTACTATCTTTTTCATCTAATCTATCTCTAAAGATTTCATCAATTATCTTTTGAGTATTAGCAGTTTGATTTACAAGTATATCTTGACCGATTTGTCTTAATACTTCTCTATCAGAGCAGTTTTCACTAATAACAGTTGCTTTTAAATCTTGTACTCCAAGTCTATTTTCACAGCAACAGTCAGAGAATTGTTTGCTTAACTCAAAAGCAGTATTCATATTTGCCATTTGTCTATTATTTGCTGATATTTCAGCGTTATAGAAACCATTTGAAACATTGCTATTTACACTTGCTGTTGAATTGCATAATTGGTTAGATAATGAATAAATACCACTATTTACAGTATCTAATTGATTACTTAAATGTAATGTATCAAATCCATTGTTAGTATTAGACATTATTTCTTTTTGTCCGTTACTTAACCAAGCATATCCGTTATCAAATGAGTTATTTCCAAAACCACCATTTCCGTTGTTAAATCCACCTAGTAATGCAATTATTAAGATGATCCAAATAGCACCATCGCCACCAAAACCACCAAATCCACCATTACCATATCCGCTCATAACTGGGTATGGATAAGCAAATCCGTTGCCGTTTGTAGTTGCTAATTCCACAGTTGGAGTTATACCATTACCGTTCATAAATTTCTCCTTTCTATATATTTAAGTCGCTAGTAAACTTATAGGAGAGTATTTACAACTAGCATATACTCTCTTATAAGGTTATTAACCTTATTTTAATTGATTAATAATATCATCACTTATTCCAAATTGTCTTGCTCTATTAAATACATTTTCTATTTGTTCTGGTTTATAATTTTTAGTTATTTCTTTAAATAATTCCTGCGGATTACTTTGATTTTTTTGCGCTTGGTTTATCATTTGAAACATTGCTGGATTTTTTGCTCGTAATTGGTTCATCATCATCTGCATTAATTGATTTTGCATTTGCTACTACTTCCTTTCTTAATTCATTAACTTGCATTTGTAAACTTTCTATTAATAAATCTCGTTCGTCTTTTGCTACTATTTCATTTAACTCATAACTCTTAATATCACCTTTAGCATTTTTTAACCATAATACACTCATATCTTTACTAAAAAATGGTGTATCATAAAATACTTGTTCTTTAGCAACATCATCTATTGTATTTGCATATCTAACCGTATGATTATTAGTAGGTGCTAATTGAAAATTTTGTGTTAAATTAGTAGGTTGTGGTTGTTGCATTTGAGATTTCATTTTTTCAAGTTCAGATATTTGATTATTTATTCTATCTATACTAACTTGTGAATTAAATTGGTTCATATATGGATTGTTATACATAATTTCATCTCCTTAAACTATAAAAGGAGCAATATAATATGACGCAATTTTAATTTGCTATCGTTTGTCTCATTGACCTCACGAACTTTTTTCACATTATATGCTCCTTTCTTGTAAATGTTGGGTTATACCTCTTTCATTTACAAGATGATTATAAAATAAAAACAAGAATTATTATTGCCTATTTCTAGACTAATTCTTGCCATTATATTTGTTTTTTAATTTTATTTTCTAATTGTTTTATTCTTCTTGATATTGTTCTTTCACTTAAATTTAGTTTCATACTCATTTGTACTATACTATAACCTTTAATTCTCATTTCAAGTATTTTAGATAATTCTTCATTTAACATTAATTTATTTACTAGATCATCATAATATTCTTTAGTATAATCAAATTTAATCATCTACTTAAATATGAACCACAATTTGAACAATGAAGTCTGCCTTTTTTATCTTTTGTTGCTTTCCCTTTTGACTTTCTATATGTTTTCTTTGTAGTTGTTCTTTTTATCGTTTGCTTAGCCATTATTTATATCTCCATCATTGCCAATAAAGTTATTATTGCCATTATCATTTTCTTGTTGTATTTCTTGCGTAGTTGTTTCAATAGTTCCTATGTCATTTAATATATATACAAGATATCCTATTGTTATAAACCACATACTTAATACTACTAATAATATTATAAATAATCTTTTATTTTGTTTTTTATAATCTTTTAATATTGATGTTACTATTGTATCATTTTCCATATTACTTTTCTACTTTCCATTTTTTTATTTCTTCTATTAATTGATTTACAAAACTATTGCCGTGTAATTCTTTATATGCTTCAAATTCTTCTAATATACTTTCTTTTACATAAAATGGAATACTACCTATTTCCCTATATACATAATACTGTGTTACTATATTACTTCTTAAAAGGCATTTTAAGGCTCTTTTTTCGGCTTTTTCTTTTCCTATGTATAATTTTATTATATTAAATAAAACACCTATTAAAATACCTATTATCGTTGTTATACAATACATTATAATAGTATTCATATTATCTTCCCTTTCATCTTTATTTTAACATACTTTCTATATTTTGTAAAATTTACTCAGATTTTGTATATTCTACAATAACAATTATTGTTTTATTTTGCCAAACACCATTATTGTTTTCACTTATAACATTTCCATTTTCATCAATATAAAGTTTATTATTGTTATTACTATCTACATTAAATGGTATAGGTATAAATCCATAACTCGAATTATAAATATTTCCTATTAAACTAACTAAACTTTCTATATTGCTTATAGTTCCAATTGTCTTACTTACACTGCCACTTTCAGGAGTTGTATTAGTAATAACTTTTCTATATATTGGTTTGCCGTCTATCCATACTTTACCTGTATCAGTTTCACTTGTTGAATATACATTATCTAAACTATTATCATATATTCCATCTTCTATATGATTTAATCTTTCTGCATTTGCTATTGATGTTCCATCTATCCACGTTTGTTTATTATACATTTATACCACTCCTTTAACTTGTTTTTGTATATTCTAAAACTATTCTATAAACAAATCCCATGTCTGTATAAAGCCAACCATTTACTTTTGTTTGAACATAATCTGTTGATTGAAGATATGAAACAATACAATAATAATCATCACTTTCAATTGTATTTATTTTTATCGCTCTATGGTCAGTTAATGTATTTTGTATCATACCATCAATATTAACTAATGTGTCTATTGGTAAATTAGTTTTAAATAAATTGTCCCAATATTGCCCTGATGATGATGATAACATATTTCCTGTGAATACTTTTCTATATATTGGTTTGCCGTCTATCCATACTTTATTTGTTAATGTTTCTGTTGTGGAATATGTTTCTTTTAATAAATTGCCTACTGTTACTTTCTTTGTTTCTCCACTTTGAACGATGGCAAGTACATCACTACTTGTTACACTTGTAGCACTATCTAATTCACTTATTTTTATACTATCTGGGTTTAATGCTTTTATTATATAATTTAATACTAAACCAGGTTGAATTATGTTATGTGCTTGTCCTCCACCAGCGTTATCAGTAGGGGAGCTTGAAAGTCCTGAAGAAGTACCACTTTTATATACCTGCCCGTAAATACCATAAGCATTTCTTTCAGCATTATAAAGATTGTCTGTTCTACTATGATAATGACTAGGCATTTCATCTATTGTTAATGTGTGTTCATATTCTCCAAATGTAGAACCTAATGGCGTAAAATCTACTGACTTGCCATTTCCGTCTGTACCTGTTCCTGCTCCTACTCCTACTCTACCTCTTAAATCTGGTACATTAAATGTTGTACTTCCATCTCCTGCACCATAAGTCGTTCCTATTACACTGAATAGCTCTGCATAAGCTGTTCTTGATACTGCTTGTCCACGAGCAAATAAAAATGTTTCATCTGGTAATGTATCACTAGGCCATTGAATTATTGTACCTATTTTCAATCGTCTTCACTCCCTTCATATTTTTGTAAAGTTTTAAGATATTCGTATGCTTCTTGTATTGTTAATGTATCATTATAGTCTATTACTTCTTGTGAATTTATTGTATATATATTAGGTTTATTAGGACTATATTTTGGTTGATGTTTTTCTTTTTCTCTTTCATCTTTATCTACATAACTTATTATATCTATATATGTTTTATCATTTACTACATTTCTTATATCTGCTATTCTATGATAACTTAATACTACACCATTATCTTGTTTTATCGGTTTAATTAATGCCATTTAATCTTTCCTCCAATTCATTAATTTTTTCTTGTTGAGTTTCTATTATTGCATATAATTCTTGTATTGCTTTCCAACTCATACCTGCCATTGAATATAAATCTATTGCATCTTTATCGTGTGTTAATAGTTTAGGTGCTATTCTATAATTACCACCTTCATCTGCTATTATACAACCAATATGTTTTTGATCTCCATCATCTTCATATTTCCAGTTAAAACTACATATATCAGTTCCAAGTATTTGTTCTAGACAACCATCATCTAATTCTATGTTCTTTTTCTTGCTTTCTGATGATGGTGGATAATACCCAGGAGACCATACACCATTTGGAGACATTGTAGAAGTATTTGTTCCATTTGTTACTTGATAATAAGGGTCATTATTTGTATTATTTATTTTTATTTGGTCAATTAATCCATTACTACTTAATTTCATTTGGTCGCTCATATAATAACTTACACCATCACTTGAGCCACCCCATAACCCTCCACTTTGTAAATATATATATGTACTTTGTGTATTTTGTGCAAAAAAATTTGAAAATATTGTTGTATATGTATAATTATCCTTTTCAATTAAAAAGTTAGGATTACTACCACTTCCTGTATCTGTCAAATTAATTTTTCCACCATTAACAAGTGCATTATTCATTGTTGCATTACCTTGTAAATCAACGCTAAATCCATTATTAATTGTTGTATAACCTTCTAAATTAATATCATCTGCTTTTACATTAAATGAACTGCCTGTACTTGCATCTGCACCTAAACTTACTTTTGCTAAACGTCCATCTGCCGTTGCTTTTAATACTATTTGATTATTTGCTCTATCTATTTGAACGTCTAAATCTCTTATATGTCCGTCTTGTTCTGCTAATGTTTCTTCTATAATGCTATCTTCCATTGTACTTGAGTTAATATTAAGATTATACCCACCTATCCAAGTATTAACATTATATTTCCAATTGTTTATTTGTACTATTGATAAGTATTCGTTATCTATTCTTATACATTCTCCAATATCTGCTTTACCTATCATAGCATTGTTATTTGTTATTGTATAAAACTCAAAATCTTTTATTATATTATAAATTTCATTAATATCACTTTGTCCTGTTATAAACTTATTATTTTGATTTATATATACAGTTTCTCCATCAGTTCCTGCTTCATATTTATATATTCCAAAATCATATACTACTTTTGTTATTTTATGTTGATTTCCTATTTTTAAACTATCACAATTTAAACTATTTAATTCATATACTACATTATTATTATAAGTTCGTATTTCCATTTCATTATTATTATTTATGATAGCATACCCACCATTTAATTCTGCTATCATATTTACATATTCTCTTGCTGTTATTTTATCATCATACCAACTTATTTTCTTATATTCCCACCAAGCATTTGATTTACCTTCTGTTTTAAGGTTTTCTTCATTTTCAGTAGTTAAATACTTATTATTTTCTGTCTTTATTAAAGCATCATATACTTTAACATCTATGCCTACTTTATCGCATATATCTTTTAATATATCTATTAAGTAAACACATTTTCTTTTTTCTTTTCCTATTACTTCAGGTATTGTAAATGGTATTGTACTATAATTTTCATATATTGTACTTTGTTCTATTAATTCACTAGCATCATATTTAAAGTCTAAATCTATCATTCTATCTACTAAATAAAATATATATTCGACATCATTTTCTTCATATTTATCTATTCTAAATTGTGTATATCTTACATTATCAAATTCAAGTTCTATATTAGTAGGTATTTCACTAACGGCATTTTTATCAACACCGATAGTGAAATTTTTACATACTGTTGATCCTAACTTAAATGTATCATTTTCATTAAATAATAACCCTGTTTGACTACATTGTGTATAATAATCAGTATCTATTAATACATTATCAAAATATATTTTCATAATTGATTATCTTTCCTTACTGACTGTACTAATGTAAATGATAAATTAGTCCAACTATTATTTGCATTTGATTGCATTTCTATACTTGATTTAGAACAATATATTTGACCTTCCCATATACCACTTGTACCAAATAATGGTGATTTAAGTTTTACATACATAGGATAATAATTTAATACTTGTAAAATAGTTTCCGCTTCTGCTTCTGTTAAATAATTATATTCAAATTTAGCACTTATCCATTTTTTACCAATAATATATCTATTTAAGTTTCCTGTTGATACAGAACGATAAGAATTACTATCTAAATCTTCATAATCTATTGAATAACTTGATGGAGTTTTCATATCAGTATAACTACTTCCATTATTACTTGCTTGCCATAATGCCATTATATCAACTTCCTTCCCATTATTCTTGATTGTTGATTTATGTAATTAACACTTGCTCTACCTACATCATTTGAGCTTATATAAGCATTCATATCTTTATTTTCTAGTGTTACTATTAATCTATTTAATAATCTATTA
>Ga0310696_10004101_pt1 | contig 17956 bp, 15 predicted proteins | sample AusTroGonzalo_MG_4_FD_203885 | JGI IMG/M metagenome (GOLD analysis project Ga0310696, IMG submission 203885) | Bovine rumen microbial communities from tropical cattle in Woodstock, Queensland, Australia - Gonzalo_02 (v2) (version 2) | ecosystem: Host-associated > Mammals > Digestive system >...
TTTTTCGGATTTTTATTCTTTACTTGAAAGAACATATCGGGGAAATTCCAGTTACTCGGTTATTTATGAAGGATATTTTTTTCGTGTGGAACGTTCGGTTTCTATGTACGGTATAACTTTTTGTATGCGAAAAATGCCTAAAAAAGTTCCGGACTTAAATATGTTGGGATATCCGCCGGAATTAATTAACTACTTGGCCAGCTTGGGCGGAGCTTCCGGTTTGATTCTGTTGTGCGGTGCAACCGGTTCCGGTAAGACGACAACAGTCTCAAGTTTGCTCAGAGAATATCTGATTCAACACGGAGGTTTTGCATATACCATAGAAGACCCTTTCGAAATGCCGCTTGACGGTGAATATCATGCAATGAACGGCTCTATCGGACTATGCAAGCAAACTCAACCGATTAATGATGATTGGGGAGCGTCACTGCGTTCGGCTTTACGTTCTCGTCCGCGTTATATATTGGTAGGGGAAATTCGCAATCCGGCAGCTGCCAGTGAATGTTTGAGAGCTTCTACTTCCGGTCACTTGGTTTTATCTACTATTCACGCCAATAATGTTGCCGATGCAATTGATGCTATTGTTAAACACGCGTCTGCCGGTGAAATGAGTGAGGAACTTGCATTCGATTTACTTTCCCGAGGTGTTTTAGGGGTTATCCATCAAAATCTTGTCGGAACCGGTCAAAAACGCCCGGTGGTGCAATATTTATTTGCCAATCCGGATACAAGAAAAGGCGATCAAACCAGAAACATAATTAAAACCGGAAAAATAAACGTGGCCACCACCATTGAAATGCAAATGACGCGCATTACGCAAGGGCGTCCTTTATTTGATAATCAGTAATCGGATTATTTATTGAAAGGTCCATAAAACGGTATTATCTGTCGGCTGACATATATTACGACTGGCATATTTTACTACCGGCAGAGGGTGATTTTTGTCTCCCCAAACAAAATCGGTATTACCTAAAGAGTTTATAATGGTAATCTTTTGCAAACTTAATTGTTGATTTTTATTAATTTCAGCCTCAACCAAGCCGATACAAGACGATTTATTCAAGTCAGAAAGAGCAATATCAAAGCTGTTGTTCGAAGGCATACCTGTTTCACCATCCGCACCGATACCTATTTTGAATGTATACTTCGGATTGAGTAATTTATCTCCGACCAGGCGATCGTTGATTGCTGATTGAGTATTAAGTTTCCAGTAGCCCGGTTGATCGCTGTAATATTTACGCACCTTGTCCGCCGTTTGGAAAATTTGCTCATGCAATTCTTTATACGGATTATGAAATATCACATAACATAATGCAATCAGAGCAAACAGCAAAGATATTATCAACGCCAGACCGTTGTAATTATGTAATCTTATTTTTCTCAAATCAACATACAAACGATTCATGTTAAGCCTTACCCATAGAGCTGGTAATTTGATCTTGCATGTCAAATGTTCCGAATACCGCCCAGGCAATTACTCCGGATACAAATAACATGGCAACAATGTTCATGATTTCTGCTTTTTGCTCAATCATATAAACAGAATCTTCCAACCACTCATTAGCCAACTTATCAAGAGCTTCTTCAAAGTTATCCAATTCGGAATATACTTTTAAGTCTGATATGATCTGCTTATCCGGAAACTCCTGTCCGGCTTTTGCCAAGGCTTGTCCTAAGTTATCACCATTTTTAATATGAAATAATGCTCCATCAATACGATCACGTAAATATTTATTGGAATCTTTTTTCAATGAGGAAAGAGCAACCGAAACCGGAACGCCACCCTTCACCAAAGCCGATAAAGCAAGCAACCATGTAATGCCTGTAAAGATTTTATATAATGACCATGGCGGAAAACGGTCGAATTTAACACGAAATTTTCCGGACCAAATTCCAATTGTTCCGTATATTAAAATACCGATAATAGGGAAAAAAGCAAATGCAGCCACCCAGTTGTTTTGAATCCATCCCGACAGGTCCACCAAAGAACGAGCCGTTCCTGTCCAAATGGTGTCCGGAGCCGCACTCAACATTGGCGGAACCATGTAAACACCAATGGCATACAAAATTAAAACAGAAGCCATTAACAGGAAAGACGGGTAGGCAATGGCACTGATAATAGGTCGTATCATTCTGGTAGAACCTTCACTCACCTTAATAAGGTTGAGAAGTGCACTTTCCAAGTCAGAAACATCACCAACCGATAACATAAGTCTTTCACGATTCGGAGCCCACCCCTTAAGAGCATCAGAAAATGGAAGACCTTCTTGTAAGGCACGTCCCCAAGCACTGACGGCAATGGCCATCGGTTCGTTAGGACTTTGTCCGTCATCCGATAATCCGTTGTATATCATGTCTAAAGCGTTCATTAAAGAAAAGCGGTTACGCAATAAAGCAGCCAACTTACGATATATTTTTAAGCGCCCTTTGCTTGAAAAATTACACATAAATTTGGCATAACCCATCAACCATTGGTTGGAATTCATCATTGCACGGCTGAAAGCACTTTTTTTCTTTATCTCAGGCATCTTTCAAACTCCTAGTATATCGGCCGCTGATCCAACAGACCGCACCAACGCTCTACTTCATCAATATCAATATGCCCCTTCAACATACGCTCAATTGCAGCATCACGCAACGGACGACCGTTAAGTTCACTTACCCAATAGTCAATTGCTTCTTTGGTTTTACCATCAATCATTAATCGTAAGAAATTGGCATCAGGCAAAATAATTTCCGGAACCGACATACGTCCGATAACACCTTTGCCACTACAGAATTTACAACCGGCACCGCGCATGTAGGTATTTTCAATGCCGTAATCACCTAAAGCAATCTTTAATCGTTGATAGCTCGGTGAAGATTTCTTATCTTTAATGGCCACTCGGCAATAAGGACACAATTTTCTGAACAATCGTTGAGATATTAATCCCTTCATAATAGCCGGATCTTCCAACATATAGTGCCGAACGCCCATATCACGCAGACGGGTAATGATTGCAGGAGCCGAGTTGGCGTGCAAAGTTGACCATACGCTGTGACCTGACAAGGCACCTCTGAACACTAACGAAGCTGCTGATAAAGTACGAATTTCGCCGACCATTAAAACATCAGGGTCGGAACGAAGTGCTGCCGACAAGGCCTTTGTAAACTCTTCATCTTTTTCTTCTTCGGTCGAAGCATTGGTCACCGGCATTTGTCTTGCGCCCGGAATCGGATACTCAGGCGGGTCTTCAACGGTAATCACATTTATCTCTCCGCGATGCTCTTGTAAAAGTTTAATCATGTTTCGTTGAAGAGTAGTGGATTTACCGGAACCGGTAGGACCGGCAATAATCTTCAAACCGGTTGCATCTGCTCGCAGACGATAAAATAACTCAATTTCACGAGTTCCCAATCCGAGAGAACGTAAATCGCTTTCGCCGTTCGGATTATCATCGGCATAAAGCAAACGCATTACCAAATATTGCGAACCGAAAGCAATAGGATTAAACTGTAAACGAATAGCCAGAATATTATGAGGTAAACGTAATTTTCCGTTAGTACCACGCAACGGGGTAGCACCCAATTTTTGTGCGCCTTGAAACTCGTTTTTGGCATAGTTTGCGTCAGAAATATCGGCAGATGCGAATGCGGCACGTACAAATGCTTCACCCCATTCTTTGGAATATTCCAGTTCACGCTCCATCATACCGTTTACACGGAACAGAATAAGTGTGGAATCAGCAACAACAACGTGAATATCTGAAACTTTATGAATTGCGGCACGAGAAATCACACTTAAGAAGTCAATCTGCATTTGATAGTCAGATGTTTCTTCCGCCGAGATGTTGATTTGTCCCATACCACGTTCGGCGTATGCATAAATTGCTGCGATTTCGGGAGCGGAATAATAACGCGGAGTGGCTACCGGAATTTTACGTCGCTTCATTGTAGCAACGAAGTTTAACACTTTACCGTCATATTTATGTGCATCATCAACAATGTAGGTACCATCGGAGAATAGTGCCAACATATGGCGGGTTTCACTGTCTACACTTACCGGACCGTTTTCAACCGTTAATAATCTGTTATCGTTTGAAAAAAGAATTTGTAACAGATTTTGGTTATCACCTCCGCTTTCCGGAGTATCATCTATAATATCCTCGTTTTTAGTCTTTTCAGGCTTTTTTAATATACCTAATTCTTCTGTTTTTGAGGTATTATCTTCTGAGGCAACTTTAGCTTCGTCCTTAGCATTAACATCTTTTACTTCCTTATCATTACCATCGGTAACTTTTTCAGATGTTGCTTCGTTTTCATCTGTTGCATCAACTCTGTTATTTTTCTTTTCTTCAACCATTGTTAACTTACTTTACAAATGTTCCAGAACCAAAAGAAATAGTTCCTCTGCTTTTCTTAGGTTTTCCAATAAATAAATCTGCTTCCGGATTGTATTTTTCTTTATCTTTATCTTTGTCTTTGCTTCCTTTAGCATTGGTTTTTGAAGCCTGAGCAGGCGTTTTACCCGAATCGTTAAAAGATACAACCGGTTCAAACTCCATTACGGTACCTCCGGTATAAAGAAAACTTCGAACACCATCATTTTCAAAAGAAATATAATGATCCGTAATGGAAGTAACAACCTCTCCATTCTTAAGTTTAGATCCCTTATGAACTGTAAATGTTTTACCGTCGTTACTTACAATCTTGGCGATTATATCGTCTCCCTTTCCGGTAATATCCATAATAGCATACTCTTCAGACATATCAATTGCATCTTCGGTTGGAGATGTGGTTTCGGAAAAAGGATTGGACGACAATTGCTTAATTTCGTCTTCTCGCTCTGACATGGCTGTCTTAAGCTGATTGATATGACTGTTTAATGCTTCCATTTTCTTCTTATAAACCACAACCGCTTCTTCCGATTTAACAATCAGTGACTGAGCATTGGCATTAATGTCGGATATTTTATTACGGAAGTCTTGGTGAATTTCTTTATTGGCAGTCTCTAATTCAGCAATTCGCTTCTGTAATTTAGCTGTTTTGGCAATCCATTGCTGATTTATTACCAACATTTCATTCATGTAGTCATTAACTACCTTTCCCTGACGAACTTTTTCAAGCTCGATTTCTTTTTGTTTTAACTTTTCTTGCTCTGTTACAATTTTAGCTTGACGTTCGGCTTCTAAATCCTTAGCTTTTTCCTTTTCAGCCTGTTTACGACTTTCTTCTTCCTGTTGTGCCTTTAATCGAGCATTACGTAAAGCTTCAACTCTGCTCTTGAGTTCTTCTCGACGGAGTTCCAGACGTAAAAGAGTGGTTTGTTTTTCAATGTTTGACATTTGATTGAACAAATCATTATCAACTTTTGCAAGTATAGAGTTACCGAAACTTTCAAAAGGAGTGCGATCATCGCCTATTTCCGGTATTACAGAATCAACTTCCGCGGTTGAATCAATCTGAGCTTTACTTGCATCAGTTTCAAGTGCATCAAGACCGGTATCTTCAGGAAAAGGTTGCACGTCAAGTAACGGTTGCGGAATGCTGACACTGTTTTCTTCCGGCGGTAATTTGACATTATCATCGGTTGCGGAAGTATCATCAGCATCTGCAGACGGCTTGTTATCTTCTTCCGGAGTTTCATTATTCAGAAAACTCACATCATTGGTATTTTCATCTGAAACAACTTCTTCATTGGCCGGTTCTGTTTGTTCTACAATAACTTCGGCGACCGGTTCGGTTTGCTCTATAATTACGTCATCAACCGGTTCGGCTTGCTCCGTAACTGCTACATCCGGTTCAACGGCTTGCTCTGCACCGTTAACGGAATCGTCAGACGGCGGATTGTTTAAGTCTGCATTGTTTTCGGTGTTGGTAAATTCATCCAAACCCAATAATTCATCATTGATATCGGTAGCAGGTGTTTCCGGATTTACCGGCACTTCGTCTTGTATAACAAGTGTTTCCTCGGCAAAACCGCAGTGAGTGCTTGCTACGGTCATCATAAATGCACAAGCAATCATTACGGTTATTTTATTTATCAGGTTGTATTTCATAGATTTCTCCTTTGTATGTCCAGTTTCCGGAATTAATATCATATGTTATAGTATCAACTGTTAATCCTGAAAATTTCATTAATAAATCACTCCAAATCAGCGGATCATTATTTGAAGATATCGCGTATGACAATAACTTAAATTTAGTGCCACGCGGCGAAACCCAAACTTTTGGAGTATATCCGATATTTATATCCAATGTTTGATTCAAATCGTTAATGATGTTTATCAAGTCATCTTCGTAATACTCCGGAGGTGAGTTCCATTTTGATATCTCTCCTATAGGAACCGATACCATAACCGAGTTACCGTCTCTACTTAAAACTCTTGACGAGAAGTTTACTCCTGAAACGTTTAGTGCTTGTTCAATCCAAGTCAAACGCCCCATTTCACGACGCCATGAAGTTACTATACCGGTTGCCGGTGTGCAGGTTATACCTTCTATCTTCCAACCTGGGGTAACTATTTGAATAACTTTTTGTGTTGCCAAATAACACTGCCGCATAACATCAAGAGGGTTATTCATCGAAATCCACGGATCCGGTTCTTTCGGCATTTTCGGCTGTTCTATTTCTACCGGAGCTATAACCGGTTCATCAGGTTGCGAAAAGAACAAATCTTTCAAAGTGGAATATCCGAACCATAAAATTACGGCAAAACAGGCAATAATAACCGCCATCATCAGCGTGTCATTGCTGGCATTTACTTTTGCCAACTTAGCCTGAATACCTCTTTCCAACATAGGCCCGAGATGGTCGGCCTTAGTGTCTTCAATTCCCCAATCAGCCGGTGCAAACACAATATCCCAATCAGGTACGGACAGCATGGCTATCAATTGGTTTTTAGCATCTTTCTCACTTATGAAAAGAGTATCACCATCTGATAATATAACGTCATTTCTGAAACATATATACCACCATCCGCTGCTAACCTTGAATACGCCCAAGAAAGACGTAACCGGTCCTAATCCGGAAATAAGCGATACCGCTGCCGACGGCATACCCGCGGTAAATCCCTGAGAGGAAGAGGCCAAACCGAACTGGGAGGACTTACCCTTGCGGGTAACATATAAATCCGCACCTTCCATAATATTTTCGGAAGCTTCTTTAATTTCCGGCAAAGGTTTGTTTTCATTTAACAAAGGTTGCCAGAATAAGCTAGCGGCATAAGTTACCCCTCTTTCGGTGAAGGTCGATATCCAAGCTTTATCTTCAGTTTGCGTATCCACTTACTCTCTCCTTGAATTAGTCGTTCATTCTGGATTCCGGCGATAACGGCGTTTCCATAACTACCGGAGTTAACAGAATAACGAGAATGGTTCTGTCTTTTTCTGCTTTAGAACTTCCTCCCAACAATAAATTATCAGGGGAGCCGACACCTTGCTTGTTAACAGAGTCTTCTACTCGTTCGTAACCGGCCAGAATTAATGTTTCTCCGGACCTCATGGCTACTTCCTGCGTAAATCCTCTGGTTTCGGTCTTCGGATTCTGAATCGTTTGTGACTCATCTCCCCCTCCGACCGGAACGGTTTCAAGATCCATAAGGTCAGAGAGTGTAAGGTTGAAGAACATCAAAATACGACCATGGTCTAAAATGCGTGGTAATACACTCATAGTGAAACCGGTTTCGATTTCTTCGGTATCAACCGAAATATCGTAGTTGTCGCTGTCACCACTATTTGTTTTGGTAATATTGGAAATGTAGTTTTGTTTTTTAACTACTTGAATCGGTGCTGGCTTATTGTTCATGGTAGTGACGGTACCGCTGGTTACCAAATTGGTTTGTCCTTCTTCAGATAAGGCCTGCATCGCAGCATCAACATCCCAGTGTTTACTGCTTATAGCCATACTTAAGTTGCTTAACCCCTCAGCAGGCGTACCGCTGTATGCGTAAATGTTTTTAATACTGCCGCGTCCCTTGAAAAGAACTTTTTCTAAACTAAAGTTATATGTATCTTTGTTAGAAACATTCAACTGAATAACTTTAACACTGATGGCAATTTGTTTGGACACACGATTATTCAATTCGTTAACATACTTGGCAATTTGTTTAATACCGGTCGGGGTTGAAGTAACAGTAACCGTTCCGTTCGATTTATTGATACTCATATTTCCGTCCTGTGAAATCATAGATTGCAGTGTGTTTTCCAAATCATCCCACAATCCCAAGCCATCAATCGAACTGCTTTGTGAAATGCTTGAGCCACCGGTATCACCGCTACCACCAACCGTAACACTTAAAGAAGGCGAGGTAGGTAACGAATAAATAACGAAAGTTTTGGTAATGAATTTATAAAAATAAATTTCACCTTTTTCATACTTCCACCAAATATTGAAATAATTGGAAACTTCATCAAGTAATCCGCTCATCGGTCCTTTGTAGTTCACAAGCATTTTGGAAGAATCGGTCCATTGAGTTCCGATATCATCCATTGACGGCTTGTTGCTGTCGGCTTGTGAAATAACGGTTTCTTCCAGTTCCGGTGCATAGCGTACGGCTATGGAAGTAATTTTATTAACCATAGAACCTATTTCATACAGAGTAATCGGACGATTACTGATTAACGTAATACCGTCTTTGGTTTCCAAATATGAAGGAATAGGTTCGCCTTCAAATTCTACTTTTGAAGTATCGCCGAGCCATATATCATTTTTTACTCTGACGACATCATCCGGAATCGGTTCTCCGGGTACAGCCGCTTTTTGCTTTAAATCAAGCGTATCCTTAGCACGTTGTGTCATCTCCCTATCCATTTCCGGAGAAACAGAGCAAGCAATGGTAATTCCTAAAATGCAGATAGTTGCTAATTTAAATATATTAATCATACGCATTTTCATCCTCCATTGTTTCAACAACCAAAACTCTGTTTCCTTTATAGAAAGTAGCTATAGGAGCCGGTCTCGCCCGAGCAAAGGCTCTTACCAAAGCCGAAGCCACATCGGCGAAGTTTCCACGGAACATGGCACCGGCATTTAAAGTGTAGTTACGATTTGTTTTCCAAATCAATCTCCATCCGGCTTCATCACTCCACATGGTCAGTAATTCTTTTAAGCTTTGCCCTTCCTCAGCTAACCAATCTCTGTTGTCAGAACTTTCTTCTGCATCATCATCTTCGTCTTGAGAGCCGGTATCATTTTTAATTTTAGTCCCGTCAGCGGTTTGGTAACTTCCCGTACTTGTACCGTTACCGTTATTGCCGTATTGCAATTGCCCGTCGGCAGTAGATGTCGAGCCGTTCGTTGCGGTTTCGCTGTTGCCGGTTGCACTTCCGCTTCCGCTTCCGCTCTTACCTGCTCCGGCAGAAGCTGGGACAGCCAATCCGTTGCCGTTATTTGAAGAAACGGAGTTTTGTGCCAGAGGTGCGGCCGGATTCCACGGCTGACCTGCTTCGTTGCCTTCAACAACACCGTTTTCATATTCGATAATCTCATTATCTATGCTCGGCGGAATAGCTGCTGAGATATTATTTCCGGCGCCTGCCTGGGTAATACGATGATCACGAGGTGAACGTTCGCCATAGCCGCGGAAATCTGCGGCACCGCGAGTATAATTTATGTTTCCGGAATCTGTGCAATCACTGTATCCGTCCGCATTCTCCACACAAACCGCCGTATATTCGCGATTGCTCTTGCAAATGCCGTTTTCGCACTCTTTCTCTAAGTAGCTCTTATTGCCATCAATGCTGACACAGCCTGCTGTGCCTAGAATACAGCAAATTAAGCCTGTAACAGCCAGTTTGTTTGTCATTATATTTCTTTCAAATTTACTCTTCATCGTATTTTCCTATAATACATGTTAAAATTGAAATAGCAACACCAGATTTTAATACCAAGGATTATCGGCGCGTTTCATCGCCTTAATCTTATCATCTTCTGATGAGTATCTTACATTCCTAATAATAAATGAATTTGGCTCTCTATCGGTAAAAATTATGTTAATTTTGTGATAGTCCACACCATTATTGGCCAAAATCTTATATAAAAGTTTCAGGCGTTTTTCCTGTAAAGCATAAGGAGCTGTCTTATCTATTCTGATTTCAATAAAGACATTTTCGTCTTTTATTGAGTTATCCGAAAAGGCGTGTAACCACTCCAATGTTTGTCCGGATATTTCAGCACGATTCGGCTGGAAGGACAATTTAAGTTCGGACGGGGATACACTATCCTTATCACTTTTACCAATTCCCAATAATTTGTTGAAAATAGAACTTTCTTCTTTTTTATCGCTTTTCTTTTTAGTGGATTTTGATTTGTTGCTTTTCGGGACGATATTATCCTTAGCGGCCTTTTTTCCGCCTCCCGAAAACCACTCGGCGATGCTGTCGGTTAAACTTTTTGAAGTTTCCTCATCATCTTCTTCGTCATCTTCGAATTCTTCTTCAAAATCCTGCTCATCGTCATCGGAAATAACAGTGTTGTCGTTTTCTAATGCCGGAAGCTGATGTTTGGCACGCAATTCACGCTCCAAGCGTAAGTTTTCCTCCGAAGTTGAAAATTGCGGCGTTAAATTATGCTCATTTTTTATGCTTTCCGGAATCGGAATTAAAATGTTTTGTTGCATTTTATACTCGGTTGCGGCAGGTACTTCGGCTTGTTGGTCCGGAGCAACTATCTCGGTTTCATGTTTGGCAGTATATTGAGCCAGTGAATTTCTACCGACATGGCGGTTGGATATTTCCGCAATTGACCATGCATCATTGGCTTCCATACTCGGAGCAGACAGACCTGCGGAGAATTCCGATTTGCTGATATACGAAGAACTTTCCGGCAAAGGATCGGTAACAGCTGCCACACCGTCATTACCGAGATTATCAATACTTACATCACGCGATGCCATGGCAATTTGATTATCGTCGGCACTATCAGAATAAGTAACCGTGCCGGAAGCCGTTTTGTAGGTGTGTACCAAAGGAATCATAAAATCAGAGGCTTCCGAAGCATCGGCAATTTGCAGGTCTTCCGAAGCAGCATCGGTGTCGGTGTCTTGCGGTGCCGGAAAAGATGCCTGGGCAATGTAATCACTGCTACTGCTGTCATCGGTATACGCAAACTCACTATTGGTCATAGTGTCGGTTGTAAAAGCGTTTTCACTGCTTTCCGGCTCATAAATGACACTATCGTCAGACACATCGGCATGATTCTCTGAAACGATCGTTGTATTATCACCTACCATCGGCAATTCATTATGCCGATTTAAATTGTTGAATTTATCATATAGCGGATCATTTTCTTCATTGGCCGCAAAAAGTTCAATATTTTTGACCGGAATGTTTTCAACATCGACCAATGCCTCTCTTTGCTGATGTTCGGCAACGGACATTACAAAGTAAGCCTTTGTAACCGCAAAGACGGCAACCAATGAAAGCATGAAGCTTCCCACAAAACATTTTAAACCAAATTTAGGCATCTCCAAATCCTATATAATTACCAGAAATATTCGTACCATGAAGATACAAATACCCACTATTTTGTTTGAAGATACAACTGATTGTGTTAAAATAGAGTTAATGAGCGAAATTAAAGTGAATAAAGCTGTTTTAGTCGATGAACAGGCGTGGTTATCGACCATATATATTCAAAGCGTAATCGTATGCTGTTGAGCTGATTAAGTTCATAATAATAATATAATGAAATAATATAATGAAAAAATTCATCAAAAGTTCATAATTAATTTTGGCAAAATATGTTATACTCTGATTAACACTTAAAGAATAATAAGGTGCAAAATTTGGCAAAAATTTTCTTATCAGTTTATTAACCTTTTAGTGTTATCCGTAAGGTGTATATGCGTATTTTATGTGATAAATTTTGTGAGAAATTCAAGTAAATATAGGCAGATTGGTTATATCTTAATAAAAAGCTGGAATTTCACAATAAAATAAGTTACAATAAAAACGTGATTAAGAATATATTGTTAAGGAGAACGAAAATGAAATTCTTAAAAAGTAATCTGATGAGCATCTTGACCATGACTTTTTTGTTTACGGTAGTTATGTTGGGTGATGCCAATGCATCTGTGTTTGATGATGCAAAAAATAAGTTAATCAATTTGTTTACCAACGCTAAAATGATTATCTTTGTAATCGGTGGTTTCGGTTTAATCTGCTTAGCTTTCCAAGCTATTTTCGGCAAGGTAAAATGGGCATGGTTTGCCGCTTTAGCTTTCGGTTTGGCAGTTGTGGCTGCCGCTGCTGCGGTTATTAACTACGCTGCTAACAGTAACACTGCTGTTTCCGGTGGTCAAGCCGGATTCGCTGATACCTTGGGTAATAACGGCACAGGTATCTAATCTGAAATACGTACATTCGGGGAGGCTTAATGCCTTCCCGGATGTGAAAACAAATTATTAAACACGGAGGCAAAAATGTTGTGCAATAGTATAAAGAATTTTTTGTATGAAAACAGGTGGAGCATTGTGCTGTTTGTTTCTTTATTCTTTTTTACAACAGATGCCTCAGCCGGAACTTTTGATGCGTTGGCTAATGCCGGACGCAGTATTTTCAGCGGTTTACGTAAAGTTATTTATCCGGCGGCAACTATAGGTATTGCCTGTGTGTGCATCGGCGGTATGTTCGGTAATTTTAACTGGAAATGGTTGGTTGCCATTCTTTTGGGCGTGTTTATTATTGCAACAGCCGGTGAAAACAGCGGTATTACCGAAGTTGCAATGGACGGCGAATAAAGAGGAGAAGAATATGAAAAAATTCGGACTTCTGTTAGTTTTAGTGATATTTTGTTGTTTGCTGAGCGTAAATCCCGCTTTTGCCGATGAGGCCGGTGTGATTTGGGATAAATTAGCAGGGAAAGCTTCAAAAGTAGGAGTGGGATTGCAACAAAGCGGATTTCTTATCGGGGGCATCGGTTTGATATTCTTTTCTTTCATGGCTATTTTTAATAAAATATCATGGAAAACACTGGCTTATATTATGTTGAGCTGTTTTGTGTTATCGGCAATGGTTGGGTTGGTTAACTATTTTTCGGAGACTGACAAGAATAAAGCCAATAGTTCTGTGTATACTTATTTTAATGGTCCGGATGGCAATGTGACGTTTCAGGGAGGAATATCTCCGGCCGGCGGGACCAAGCCGGGAGGTAAGTAGTTCTTAACATATGAATGGTAGTGCGATGCGGTTATTTATCTGGTTATGTATATCTTTGTTTCTGACTTCTCCGGCTTTGGCTTATATTGAGGAGGATACGGTCGGGATGACCGAGGCGACTGCGGGAGAACAAAATACCAATATGTATAGGCTTAATGCTCGCGGTGAATATTTTGTAAAAAGATTGAAAAAAATCGATGAATACGCAGCTAAGGGAGCCAAAACGTCAGATATAACCAGTATTGAAGATATCAGCAGTTATGAGCAAAAAAATAAAGAGGAGCAACAGAATAAAAGAATACTTGCCGATATCAGCAAGATAGCGTCAAATCCTCGTCAATTAAAAGAAAATATCAAGCCGGAATTGTACACGTCATTAGCGCAGGTTAACGGAGTACGCGATACGGAAGTTGTTACGCTCCTAAACAGACAATTGAAGGGAGGACGCCGATGAGAGAAGAAATATTAAAAGCAGTGGCACAACCTCCTAAAATTTTGTGGGCACCGATGGTTCCCGCTCTCATCAATTTGGGCGTACAGTTCCCGATGATGTTTATAGGTATGGGTATCGGCGGGGCCAACCCGTTGTATTTTGTGGTGTGTATAATAATAGCGCATACGGTGCTGGTCGCCTTGGGACTGAAGGAGCCTCACTTATCCACTATGTTGCAGGCATATGGTCAGACTTACAAAAAAACGACAAATCTTTATGTGGTAAAAGGGAATAAATTTGAGCCATGAATGAGTACGATTTTTTTAGCATATTTGTACAGGGATTAAGCAATATCCAAATTGCCGTTACTATAATAGGTATTATAGCGGCAGCTTCGTTTGCCGTGTTATTGGTTACCAGATTCGGTAATTGGGTTTTGCCTCAGCCTAGGGAATCGCGCGTGTCGGATTTTTTACCTTTTCAAAAGCTCTTGTCTGACGGTGTAACCATTCAATGCAGTAATAATTCGTATGCCCGTGTTTTCAGGTTGGAGGGAGTTGATTTATCTTCGGCCACTAACGAAAAAGTCTATTCCATGATGGAGGCTCGTAAGTCATGGATTGATGATATGTCAAATATGCAAGTGGTCTGCAGAGTAATAACAACGCGTGACAGAGCTTCATTGGAAAGTGAAAAGCGCGATTTCGGCAATAAATTATTGGAAACTGTTTCCAAAATATGGTATGAAGGCATGAATCGTGTGTATGAGAATAAACACTACATTGTTTTATCGGTTATTGACCGCAAAGATGCCTTAAAAGATTTGAATTATGCTACGCAGAGCTTGATTTCCACTTTGGGAGAATACGGGGTAAGCCCGATGTATGAGAGTGATACCAGTAATCCTACCGATAGCCCTTTTTATTTATTTTCTCATTTGTGCAGTCCGATATCCCAACCGACACCGAAGGTTCGTAATACTTCCGGTGCTCGTATGTGTGAGATGTTGACGTCTGACCATATTCATTTTACGGAAGAAGAGGGGATTATTCACTTTTTCTCAGGGGATAATGATTTGTTTGAAATTGCCATGGGTATCCGTACCAGCGGAGAGGCTATGGATGAAAGTATGATATATTCGCTTAATGCCATTGATTGCGAATTGGTGATTTTGCATAATATTCGTCCTTTTTTCCGTGCCGAGGCTCGCGGTTTGTTAATGCAACAACAACGTATGGCAATGACTACCAGTTTATCAGGTGGTGTGGTAGAGCAATATGCTGAAGCTTTGGCGTCTATTGATGACAGTGATAATGATTATCAATCACTGTGTGAATATTCAATGACCATTATAATTAAAGGTGCTTCCAAGCAAGAATTGGATTTTGGCGAATCCGAAGTACAAAGAATTTGCCGAGCATTCGGAGTAACACCTGTGCGTGAAGGTTGGGTTGCTCAAGCGGTATTTTTCACTCAGTTCCCGACATATGACACCTATCCGAGAACATATCGTTACCTGTCTCGCGTAATAGCAATGGCAATCACAATGGATAAGCCGGCAGAAGGCTTCGGTAAAAGTGACTGGGGTAACGGCGCTATTACCGTTTTCAGAACCATGTCCGGTTCGGCATATCGTTTCCAATTTCATGTAAGTAGCGAAGAATCAGCGGTGGCTCACTGTTGTATTATCGGTCCTACCGGACAAGGTAAAACTACGTTATTGACCTTTTTGGCCGGACAAGCCATGCGCCACGGTGATTTAAGAGTATTCTTCTTTGATCGTCACTTGGGTGCGCAAATATTTACCCGAGCCATTAAAGGAGCTTATATCGGATTTGACGGTGATGAGAAAAACGTGAGTTTAAATCCGTTTGACTGTGAAAATACGGCAGAAAACAGAGCGTTCTTGAGACGTTGGATGAAATCGATTACCATGGTGGATGATGCACTGGCCGATCGTGAGGTTGCCCGTGCGGTAACTACGGCATTTGATTATCTGCGCCCGGAAGAAAGACTTTTGAAAAACCTATACAAAAGTTGTTTTTCACCGACCGGAAACATGCGTCGTGAGTTATATCGTTGGATAAACCCTGATCAATACGGAGCTATTTTTAACGGTCAAAACGATAGTTTGGATTTAAAGAGCCGTCGTTTTATGGCATTTGACTTTACGCATATCTTTGAAGATGAAAATCTGGCTCCGGCGGTCATCAGCTACATTATGCACCGAATTCAATCGGAAACAGGCGAAACCGGTGTACCTTCACTTATTATGATTGATGAAACGGCGCCGATGTTGAAGCACCCGATGTTTAGAGATTATTTCATAATCGGTTTGCAAGAAGGTCGTAAAAAGCGTCAGGCCTATTTGTGTGCTTTCCAACAGCCGAATATTGTTGATAAATTGGGAGTGGGCGAGGTTATTCGCGGTCAATGCCAAACCGTTATATTTTTCAGAAACCCGCAAGCCCAGCCTGATGATTATGCCAACTGGAATTTAACCCAGAGTGAATTGGATTTCATTTTCGGTAAGAGCTATCGTGATTTTCCGTATGCAATTTTGTTATCACGTCCGGTAACCGGCGAATCGGTGATTTTGGACGTTAACTTAGGTGGATTGGGTAAATACTTGCGGGTATACAACTCGGGACGTAAGAATGTTTTATTGGTTCAGCAACTTATTCAAGAGTACGGAGAGGATAATTTCCTCACTAAATATCTTGATTTTGCATAAATAGTTGTTTGCTTGTGAAAATGTAACAAAAATTTAATATTTATTCCATTAAAATTGTGATATGATAACATACAGGGTATAGTTTGTCTGTATGAGGTTTGTGCTATACGGCAGGTTGATTGGCGACGATAAGGAGGCTATCATGATGGTTAAGATTAAGAAATTCAAATTGTTGGCAAGTTTTGCCTTTATGACAATATGCATGATGCCCGAAGCGAAAGCCTTTCCGCTGTTGTGTGCGGATTTCGGAAGATTGGCCAATACAGTTCAGGTAACGGCTAATGAAGTCATGATAATCAAACAGGAAATTGATAACAATATGAAAATCATCAAAGAGATTCAAAATGGTGGTTTTGCCGCTGCCGGTGCGATGATTTTCAGCAATATTCAAAGTGATGAATTGGACCGTTTCGGAAATATGTGGTCGGATGCAAAATCTCAAATTGACGGTTTGTCTCAAGATGTACAAGACAGATTAAAGCAGTACGAAGATGAATTTAATACCAGATACGGAGATGAGTATGAAAGACTGAAGTCCGCCAAAGATGAATTGTATGATACGGCAAAAACTTTCGGCTTGGAAGAAGAACTCAGAAAGAGAGAAGAAGAAGCACTATCACTTCGCGGCAACAATGCATTTGAAAATGCCTATAATTGGTTGCAGGAAAATAAAGCGGCCACTCCGAGCGGGTTTATTGAAGATACTATCAATAATGGAGTAAATAATCTTAATGAGACCATAAATAATACGGCGAATGATGCCTTTAACGATGCTTTCGGTGGAGATTGGGGTAATATCGAGGATTCTATATCGGAAGTAGAAAATGCCATAAATAATACCAACAGTGATGAGTTAAACAGTATCTTAAATGACGCTGCCAACGGAAATTGGGACGGCGTATTAAATTCAACGATGGGTAACACCGGCGGAGAAGCCGGACAACAGGGAGCACAAAGAAGTTGTGAAGAGTGTCGCAAAGTTGCCCAAAAGGCCGCAGAAGAAGCGGCGCGAGTTGCAGGTAAAGTAGGATTATCCATATCCGAATTGTCGATTATTGATAAACAATGTCGTTCGGTTTGTTCATCCGGTTCATAAAGGAGTAGTACGATGACAAAAGAGTTATTGAATGGAAAAATATTTCTGGTAATGATTGCTGTGGCATTATTATCCTTTGTAAACCAAGCGTCGGCCCAAACCTTCAAGTTGACGGGTGCTAATGTTTTTGATGAACCGGAATCCGGAAATTCAGACGCCGGTGAGGGCGGTTCAAATGTTGATGCCTTTACCGTGACGACAACATTGAAAACACCAAACGGAACTACAACCGAAACCGGCAGTTTAGAAGTAAATGATGCCGGAACGTATAAAGGCGGAAGTACTGATGTTAGTGATAGGATGGGAGCGCCTTCTTCTGGAACGCAAACAAATACGTCGGCAAATTCAAAAACGTTGACCGGTAATCAAAATAACAAAAAAGAAGAAAAAGCCGAGGATTTAAAACAATACACGGGAAGTTACAACGGACATCAGATAATGCCGGATATTATGGCCAAGCATTGCAAAATCAAAGGTGAGGATGTGGCAAAGAACGTAAATCTTTACGTTAATTGTATCAGACAGTACGTATCCGAAATGAACAATCCGAATGCGC
>Ga0310696_10004103_pt1 | contig 17950 bp, 26 predicted proteins | sample AusTroGonzalo_MG_4_FD_203885 | JGI IMG/M metagenome (GOLD analysis project Ga0310696, IMG submission 203885) | Bovine rumen microbial communities from tropical cattle in Woodstock, Queensland, Australia - Gonzalo_02 (v2) (version 2) | ecosystem: Host-associated > Mammals > Digestive system >...
AAGGAGTATATAGAGCGATTCGGCTACAACCACAAAAAGGCACACACCTATGCTATGACTGCCTATCGCAATTTTGAGTTAGATCGCCTATTGAAAATTCTGCGTACAATGAATTTGGAGGACTGACTATGACAATAAAGGAACGTGACAGACTATGGGCTTTATATACCATCACCAACAAGATGGGCGGCAGGTCTGATTATACTGCAATCAGTCCAGTTGCTATGAGGAAGTATAAAGAAGCGTTGGGAAAAGTTTCAACGGTCATTTCCCTTATCATCACGGGAGAGGATGACGAACGATGTCAGCGTTATATCAACGAACTGGATGCTTTGTCAAGATGGAACTTCGGGGACAGGAACGGATGCATATCCGAAGAGGAGAAACAGATAAACGCTCGTATTAAACAAGCAATGGGCGGTTGGACGCCAATGAATGATTATTAAGGATGACTTAGTATGAGAATAAGAAAATACCACAGGTCACGCTTACCAGGCGACCCCTTGATTAGAATCCACAGAGACCAGTGCCTATGCTCACAACCCCCATGTGGAGCGACGAGGCCCCACACAACAGGCTACTCAATCTATGTGTGGAAGTATAGTATCTATATCAATTTCAGCAGACCGAAAGGCTGTAATGCACCATTTTAATTAGTAAAGCGTATGACGGACAAAACACTATCCAACTTTGTGGCTGCGAGTTACAAGATAGCTTGCGACCACGGATTCCATGATGAAAAACTGAGCGACGATCACTACCTTTGTCTGATAGTGAGCGAAATTATGGAGGCAGTCGAAGCCGACCGCAAAAAGAATCGGGCGCAACGCAAAATGTTCGAGTCGCAAGCATTCTCCCCACAACCAGAAGGTCAGGAGGTGAAGCACTGGACGTTTTGTTTTGAGACGTTCATCAAGGACACCGTAGAGGACGAGTTTGCAGACGTGCTCATCCGTATCTTCGACCTGATAGGCACAAAGTACGGCACCGACAATTTGGACTTCACTGGAAACATCGTAACATATAGCAGTGACAAGACTTTCACAGAGAAAGCAGCCTACCTTGCCCGTCGGGTACTATGGAGTAATGCTGCCATGTGTGAACTCGTCGATTGTATCAGATACGTTGAAACGTGGTCACTATCGCAGGGTTTTGACATCGTTTGGCATATAGCCGAAAAGATGCGCTACAACTCATTTCGTCAGCGAAAGCACGGAAAGAAATACTGATAAAATTGAATAGTATGACAGAGAAATTGAAGATTTTTGCCACGACGGTTGAAGACACCGCACGGGCACAGATAGACGAGATGAACGAGTGCGAAGCCTACAAGGATTGCAAGGTGAGAATCATGCCAGACTGCCACGCAGGAAAGGGTTGCACCATCGGCACGGTCATCAAGATTAAAGACCGCATCGTACCGAATACCGTTGGCGTTGACATTGGTTGCGGCATGATGGTGTGTGAGATTATGGACAAGGACATCGACCTTAAACGACTCGACAAGGTGGTGAATGACTACGTGCCAGCAGGCTTCAACGTCCACGACGAGCCGATCAGTTATTTCCCATTTCTCAACGACCTTATTTGTATAGATGCTGTAAAAAAGAACTATATCCAACGTAGTATCGGCACACTTGGCGGCGGCAATCACTTCATCGAGGTGAACAGGGCACAGTACGGCAAGCACTATCTCGTGATTCACTCAGGCAGTCGCAATCTGGGCGTGACCGTCTGCGACTACTATCAGAATATAGCCGAAAAGGAGTGCGGCATCGACCAGAAGGAACGGCAGGCACTCATCGACAGACTGAAAACCGAAGGCCGTCAGCGCGAGATACCAGCCGAGATGAAGAAACTCCACCCGAAAGTGAAGGACATGAGGCTGGCGTATCTCGAAGGTAAGTCGTTCCGCGACTATCTGCACGACATGGCGATAGCACAGGTTTACGCATGGAACAACCGACAGACCATTGCCAACATCATAGCCGATCACATGGGCTGGTCGATAGGCTTCACGTTCCACACCGTCCACAACTACATCGACACGCAGAGCATGACACTGCGCAAGGGGGCCGTGGGTGCCGAAAACGGAGAGGTGCTTATCATCCCGATGAATATGCGTGACGGATCGCTGCTGTGCCGTGCCATTGGCAATCCCGACTGGCTCTACTCAGCACCCCACGGCGCAGGTCGCCTGATGTCTCGCAAACAGGCATTTGACACGCTGAAGATGGAGGATTTTACCGCCACCATGAGCGACGTATATTCTACGAGCGTATGCCCTGAGACCATCGACGAAAGCCCAATGGCCTACAAGCCTATGCAAGAAATCATCGACCAGATAGGCGACACGGTGGAAATCATCGACATCATCAAGCCTATATACAACTTCAAGGCGAAGAACGGGCGGTAATTAAATTAATTAAGTAAGTTATGGCACAATACATTGACAAAGATCGCATAGTGGCGGAGGTGGAGAGACAGATAGAGTTGTTGAAACCTTATCTTGGTGCTTGCGCAAGACAGATAGTAGCAGAAGCAAATGATAAACTATCTGTGCTTGAATGGCTGAAGAACTTCCTTGACACCCTTGAAGTGAAAGAGGTGGATTTGGAAAAGGAAATAGATTTAGTAGAAGATAAATATCGTGGTTTTGAGTCATTGTCAAGGGCAGATGTTATAGATGTCGCAAAACATTTCTTTGAACTTGGTCTTAAAGCACAGAAAGGGGAGTAAAGTATGGAAATGAAACGCGAGATTTGTCAGAAATGCAAACATTGCCTTTCTTGCATGTGTGGGGATGAATTTGACGATTGTTACATAAAGAACCCGAACCTAAAACGCACAATTACTACTATTGTAATTACAAATACGAATTGAACGAATTAAATATAAGGAACTATGATACGCAAACAGGATTTTTTTAATATCGAGTGCGACCATTGCGGCGCGATGCTCGACGAAGAGAATTGGTGGGACGACAAGGAAGCGTGTGAGAGCCTATTGACCGAATGCAACTGGAAGAAACTTGGAGGCCGCCATTACTGCGATGAGTGTTGGGAGCATGATGACGACGACAACATCGTGACCAAGGACGGGCGCAAATGGACCGAAGACGGGGAGGAAATCAAATGAAGGAAACAACCCTCACGCTGGAGCAGATAGAGACCATCATCACGGGCTATCCCGATTCACCGTACTTCATCCGACAGAACATCGTGGTGCCTAACTGCGACTGGGGATTCCTGAACCACGAAGCCGACCTGCTGGTGCTGAACAAGACCAAGCGGCTCGTGGAGATAGAAATCAAGCGCACATGGTCGGACTTTATGGCCGACTTCAAGAAGAGCCACACGCACGACGACCCCAAGCTGTCGCGCTTCTACTATGCCGTGCCGCTGAGCATCGGTGAGCGTGTGTTCCATTGGCTCTACGAAGGCACCTACAAGTGCAAGCCAGGATTCATTTATTACGAGCGATCGGAGGTGACGGCCTACACCGAGCACAACCCGAACCGCTGCGGACTCATCATCTATGCCGACCCCGAAGAATCGATGGTGCGCGGTAACCGCATCGGCTCATGCAGTCTGAATGTACCGGCACAACTGATGCACGACTACCAACTGACCACCGCCGAAGAGCTGAAGCTGTTGCGATTGCTCGGAATGCGTGTGTGGAACCTCAAAAAGAAACTGGCCGAATATCAGGCAGAGCCATCGCTCTTCAAGCGGTAGCAAATCCTACATTTTTGAATACAAATTACACGAATTGAACGAATTTATAAGGAATTATTGACCATGATTAAAGAAAACATGTTTTTCACCGAACCGACAATCAAGGATTATCGGGAAATGGATATTCGTGCAATCATACGCGAATATCTTCTGACCAAAGGCACTTGGACGCGGCATAGATGGGAAAATGAACCGCCAAAGCCGACGAACAAGACTGTGAACAAGAAATCCCTCGTACCGTCTGGTTTATTCGTATATGGACTGAAAGACAATCCGACGAACAAGCGGGCAGTCGAATACTACTGCGAGAAATGGGGACACATTCATCAGATTATCGACGACAACGGAGTTATACAGATTCCCGATGACTTGTGGGAAGAATGCGACAAGTACAACGAAGAGCATACCAACGGAAACGACAGAAAGACAAAGGAGGACTGACTATGCCAGTAAGATACCTAAGACTCGGAGGGCTTGACCGCCTCGGACTCGTAGAGGAGGCATCCAATATGATTGACTCATCGGTTGACACCATTGTCAATGAGCAAGGCGAGTCACCTGTGGAAGATATGCGCAAGGCTCTCGAAGAACTTGCTGAGAGCGAGAACCTGCCAAAGGTGTATATCCTCAAAGAGCAGTACGAGATGATCGACCCCGAAATCATTCATCAGAAGGAAGCGGAGTTTCATTGCGTACTCGTTCCTGTCGAAGAGCACGAGATGAAGCGTATCAAAGACGATACCGTGCCGTACACCGTGCCGTACACCATGCCACTGAAGTTGCCAGACATCAAGATGCCGACTCCGGCAATGTACGACGTGCCACACGTTAAGGGCGGTCGCTACCATGAGCCACCGCGCGACCTCAAAAAGAAAAAGAAAGCCAAGCGTCGCCAGCAGAAGCAATCGCGGCGCAAGCGGTAGCAAATTATTCACTTTTTGAATACAAAATTAAACATGGAGGACAAAATCATGACGATTTTTTTTGTTTTCATTTTTATGGCATTCGTAGTATGTCTCGGCCTGCTGTTTACTTGCGGCAGACCACCGATGAAAGGGGATGAGAACTACTCATCCGATAGTAGCAAACATCTAAACGACGACAGCGTATGAAGGCAAGGGATTATGCCATTGGGCTAACTGTCATACTGGCAGGATCAGTATGGCTGAATGTATGGCTTCTTACACGGGAGCCGGAGGTGATGGAGCGAACAGAAACCAAGACGGAGTATATCACCGTGCGCGACTCGGTACCGAAGGAGGAGTCAAGGCATGAGACGGGTGGCATCATATATGTCACCATCCCGCCCAGCAGCATCGGCACATCTGCACCGCTTGACGACACCCTGACCGTCTGTCAGGACACGGAAGGGACGGACTCGGTAGTGGTGGCACTGCCGGAGGAACAGGCCGTATATAGCGACTCTCTCTATACGGCATGGGTGAGCGGCTATAGGCCGAAGCTGGACAGCATCCATCTGAGGATTCCGCACACCACGACCACAATCACAAGGACGGAGACTGCGCCTGCACCACGGCTTGTCATCGGTCCCACCATCGGGGCCGGCTATGGAATCGGTGGCCGCAGGGCTGATGTGTTCGTTGGTATATCAGTAACGTATAACTTAGGGAGGAAGAGAAAATGAAGAAGTTGATATTGACATTCGCGCTCATGACCGTCACGATAATGGCAGGCGCACAGACGGCAGGGCAGTGGCACACGACCATGACCGAAGGTGATGACCTTCTCGGCATCGACGACACAGTGACATACACCTATGAGATAGATGGAGTGGGGCGGCTGATCATCAGCGACTGGGCTTCATGCCATTTCTGCTTCGTGGCCGACCATCCCCTGGATATTGACCGCACCACAGGATCGGAGCGTAACAGCGGCATCGATCTGCTGGTAGGCATATACAACAGCCGCGGCCACCTGCGTGAGAAGATTCACGTATGGATGTCACCGGCTGTCAGGCATTCGGATCGGGTGGTTGAGCCGCACACCGCATGGCTGGGTGTACCCATTCGCCAGACGAAGAAGGTACGGCACATCTTCGATGTCCTACGTGCCGACGACGGAAGGTATCTGCGTATCGTCCTCGCAAGGGAGGCACTGCCTGACATCGACGCGATCATCACTCAGTACCATAGTAACGGAAAGTAATGTCCACGGCCCGACGGAATCATCAACCGTCGGGCTTTTTTGCGCTTTTATGCTAAAAAGAGTTAATAAAAGGCAGAAAAATATATAATATATTGCATATTTTGAAATAATTTCGTATCTTTGCATCAAGAAACAATTAGAACACCGGCGGCAACGGGTAACAGCGGCAGAAGGCAATGGCAACAATTTATTGCATCACAGAATGGGACAGCAACATGAATCTGACACGTAGCGAGCTGTTCATGAGCATCAACGGCGTAGCTAATTGGCTAACCAAGAAGAACCCAATCAACAATCAGTTCAATGTAAAAGACTGCGAGACCGCAGGCGACTATGAAATCACAGCCGAGAACCTCACGAAGGTGCTGGCAGCTGCCAAGGCTAACAACATGGGCGCATCGTTCACCATCAAGCAGGACTTTTTTATCCAGACCATCGAGACCCGCTTCACACTCTCAACAGTAAACGTCAACGATTAAACATACAAAGGATTATGAAACAGTACACAGCAATTTACAGCACCGAGACTCATAAGAACATCCAGTATGCTTTCCAGGCAGTTGATGGAAACATGGCTAAGAGGTGCTGCCAGCAGATGTTCAACACCACCGACATTATTATTCGTGACGATGAGACAGGAGAGGAGTTCCCTCTCATCGACGAGTGGCTGAGCGACAGCTCATACGTTAGCCGCTGCATGGTTAGCGGACGCTATCACCTCTACATCCGCAACACATGGGATGGCAAGCCCATGACCTTCGCTCCCGTGATTGGCGTAACAAAGGAAATCGTGCATGAGACGATCATCACCTTACTCGGCGACAAGATCGACAAGACCACTCACAAGGTTGGTGATTGGTATATAGGTTTCCCCAAGCTCGACAATGGCGAGTTTGCTTTCAAGAATTTCTGCGAGAAATACGGAAAACTCACCTTCAAGGCCATCTAAGCAATGAGAACTTTATGCTACAGTGTCAGGCTTGAAAGCCTGACATCTATCAGCCCAAAAGCATATAGGGCCACAGCCTTTGACGGAAGCAGCGATATCATCCCGGCCAGTCAGGTGTTCGGACGTGACTACGACGTGCAGAAGAGCGATGCCTGGTGGATCAGCGCGTGGATACTTAGGCAGAAAAGCATCCAGTACAGCAGCAAGAAACAGGCATGGTTCGACGAGAACGGCCACCAGCTGCCGACGTACACCATCGAGCGACACACGCCGGAGAAGAAAGAGTCAAAGGAAAATAATATTATTAACGACTTAAAACGATAAAGAATTATGGAAAAGCAGATTATCAACAGGGGCTATCTGACATACGCCCTGACAGACGGAGAGAGCAAGATCTACGGTACAATCAAAGATCATACAATCAGTGACTGGAGTCACGAGCCAAAGAACCTCTATTGGTCGGAGGTGTTTGTTGACGGTAACATGTACCAGATACACCGACGTGGCACATTACTCCTCAATAAGACCAACGAAAGGTTGAGCGAACTTCACGAACAGAGTAAGGTGAACCTCACGAACTTCATGAACAGAACAAGGTGAACCTCAATGTCTGACAACGGATTGAAACCAGGCGAAATTCTCTGCCCAGCCCAGCGTGTGAAGTATCACCGCATTGAGTACCACGATGGCTATGTGACCATCGAACAGAACAGGACGAGACGGAGAATACCCGACGGCTACTACTTCGAGGATGACGGGCAGTACATTGCTGTCTCGACCTTCTACTCCAACATCTTCCAGCACAAGGCAAAGGTTCGCTACTTCGTGCTTAACAAGGAAACGAAGGAGTGGCGCGACTGGCAGACGGTAATCATCGAGCGGCACACGCCGGAGAAGCGCGAGGCAAAGGAAAGTAACATCATACAAGAAATAAAACGATAAGGAACTATGGATATACCCGAAATACAACTGACAGACCCAAACGCAGAACCTATAAAGATAGAATTTCCAGATGCCGACAAGTTTCTTGAAAACCTTGAAAAGAGCATGGACGAATATCGGGAGAAAATATTGGAATGCGTAAGAGAGGGAAAGCCAATACCAAAGCCGTATTTTAGAGCAAATCGCAAGGACTTCACGAAAGTATATGAGTGCAACGAATACAAGTGCGATGCTCATCCTCGTGGGTGTTTTTTTTGCAAGCACAGTACCGACGTGTTCTACGACTACACCAACGGGCCGTATATGATAGTATGCGACGGTAATCATTCGACAAAGAAAGGCTTCATCGGAAAATGCAAGTATTTCGAGCGGTAGCGAATTTTTCACTTTTCACTCTTAACTTTTTGAACACGAATTACACGAATTGAACGAATTATATACAAGGAACTATGGCAATAGACAAGACAAACAAGAACTATTATTACAACCTTGGCCGCGTGACGGCTATTGTAGAGTTGATGAACGATATGCCCGACAACTTCGTGTGCAAGGTGTTTGACAATGCGAACAACATTCTCCCGTACTGGTTGAAGAAGTCGCTGTTCAACGGCAAACACAACCTCCACAAGGAACTGCTGGAGCCTGCCGACGTGGTACTGATGCACGGCGAGATACCTAAGACGCTGATGAGCGTTGTTGACAAGAACGGGTCATTCTTTATCGGCTACTATCAGCAGAAGGCATACATCACCGAGAACTACGGCACAGCCATCGGCAAGGAAGAAGTGACCATAAAGCACCACACGCCGGAGCGCATCGACGTGCCAGCCTTCACTACCAACACCATTGATGACCTGAAGCGATGAACACCCTCACCAACCAACAGCAGGCAGCAATTGAACACCTACATGAATGGCGCGTGGGTGCGCTGTTCATGGAGCCGGGCACAGGGAAGACCCGCGTCGCCATGACGCTGGTCAACTCGACCGACTGCTCCGACGTGTTCTGGGTTGGCCCGCTGCGCACCCTCGACGGCATCCGACAGGAGGCTGAGAAGTGGGGAGGCTTTGCGATGGCGGCACATTACTACGGTGTGGAGAGTATTAGCGGCAGCGACCGCATTTGGCTCAACTTGCACAACGACATCGAGCAGAGCCGCCAGCCGTTTGTTGTGGTAGATGAATCGCTGAAGATCAAGAACGCCGAAGCCAAGCGCACACGCAGACTGCTGGAGGTGGGCAAGATGGTGCAGTGGAAGCTGATACTCAACGGCACACCCGTCAGCAGAAATCTGCTCGACATGTGGCCTCAGATGGAGTTCCTGTCGCCAAAGATACTCAGTATGAGCCTGTCGCAGTTCAAGAACACCTTCTGCAAGTACACCACCATCACCAAGAAGGTGGGCTGGCGGCAATACAGCCGAGAGTATATCACCGGCATGGAGAATGTCGATTACTTGCACTCGCTCATCCGCCACTACGTGTATGAGTGCGACCTGCGGCTGAACATCACCCAGAAGTGGCACACCCGCAACTACTACATCAGCGACAGCAACCGTGATCGATACATCGAGATACGCGACGAGTATCTGAGCGACGAGATGCTGGAGTGGCGAAACAATAACATCTTCTTTGCCATGACCACCGAGATGCAGATGGCCTACGCCCAGGACGCTGACAAGCTGCGCTGCGCGCGCGACATTCTGACGGAGCGCGACCCGAAGCGCACCATCATCTTCTGCCGATACATCGCCAGTGCCGACCTCTGCCGTAAGCACTTCCCCGACTGCGAGGTGCTCACCATCCAGAAGAGCGGCATCGGACTGAACCTACAGCAGTACGACACCACCATCTACTTCGACAAGGTGTGGGACTATGCGCTCTACATTCAGAGCACCCGCCGCACATACCGCACAGGACAGGAGGAGGACTGCCACTACTACGAGCTGACCGGCGATGTGGGACTTGAAAGGCTTATCGACAAGAACATCAGTAAGAAGATCAGCATGAGCGAGTATCTGAAACGTATCACCAAAGAAGAACTGAGGAAAGAGTTATGAACGTTTACGAAGCAGCACAGCAGCGCATAGAATGGGCACTGAGTGAGTTCGACTACTGCTACGTCAGTTTCAGCGGTGGCAAGGACTCAGGTGTGATGCTCGAAATGACCGCCGAGATAGCCCGCAGGCTGGGCAAGCGGTGGGGCATCTACCACATGGACTACGAGGCACAGTACCAGCTGACCACCGACTATGTGCGCGAGACGCTTGACCGCTACCGCAACGAGGCCGACATCTACCACGTCTGCGTGCCGTTCATGGTCACCACCTGCACCTCGATGTTTCAATCGTACTGGCGACCGTGGGAACCCAAGAAGCGTGACATCTGGGTGAGACCGATGCCGGATGGAGCCATGACCGCCGACATGTTCCCATTCTACACCGATGATCAATGGGACTACGACTTCCAAGACCGCTTCGGCTTATGGCTGGCAGAGCAGAAAGGGCGCACTGCCTGTCTGGTGGGCATCCGCACTCAGGAGAGCCTGAACCGCTGGCGCACTATCCATGCCGAGCGCGAGAACCGAAAGAATTACCAGGGGCGCGACTACACCACCGACATGGGCGGCTGTGTGGCCGTCTATCCTATCTACGACTGGACGGTGGAGGATGTTTGGACAGCCAATGCCCGCAACCGATGGCCATACAACAGGCTCTACGACATGATGTACCTCGCAGGTATCCCGCTGTCGAAGATGCGCGTCGCCTCGCCATTCCTTAGTGAGGGGCAGGATGCTCTCAGGCTCTACCAGGTCATCGAGCCTGACACATGGGGAAAGCTCGTTGGTCGCGTGAACGGTGTGAACTTCGCCGCGCTCTACGGCGGCACCACTATGATGGGGTGGAAGAGCATAACCAAGCCCGCACACTTCACATGGAAGGAATACATGTACTTTCTGCTCGACACCCTGCCCGAAGAGACACGACAAGGCTACCTGAAGAAGTTGGAAGTTAGCATCAAGTTCTGGCGCGACAAGGGCGGTTGCCTCTCTGACGAGACCATCGACGAACTCAGGAAGACTGGCGTGGAGATAGAAGTCGGCACAGACACCAACTACAAGACCACGAAGAAGCCCGTGCGCATGGACTATCAGGACGACGTGGACATCCGCGACTTCAAGGAGATACCAACCTACAAGCGCATGTGCATCTGTATCATCAAGAACGACCATCTCTGCAAGTACATGGGATTCTCGCTCACCAAAGAAGAAATGAACCGCCGCAAGGCCATACAAGAAAAATATAAGGACTTATGAAATCACCAGTCTATAACATTCAGGCGATACCCATCGACCAGATTGATGCCAACGCCTACAACCCAAACCACGTGGCACCGCCCGAAATGCGGCTGCTCTACGAGAGTATCAAGGAAGACGGTTACACCATGCCGATAGTAGTCTATGCGAAGCCAGACGGACGCTACGAGATAGTGGACGGCTACCACCGCTACACCACCATGCTCTTACACCGTGACATCTACGAGCGCGAGGGCGGCCTACTGCCATGCTCCATCATCGACAAGGACGTGAGCAACCGTATGGCTTCGACCATCCGCCACAACCGCGCACGAGGCTCGCACAGCATCGAACTGATGATGAACATCGTCGGCGAGCTGAAGAAGGCAGGCATGAGCGACGCATGGATCATGAAAGAGATAGGAATGGATGCTGACGAACTGCTGCGCTTCAAGCAGCTCAGCGGACTGGCAGAGCTATTCAAGGACAGGGAATATTCAACCGCAAAGGATATATGATATGAAGAAAGCAGTATTACTATGTGCAAGTATAGGATGGCAATCCAGATACAACGAGAAAGGAGAACCGACAGGCCGAGACATGGCGGTGTCGGTGAGCTGGATGCCTTGGTTTATGAGTTATAAGCGGTGTGCGTACAACCACCACATCACGGAGGAATTTGCCGCGAGAATGCGCTACGACCCGCGACTGATAGATATGCAAGTGGATGCCGTTGTGCGTTGCTTCGTGAACGGGGCCGCAAGGCTGATGGAGCAGAACCATGCGGAGCCGTCGGACATGTCGGAGGCTTGCGAGGAACTGAGGCGAGGGCTGTCGGATGGCTTTCGCAGTTTCCTTGCAGACGATAAGATTTGGATTTACCACTTCAACCAAGTGCAGGTCGTGTCGAAGGGTAGCCTATATCGTTCAGAGGATGACGAATGGTACGAGGCAGAAGAGGACATGATGATTGTCGAGGGGGCGGCCCTGGCAGTCAGATGATGACACAGGAAGAATTTACAAAAATACAAGGATATGATACAGAACGAGCGTGAGCGGATATGTCAGCGCATTACTGACATCCGCAAGGAGAAAGGAATGACACAGGTACAGCTGTCCGAGAGGTGCGGGCTGAGTCAGGTGCATATATCCAGGATCGAGGCTGGCAAATATGACATCCGTCTGGACACCCTGGCTGCCATTGCGAAGGCTCTCGGGCGCAGAATAGCATTGGAGGAGGTATGATATAGAATTGCATCGGTCGAAAATTCGGCCTATGCGGAATATAGAGCCAGATGGAGGATTATCTCGAGAGGCTAAACAAACCAAGGGAGGCGTAACGCTTCCCTTTTCTTTTATCATTTTCGTGACCCCACGGAAATGATAGGCTTACCGTCTGCGCCATTGCGTGGAGGTAAACCAAAAGGCCGTTTTTTGCCGAATAGAAAAGCATTGAAATGGCGAAAAATTACACAATAACATTCATGAGCCTTCGGGCCGGTACGGTCTACACCGTGACCATCGGTGGAGGTACGGGCACGGCGGTAGCCCTGAAGGGTGCCGACAAGACGTTCACCACGCAGGAGGACAACAGCGAGGATGAGTTCATACCCATCCGCACACAGAGCGGCTATGTGAGAATCGTGGACGATGGCCTTGCGGCTGACGGAGTGACCGCTTTCGACTGGAAGGACCTGATACCCGATACGGACACCTCCCGTCCTGTCACGCTGACTCATCAGAGCGGCGGCAGCACGGTGGTGGACTGGATAGGGTTCCTTCAGGCTCAGAACTTCAGCGGCACGCTCTACGGTAATCCGCAGGTGCGTGAGTTCCCAGTTCAGGATGTGCTTCTGGTTACGGAGGGCACGGAGATCAACTACCAGCAGAAGGCCATCCAGAACTTTGCATATCTGCTGAAGCAGATCGTCGACTCCATCCCATCATCACAGCGTCCGTCGCAGTTCTACTTCCAGGGCGGCACACACGCGCAGGCATGGCTGCTGAAGCGCATCGACTGGCAGAACTTCGTGGACGAGGATGCCGAGGGTAACCTGTCTGCCCGGTTCAATATGTATGACTGCCTCGAGGATATATGCCGCTTCTGGGGCTGGACGGTCAGAGTGAAGGGCACAGCCATGTACTTCACCTGTGCGGATGACTCCATCGGTACGTCCTTCCTGCATCTGACATACGCCAACCTGACGACGATGGCAGGAGGCACGGCGGCTGGCACGACCAACGAGACATACACGCCTGTCACCATGACCGGTGACATCTTCGTCAGCGTGAACAACGGTGACTTCGTGCAGCGTGGCTACCACCGCGCCATTGTCAGCGTGGAGGGTAATGCTGCCTCCAACGGCATCGTGGACGCATCAGACCCCGGACTGGTGAAGGCTGTCATGGCCGCACCGGGAAGAGGGTCTATGACTCAGGATGATAATGCAACCATCAAGTATTATCCTCCATTGCTTTCATACGACGGCCCTATGCTTGCATGCTCTGCGATATCTGGATATGCCGCTTTCCGGGCAATGGTTATCGGAGAAAAACGCTCAGATCGGATAGATGTGGATGCTAACGAGGCCGAGAAGGGCGGCACTGTCGTACATATACAGAAGAGCTATTCCTCTGCGGATGCGCAGGCTTACGCATCCATGCAGTCAGTCTATGAGCATGTTTTCTCGGACGGCTACTTCCAGATTCAGGGCGAAGTGTACCTTCAGGACAAGGCCACGGCCTATGATGCCACTATCAGCGACAGCATACTGATATCTAAGAATATCGGCACGAAATGGATGTACGTCCGGCTTGGTGTCGGTCTCACCCGTGAGACTGCGCAATGGTGGAACGGCACGGCATGGACGAGCACCGTCTCTGCCTTCCGTGTGTCCGTCGGCAATGCCGACTCTATCATGCGTTCCGGTGCCATCTCTGAGGCCCCGCGTCCGGCTGTCAGCAGGGCCATCAACACGCCATCTGTTCTGTATGGAAAAGTATTTTTAGAGTTCCTCGGCTCTGACAATGTGCCGGAAGTGGAGAACTCGCTGAGTCCCATGTATCATGAGCGTGCCTTCGTTATCAAGGACTTCAGCGTTGTGTTCGGAAGGACGAAGGTATATGCTACATCATCAGGCATGAGCAGGACGGTGAGAAGGGTAGGCCGTGAGGACAGACGGGAATACATCTCGACGAACAATAACAAGGTGCGTGACGAGCTGAACATCGACTGCATATACGCCAGTGACAACGATATGGCCTTCGGCTTCGGTGTGCTCATCAACCAGGATGGTACCTATATGGCCGGATACGACTACGGCGACGGTGTGCTACAGCATCCTGAGCAGCACCTCGCCAACAGGGTCACCACCTATTGGTCGACATCGAAGCGGAGGATGGAGATAGAGGTCAGATCGGACATCACCATCGGCGGCACCTTAGTACGCGACATCGATCCGAAATGTATGATCACACTTGACGGCACCGTCTGCCATCCCATAGCACTGGGCCATGACTGGAGAGACGATATCACAATAATGACACTTTTAGAATTACCGACATGATATTAACCAGAGAAGGAATCAGGAGAATGGTAAACGTCCCCGGCACGGGTGTCGGCGGCGGCAGCAGCTTTGACGCAGGGCAGATAAACGAGATGCTCGGCAGCTACCTGACCGTTGAGAATGCCAAGCAGCAGTTCGTGAGCATCGACTTCTTCAAGCGTCTGTTCCAGGCACATGGCGTTGACGACAACAACGATCCTACAGACATAGACCCCAACGACACCGAGACGACGATCACCAACATTGAGGCGATGTTCGGTTTCTGGACTGAGCAATACCTGAGTGCTCTCGGCAATGGTGGCGGCGGTGGTACTGGCGGCAGCACGGCACTGAGCGATCTTGTGGACGTGGCCCTGAACAACCCCACCAACGGCCAGGCGTTGGTATATAATGCCACGACTGGCAAGTGGACGAACCAGACTATCAGTGGTGGTGGCACGGACATGGCGACGGTATGGTCAGCCCTCGCAGCAGGCACCAATGAGCAGATCAATGCCAGTCACCTGGCTAACGCTTTGAGCGGATATGCGCAGACATCAGCCCTTGCGAACTACCTCCCCATCGCAGGAGGTACGGTGACGGGCAACCTCTCCGTCGGCGGCACCCTCGCTGTAACAGGTGCGGCCACGCTCTCCAGCAGCATCACTGCGGGCAGCTTCGTCAAGTCGGGCGGTACGGCTTCGCAGTTCCTGAAGGCCGACGGCAGCGTTGACAACAACACCTATGCCACGCAGACATGGGTGGATGATAACTATGTCAGCATTGCCTTCTTCAGCAGGCTGTTCAAGGCCTACAACGGCACCACGCTCGTATCGCCTAACAACACAACAGCCACGATCGACAATATCAAGGCGATGTTCGGTTTCTGGACGGAACAATACCTGTCATGTTTGGGTCACGGCAGCGGTGGAGGTGGCGGAAGCGTAACGGCCTTGTCAGACCTCGTTGACGTGCTGCTCACAAGTCCCACCAACGGTCAGGCACTCGTCTATAACGGCACTAAGTGGACGAACCAGACCATCGGTGGCGGTGGTGTTGACATGGCGGCTGTGTGGTCGGCACTTAACGCTGCAACCAACGAGCAAATCAACGCAAGTCACCTCTCCAACGCTTTGAGCGGTTATGCCACGACATCGGACTTGAACGGTTATCTACCTCTGAGTGCAGGCAACAGCCATCCACTCACAGGCAACCTGTATTTCTACGGCGGAGCAAGTTCTACAACGGACTACGGCATGATTGTGCGCACGAACCGAAACGTGTCAACAAGTGATGGATGGGCGTTACAGCCAATAACTGTCAACGGCGACGGTAACAATAAAATATTCAACCTTGGGTTATTCGGTGTTGCCGACGCGTTCAGCTATTGCTACATCGGTACTGGTGCTTACAATGCAACCAATAATCTGCGCATCTACTCTGATGGCGTGAAATGGGGTACGAACACCATCTACCACGAAGGCAACTTCTCTGCTGTAGCAGGCGGTCTCTTTACCTCCCTCACATCGACTAACGACACCAACTTGTCCGTGACTATCGGAGGTACAACTAAATCTGTCGCAGACCTCTATGCTTATCAGTCGAAGAACGTCAGACCGCGTTCTATGGTATCAGGCGACGATTACGATACACTAAGTGGCTATACAATCAGCAGAGGCTCGTTCGTAGCCGTCAATTACAACAATCTGTCAGCAAGTGATGTGACCCTTGACGACCTCGGAACATACGATACACTTGTCAGTTTCGGCTATAACTTGCGAACCATCCAGTTCAAGGGAAATGCGTATGGCACGATGAGACTGAAATATCGTAGAGTATATCAGCCAAGCACGGGAGTCTTCGCATTTTCTCCGTGGAAAGAGATAGCATTCGCTGACGGCAATATCGCCACGGCCACGGCACTCGCAACGGCAAGGACGCTGTGGGGACAGTCGTTTGACGGAACAGCCAACGTTAGCGGAAATATGACCGATGTCGGAACAATCACGGGTAACGGTAACATCACCGTCACAAAGACAACTACCGCCGATACTATCATCAGCGTTACCAACAGCAACGGTACGGTGAGACTATATACATCAGCGAACAGAGGTCTCTACGACGGGACTTCGGGCAGCACAGGATGGATAATCGCAACTAACGGCACCAACACATGGATGAGCCGTGGAAACGTCGGCATCGGCACTACTACCCCTGAGTACAAGCTGCATGTAAGCGGTGTGGCAGCGGCTCAGTCATTCCGCTCGACGGTAGAGACTGGTACTGCCCCGATGGTGGTTGCGTCGTCTACGCTCGTCACCAATCTCAACGCTGACAGGCTCGATGGCAAGCACTCGACTGACTTTGCAGCCGCATCGGATATGACAACCTTACAGGGTTACTTTGACGCAAGCGGAAATGCTCGTAATGCACTGAGACTAACAACTGTCAGCAAGACAGCTTGGGGACAGACGTATTGGACTGCCAACGGAGTGCCGACCAATATCAGCGGAGATATGTCCTCAGTCGGCTCTATCACTTGCACCAACAACAGCCGTATCTCCAACGCCACAGGCAGCGGCGGCTCTCTCTATATCGGTCGTAGCGACGATGCTGGCTGGGTTAAGATGTCAGACATGTGCTCACGGCAAGGAGACTCTTATTGGAAGATCAAGAGCAACGGCGATGCGACATTCGGCAATATGCTCTCAAACGGCTATGTGACAGCACTATCGGATGCCCGCTACAAGACCATCGTCGGAGATATCGACATCACCGTTGAACAGATAGCCGCACTGCCTACTATCCTCTACAAGCGTAATGACCGCCACGACGATACCATCTTCGCCGGCTCCATTGCGCAGGAATGGCAGAAGGTGCTGCCGCAGGTGGTCATGACAAGTAACGACTACCTCGGCACGCTCTCCATCGCCCATGGTGTCGGTGCATCCATCTTCGTGATCGTAACTGCCCGCAAGGTAGTAAACCTCGAGAAGCGAATTGAGCGATTAGAGAAGGCAAGCAATATCGAACCGAATAAAATGGAATAATATATGGCACATACATCAGACGGTGTGATCACTGCACCAGTAACCGATGGTGACATCAAGGCGGTACTCGGCATATCAAGTGTCGATCTCGACGCATGGACCACATCGGGGAAGGTCAACAAGTGGTCGAATAGGCATCCCGTCGTGTTCGCCAAGAAGGAGCAGTTGACAGCAGCCGACTTCCTCAATGCCAACTACGGCATAGACCTCATACCATCATGGTCGAGGGCTGATTATATGTTCAACTTCCTCTTTGCATCGCAGGCA
>Ga0310696_10004105_pt1 | contig 17948 bp, 13 predicted proteins | sample AusTroGonzalo_MG_4_FD_203885 | JGI IMG/M metagenome (GOLD analysis project Ga0310696, IMG submission 203885) | Bovine rumen microbial communities from tropical cattle in Woodstock, Queensland, Australia - Gonzalo_02 (v2) (version 2) | ecosystem: Host-associated > Mammals > Digestive system >...
ACGACGCCTTCATAAAGGAGCACAGGCACCGCTTCGAGGGCAAGAGGATAATGGTCCTTAACAAGCTGTCATTCAACGTGGATTGGCTCATAGACCTCCTGAAGGACCTCGGCGCGGACCTGGTCCTGGTCGCGGCGTTCGTGAGCCCCAGGAAGAGGAAGACGAGCGTGGTGTCGCGCCATATGGACATAATCACCCAGGACTACGACTCCGAGAAGGTCAAAGATGACCTGGAGAGGCTGAAGCCCGACCTGATAATCTCGGATCTGGCCAGGAATGACGAGGGGGTCCGCTTCGCTAGGGTGGGGAAGATAGGGCTCGGCGTGAGGCCGACCCTCGAATACGCTGAGTACCTCGAGAACATCATGCGCCTTCCGTACGAGGAAGGATGGAAGAGGGGAGGGATAGAATGAAGAGGACGCTCCCCGACGGATTCGTCGGTGCGGTCATGGCCGTGGAGGGTATCTCGGACGCCCTCGTGTTCCTGCACGGGCCGGGCGGATGCAGGGTCAGGTTCATGGTCTATTCCAGCGCCGTCTTCCCGAGGATAAGGCTGGAGGACCATGACGACTATTTCGTACCGTACTTCTACGGCTATCCTAGGGTGCCCGCATCCTATCTCGATGAGTATGACTACATCAACGGCGCCTACTACAAGGTGGAGGAAGGTCTACCCATCATAGATTCCAAGAAGCCGAGGTTGATCGTCATAATCAACTCTCCCGGGGCCGGTCTGATCGGGGACAACCATGAGAGGGCCATCAAGGAGGCGGGCCTCGAGGACCGCGCCATATGGATGGACGAATCATTGGTCTCGATGCCGATGACCCAGGGATACGACCACACGCTCCTGGAGATCATGAGGCATCTGGACCCCGTGAAGGAGAGGACCGACAAGGACACCGTCAACCTCCTCGGCATGACCGTGCTCGACAAGGATTGGAGGGCCGCGGTCGAGGAGTTCACGGAGAACATCGAGGCCATGGGTCTCAAGGTGAGGTGCGTCCCCGGTGCGGGTGCCGACCTTGACGACCTTAAGGATTCTGTGAACTCCGAATACTGCATCGTCGTATCCCCCGAGCCCTGCAAGGGCCTGTGCGAATACTACGAGGGCAAGGGCTTGAGGATCATCCGCTCGGACGCCGGAGCGCCCGTGGGATTCGATGCGGTGGAAGCATTCTACAGGAGCATCGCAGAGGCCACAGGGAAGGATCCGTCCGTACCTTTGGCCAAGATAGCGAAGGCGAGGAACAAGATCTACGAGAAGTTCGTCGGCATGAAGTACAACGCCCTCCGCATAAAGGGCCTGAGGTTCTCTGCCGCGGGCATAGCGTCGGTGGTCAGGCCGCTCACGGAGTGGCTGTACGACTACTTGGCAGTCGCACCAGTCGCTGTGGATGTGGATCCCGGGGCAGATCAGTATGAGGTCGATCGCCTGAAGGCCTTTTTGGAATCCATAGACTACGGCGAATCGTTCGGCAAGGAGCCGAAGGAAGGTTCCGATATCGTCCTCTGCGAGGGGATAACCGCGCTGACCATGGAGATCAACGGCAAGTGCAGGATAGGCATACCCATCGGGCAGTCCTCGATGGGACTGGACGATGTGATCCCCCGCCCGGTGTACGGGATACAGGGTGCCCTCTACATCCTCGACGAGATCCTCCACGGCGTGCGCGGTTCCTGATCCTCAGATCTTCCTTGTCTTCAGCAGGTAGTGGTTGATCAGGAAGAACACGATCGCGAACACGATCATGGCCGCCAGGCACCACCACGGGAAGTCGATGACATCAGGCAGGCAGGCCGCCCTTATGCAGCTGCTGGAGTAGGTGAGCGGCAGGCAGTACAGTATCACCTGGAACACGGTATCCAGATCGTCCACCGAGAAGAACGTTCCGCACAGGAACGTCATCGGGAGGATAATCAGGCTGTTGAACGTCGCCATGCTCTGATGCGATTTCGCCAGCATAGCTGCCAGTAATCCAAGCATGGAGAACACCATGCAGCTCAGGCAGATGCATATCACCGCCAAAGGCGTGAGCTGGAGGTCTGGCGCAAGGAACAATCCCAGCGCGTACATCAGGAAGCATCCCAGCAGACCCCTGACGAGTCCGAGCATGCTCTTGCCCAGCACGATAGCGGATATGTTCAGCGGGCACATCATCATCTCGTCGAAGCTCTTGTAGTACAGCCTCTGGACGTTGACCCTGGTCGACGTCGATGCGAACGACGAGGTAAGCGACGACAGCGACACTATTCCGGGGATGACGAACGCTATGTACGAGACGCCGATGCTGGTCTCCCCGGTCCTCAGCCCGTATCCGAACGCTATCAGATAGAGCAGGGGGCTCATGACGGTCATTATCAGGATGTTCAGGAAGTTGTGCCTCATGAACATGAGGTCGGACCAGGCCACGTGGTAGACCTGGTGGAAGAACCCTGTGTTCCTCTTGTAAACGGTCTCGCTCATCTCTGATCACCTACCGATTTTCCGGTGAGCTCTACGAAGACGTCCTCCAACGTCGTTCTCCTCATGATGGCATCGTCCAGATTGTTGTCCGAGATGTACTTCTGGGCATCGGCCATGTGCTGGAAATACTTGTATTGGGTCTTCTTGTCCACCATGCTCTCGACGCACATCTTCCCGGTCCTCTCGATGAGGACGGAGGGGGAGTCCAGTGCGATGATCTTCCCATGGTCTATGATGCCCACCCTGTCGCAGAGGACCTGTGCCTCCTCGATGTAGTGGGTTGTGAGTATGATCGTGGTTCCTGACTGGTTGAGCTTCTTGACGACATCCCATAGCAGACGCCTCGCGTTGATGTCGAGTCCGGACGTGGGCTCGTCAAGGAACAGCACGCGGGGCTGATGGAGCATGGCGCATACGATAGCCGCCCTCTTCTTCCATCCGCCGGACAGCGCGTCCACAGGCTTGTCCAGATACTCTCCGAGGCTGAAGTATTCCGTCAGCTCCTTGATCCTCTCCTCGCGCTCCTTCTTGCCCATGCCGTGGTACATCGCATGGGAGATCATGTTCTCGCGGATGGTCAGGTCCTTGTCCAAGGAGATCTGCTGCTGGATGACTCCCATGTACTGCTTGGCGTCTATCTGGTGCTTTGTGACGTCCACGCCGTTCACCAGGACCTCTCCCGAGGTGATGTTGGTGAGCGTCGATACGCATCTCACGGTGGTAGTCTTCCCGGCTCCGTTGGGGCCCAGGAAACCGAAGAGCTCGCCTTCGTGGACGGAGAACGTGATCCCGTCCACGGCGACCTTATCGCCGAACTTCTTCGTGAGGTTGTTGATCTCGATGATATCGCTCATGATAACACAGCAGTTGATATGTCAACTATAACTTCCGCCCATGTATTTGAGCATGTCGTTATTAGGGAATCCTAAATGAGCCAGAAGGGGCTTTTGAGATCAGTTGCGGGAAAGGACCTTTCCGTCCCTAGCTATGACGATCTCCTCTGCGGGTATGGACTTTCCGGACATCTCCACGGCGGAGCTTACGAGTCTTGTCAGGGCGCTGCAGCAGGGGACTTCCATACGTATGACCCTTACCCTGTCGACAGGGTTCCTTCTAAAGATCTCGATGAGCTTGTCGAACCTTGTCCTGTCGTCGAGCTTGGGGCATCCGATTACAAGAGCGTCCTTTCCCACGAATTCGGAATTGAAGTTGTCCACCTTGAATGCGGTGCAGTCGGCCGCGATGATCAAGGTCCCTTTGAGAAAATCGGACATCGGCGACACCAGCGCGAGCTGGATCGGCCACTGCACTCCTGGAACGGACATGTTGGGCATCCCCGCCATCAGGGGCTGGGCCATAGGTATGCTCTCCGAAGGTCCGGACTCGACGAACGATATCGCATCCTGGGGACAGGCAGGTAGGCAGTCGCCCATGCCGTCGCAGAAGTTGGGCCTCACCAGTTTAGCCTTGCCGTCCACAAGCGCCAGGGCGCCTTCGTGACATGCTTCTACGCAGAGGCCGCACCCGTCGCACTTGGATTCGTCGATGCTGATCGTCTTTGTCATATTGTGACTGTGATAAGATCATTTGATAAAAATCAACATGTTTCGGTTTCGTCGCGCAATATGATATGCGGTCTTCCAAGATCATCGATTACTTTGCATTTTACACCATAAACGGTCTCTATGTTCTCAGGAGTTATGACCTCCGAGGGGGAACCGATAGCAAATATGCCACCGTCATGCATTATTATGACGGCATCAGAGTATTTTGCTGCGATGTTCAAATCGTGGCAGATCATGATCACCATCATTTGCTTTTCTTCGGATACCGATTTTAGTAATTTTGTTACATTCATCTGATGTTTGATATCAAGATTTGAGGTTGGCTCATCCAAAAGAAGAATGCGTGGTTGCTGAGCTATGCCTTTAGCGAGAACGACCTTTTGAAGCTGTCCTGCAGACAACTCATTCAGTGAACGGTTAGCAAGATCATCTATCTCCAATAATTCAAGAGTTTCAAAAACTATACGAAGGTCCTGGTCAGTTATGTTGCGCCCACTGTGTGGATGGCGACCCATCAATACGGCATCAGTGACGCTTATGGGAAAGGTATTGGATGTTGTGTACGGGACATAGCCCATGATCTTTGCTAGGTCTTTGTAGGAGACTTCCTTGTTATCGACTCCGTTGATCAACACGCATCCGCCAGTGGGTGAGAGGATTTTATTGATACAGTGGATGAGTGTAGATTTACCAACTCCGTTAGGACCAATGATTGAGATAAGCTTAGGTTCGTCCAAAGTCATCTCTATATGCTTCAATACGTCAATGTCGCCGTAAGAGAAGCAGAGATCCTTCAGTAATAACTCAACGTTCTCATCCTCTTTTATGGTCAGTGGGGTTTTCTTTTGCAATAGATCTACTTGCATTCTCTCACCATTCATTCCTTTTCATTCTTACTAAGATTACGATGAATATGGGGCTGCACACCAATGCCAACACGACTCCAACGGGCAGATTGGGTGTGATCAAACGAATTATATAGTCGGAGAGCAGCACCATCAGTGCCCCAATTACTGCCGAGCCAGGAATCAGAAGTCTACACTTTGAACTGAAGTATCTTCTTGCAATGTGCGGAGCGACAAGCCCTACAAAACCGATCGTACCGGTATAGCACACGATTATTGCTGTTGCCAGTGAAACAAACACTAGAGCAATGATGCGTAGCCTGTACGGGTTTACACCCAACGTCATCGCACCATGGTCCCCTTGTGCGACTATGTCTATCTCATTCCTGATCCAATACATTGCGATGTAAATCATGACCAATGCGAAGACTAGCTTAGGAATTGAACCCCATGAAAGGCCAGAGACAGAACCTACAGTCCATTGGTAAATCTGAGATATGGTCTCATCATCGGTTGTGTATTTGATGATCGTATTGAACGCGTTGAAGATATACATCACAGCGATGCCAATGAGGATCATCATTGTCGGAGAGACCTTCTTGAATGAGGAGAGGAAGACTATTATTCCAGTAGGTATGAGGGCAAATAGGAACGCATTCAGTATGCGGCTGTCCATTTGATCTATAAAGGGAATAATCGAGATTCCGAGTGCTAGGGAAATCACCATTCCGAATAATGCTCCAGAAGAGATACCTAATGTATACGGATCAGCAAGCGGGTTGCGTATGAGATTTTGAAGGACAGCACCCCCGATGGAAAGAACACCGCCTGCGCATATCGCACCAATGGCACGTGGAATATTCTGTTCAACAACAATCCTATGTCTGATCATGTCATGATAGTTGCTTGGTTCAACGCCCATGATGTGGTCATAAATTATTCTTAGAGCTTCGAAAAGATTGATGTCTATCTCTGATGCAGGCAATGAGAGGATGAAAACTAAGACTATTGCCAGGAGTACAACGCCGATGTAAGACTTCGGAGCATTCTCACGTCTCCTGTAGTCTGCTATTGACTCATTGATGTTCACCATATGTTCCTCCTGTTATGCATGAGTATGAAAAGGAATAGTGGTGCACCGATGAGTCCACATATGGCACCGACCGGCACCATATCTAATGAAGATAGCCATTTGGCGCAAGAATCTGAAAATAATAGGAACGCGGCCCCGAAAGCCGAAGCTGCAGGTATGAGGAATCTGTTGTCCGACCCAATTATGAGTCTGATCATATGGGGACAGATAAGTCCAACGAATCCGATGATCCCCGCATAGCTAACAATGCATGCCACCATTATCGCCATCACCAAGAGGCAAAGAATGCGAATACGGCGGACGTTTATTCCCAAGCTCTGAGCTGCATTGTCCCCTAAAGTCATTATATTGAGTTTATGGGAAAGGATCTCAATTATTATCGTTCCCGCTATGACGAAGATAGCGATTATAGCTAAACGATCCCAAGTAATATTGCTAAACGATCCAACTTGCCATTTGTAGATGGCAGCGAGGGTTTCTGAATCTGTGGTGACGAGTAAAAATGTGCTGAATGCATTGAACATGTACGTCAGTGCAGTTCCGATCAGTATCACTGTAGCTACAGAGTTGTTGAGTTTAGGTGACATGATGATTATGATAGCGACGGGTATGAGTGCCATTATGAAAGCTTCCGCACCCATGTTTAATGACGGAAATAGAGAAACGCCGAGAGCCATGCTGATTGCTACGCCAAAACACGCACCCGATGATACGCCGGTGGTGTACGGTTCGGCTAAGGGGTTCTTCATGACGCTTTGCATGGTTGCTCCGGAAACCGCAAGACCGATTCCGGAAAGAATAGCAAATAGTATTCTTGGAAGCCTATTATTCCAAACAATCTGGTAGTCGTACCATTCTTTAGAGTATTCTTCTGGAACGACACCCAATATGTGGTCAAATATAGTGCGATATACTTCCATGAAGGAGATCTGGTATCCCCCTATGTTAACAGATATCGCAATCATCACTATCATAAAAGCGATACAGAGGATGATGAAACCAAATTTACGGAAGATGTGGCTGTTGTATTCAGCCTTCATCTGTTCAAATTTTGAGTCATCCATCGAATCACCAAAGGGTGATGGAGGGTTTCCCCTCCATCGAAAGCGTTTGTTTTAAAGTCCCATATCTTCCATCGTCACGTAGAATTTTCCATTCTTGATGATAGAAGAGGATATTCCAAGGAATTTCTCCGAATAGTCTATGTTCTTCTTCTCTGCCCAGGAGTCTGAGAAAATCTCGGGGTAGAGCAGATTGGCCGCGTAAACAATCCTCAGAATGACCGGGAGATCTCCGCTAAGGACGTAAACGTGGTCATTGTAGAACGCTTCTGTGTCGGAGAATGCCATCATACAGCTCCATGGAACTGTGGAAGACAGTGTCGCATCTTTGTCGTAGTATGTGAAGCCAGATGCTGTCTTGATGGCAATAATGGTATTGAGGTGGTATGGTTCCAACCATTTTCCTAAATCAGTGTATTTGCTGCTAGAACTGCTTCCTTCTTTCCAGGGGTAGTCTTGCATGACCCATTTTCCACCTGCAGCCATAGCGACTTTGGTGTAGTCTGATGTGGGTGAACTGATGTAGTTGGAGGTTTCGACCTTTCCATCGCTGGTAACAGAGTATGAGTTGGATGAAGAGACACCAACAGAGATCTGCTTAACAAATCCTTTTCCAACTCTGTCGGTCAGTTTGTTGTTGATTTCCTTGATGGTGGATGATATCCAGGACTGAAGATCAGTGACTATCGACGAATCCTTTCCCGTGACGAGAGCGATTAATGCCACATCTGCGAGGAATGATTCGAAATCAGTTGCCGCAGGTGCGACCCTGATTACATCTAGTCCGAGTTCATAGGCCCTATCCTCTGTTATTCCATAGGGGTAGGATTTACTGGGTCCGTTAAGGTAGGATGCAGCATTATCCGCTGTGATCAGAGTAGTGACGCCATCATTTACGATATGCTTGGTCAGCATTTCTTCAGAGAAGTATCCCGCTGAACCTCCAACACGGTAAACAGGAGATCCTTCTACATCAAATTTGGAGTCTATGAAGAACTTCTGGTAATCAGCGAGAAGAGTTTGATCAACCTTTGAATACCATGCAACGGCTTTGATCTCATCGCAGATTCCAAGGTGTTTGAACATTGTCAGCATGTTGGCAGAGGCCGTGACTGCCAATGAGTTAACAGGGATGGTGGTCGTTCTTCCTTTCGATGTATCGACATAATAATCGCCATCCGAATATCTCTGGATGTGTTTGATTTCAACAGGATTATCGAATGAAGCGTTCATGATTTTTTTGATGTACTCTACATCGTTTTTATCAACCACTCCATCAAAGTTTGCATCCGCATATCTTAGGTTCTTAGCGGTACCGTCTTTGAGAGCGGATTCCAGAGCCTTCACGTCCTTATCATCGATGACAAGGTCTTCATTCACATTTCCGAATACTTCTAGACACGGATTGATGTCAGCGCTAGCAAGTTGTGACAGGTCCACGTCCGCGGGGTCGTATTTTGGTTTTTCCTGTGTCAACAGGCCCACACATACGATAGCCGCAAAGACTACAACTATAGCCACTATGGCTATTACTGCCTTTTTTTCCATTATATCACTTCATGTCCCGTTAACCGAGGCAATGTTTTTCTGCACTGTATTTTACCTATTAATATTGGATGATTAATCCATAAGATATTCAGAGTTAATTCCAGTTCATTGAAATGAAACTCATTGGTCGTAGCAACCAAGTTAAATCTTTCATCTTCTATAAGGTGGGATGTAGGTGTACCATGGAAAAGCTCCTGTTCCCGTTCGTATCGATAGTCGGCCAAGAGGACATGAAGAGGGCCCTTCTCCTCAACATGATTGATCCTAGCATAGGCGGGGCTCTGATCAAGGGCGAGAAGGGTACTGCGAAATCCACCACCGTCCGTTCTTTGGCTAAGATACTGCCGTGCAGGGAGACTGTGGAGGGCTGCCCGTTCAACTGCGACCCTACCAGGCCGGACATGCTCTGTCCCTACTGTGCGGAGAAGCTCGCCAAGGGCGAGAAGCTGGAATCCAGGAAGGTCAGGATGAGGGTAGTGGAGCTCCCGCTGAGCGCCACCGAGGACCGCGTCGCTGGTACGCTCGACATAGAGCATGTCCTGAAGACCGGGGAGAAGAAGTTCGAGCCCGGCGTCCTTGCCTCTGCCAACGGCAACCTGTTGTATGTCGATGAGGTGAACCTTCTGGACGACCATATCGTCGACCTTCTGCTCGACTCCGCCGCCATGGGGGTCAACTACATCGAGAGGGAGGGAGTCTCCTTCTCCCACCCGTCGCGCTTCATACTCGTAGGCACCATGAACCCGGAGGAGGGCGAGCTCAGGCCACAGCTCCTGGACAGGTTCGGTCTGTCCGTCGATGTCAAGGGCGACAAGGACACGGAGCTCCGCATGGAGGTCGTGAAGAGGAGGATCGCATTCGATATGGATCCTTCCGGATACACCAAGCAATGCCAGGCCGAGACGGACGCCATGCGCGAGAAGGTCACTAAGGCCCGCGAGAACCTTCCCAAGGTGTCCGCGGACGATTCGATAATCAAGGCGATAGTCACCGTTACCACATCGTTCGGTATAGACGGGCACAGGGCCGACATCACCATGATGAAGGCCGCCAAGGCCAATGCCGCCCTGGAGGGCAGGACGGAGGTCACCAAGGACGACATCAGGGCCGTGGCGTCGCTCGTCCTGTCCCACCGCATGAGGCGCAGGCCGTTCGAGGAGTCCGCATTCGACACCGAGGAGCTCGAGAGATGCCTCCAGTCGATCTGAGGTCGTACCCTTTCAGCGCCGTATACGGCATGGATGATGCGAAGAGGGCGCTGCAGTGCGTCCTTGTCAATCCCAACATCAGGACCGTCCTCATCAGGGGCGGACAGGGGACAGCCAAGACGGTCCTCGCCAGATCCGTGGGCAGGATCTCCGGGAAGAGGATCATAAACATACCGGTCAACGTCTCCGAGGAGCAGCTCTTCGGCGGCATGGACATAGATTCTACCATCAAAGAGGGCAGGGCCGTCATGCAGCCAGGGCTGCTGTCCAGGGCCGACGGTAACATCGTCTACGTCGACGATGTGAACCTGATGGACCAGAGGATACTGATGACCCTCCTGAACTCGGTCCTAGAGGGGAAGGTCGTGCTGGAGAGGGAGGGCATTTCCGCCGAGTACAGCACGGACACAATGCTGATAGCCACGATGAACCCGGTGGATTCCGATGTCAGCCCGCATATACTGGACCGCTTCGACCTCTGCGCGTATGCCTCGATCCCGGAAGGGGAGGACGGAAAGGCCGAGGTGCTGAGGAGGAACATCGAGTTCCAGAAGGACCCGGCGGCATTCGTGGAGATGTACCGGGAGGACGAGGAGAAGCTGGCCGCCAACATCGAGCGTTCCAGGAAGATCCTGCCGCTGGTCTCGATGTCCGATGACCTCATCGGGGTCTCGGTGGAGCTGGCCGCCAAGGTGCTGGCCGACGGCCACCGCGGGGACATAGCCATGGTTAACACATCCAAGGCACTTGCCGCTCTCAACGGCCGCGACGAGGTCATGAGGAAGGATGTCGAAGAAGCGGCGATGCTCTGTCTGGCACATAGGCGTAACTATGTGCAGGAACAGGAGCAGCCCGACCCCCCGCAGGAGCAGGAGCCGGAAGAGCAGGAGCAAGAGCCCGAGGATCAGGAACAGGACCAGGAGGAGAATGATACCGAGGAGCCCGAGGACCAGGAGCAGGAGCAGCAGCCCCCGCCGCCGGACACGGACCTCCAGCAGCTGATGGACGACATGGTCTTCGAGATAGGGGACCAATTCAAGGTCATAGATTACCTCAACGACGGCAGGAGGAAGGTGTCCAGGACATCCGCCAAGAAGGGCCGCAGGATGATGGTCGAGAGCTCGGACTCATCAGGGCGCTATGCCCGCTCCAGAATCCCCCAGGATAGGACGCATGACATCGCATTCGATGCCACGGTCAGGGCTGCGGCCCCCTATCAGAGGACCAGGGACCATACGGATCTGGCCCTGAACATACAGAAGCAGGATGTACGCGAGAAGGTCCGCGAGATGCGGGCGGGATGCACGATACTGTTCCTGGTGGATGCCAGTGGTTCGCTGGGAGTCCGTAAGAGGATGTCCGCCGTGAAGGGTGCCGTGCTGTCCATGCTCAGGGACAGCTATGTGAAGAGGGACAGGATCGGCATGATGGCGTTCAGGCGCTCATCCGCAGAGCTGGTCCTGCCGCCGACCAGATCCGTTGAGTACAGCTACAGGAAGCTGGAGGAGATGCCAACGGGCGGGAAGACCCCCCTGGCCGAGGCCCTGGTCACGGTCAACGAGTACATGACGTCGTACTCCCGCTCACACGAGGGGGAGATGTGCTACATCGTTCTCATAACGGACGGCCGCGCCAACGTCCCGCTGTCGGAGGGCTCCGATGCCAACGAGGAGGTCCTGAAGCTTGCTCAGGATATGGCCATACCGCAGGTCAGATGGGTCGTCATAGACGCCAGTTCCGGGTTCATAAGGTTCGACAACGCGGAGCGTCTCGCGGAGGCGCTAGAGGGCACTTATTTCAGGCTCGAGGACCTCAACGCGGAGCGTCTCGCGGAGAGCGTCCGCGCGGTCATCCAGTAACCTGACTTTGACACATCACGATGATTGAAAATCGATCTGCGACAGTCTCGGTACGTGCCTCTCCGCCTATACAGGCGGTCGGCGATTCGTCCTTTGCGGGAACGGGGTGGCCGGTCCACCCCCTGTGAAGGATGTTGATGGCCGCGTTGATGTCCCTGTCCGCGGTATAGCCGCAGCAGGGGCATGAGTGTATGCGGACATCCAGCTTCTTCTTCACTTCGGCTCCGCATTGGGAGCATATTTGGGAAGTCCCCTTGGGATTCACTTCAATTATCCTCTTGCCGGCCCATTCTGCCTTGCTTTGGATCCTGTACCTCAGCGATCCCAGGGAACTGTTGATGAAGCCGCGGGTCATGCTCCTGGAGAGCGATTTTCCCCACAGCCTCTTCACATTCAATCTCTCCATTACTATGACATCGTTGCTGTCCACTATCTCCTTCGATATCCTCTCTATGTTCTCCTTCCTCTTGTTCACCATCCTCTTATGATGATGTTTCAGCTTGCTGCGGGCCTTCCTCTCCTTTGCCGGGTCGCAGCGGTCCTTAGACAACCTCCTGCTGAGCTTCTTCAGTCTCCTCAGGTCCTTCTGCATATCGTTGCAGTGATCGTACAAATCGCCATCCGAGGTGGCTGCGATGTGCCTTATGCCCATGTCTATGCCGATCGCTTTGGGTTCCGAAGGCTCCTCGATCTGAGCATCCGGGAATTCATAGCAGATCGATGCGTAATACTCGGTATGCGTACCCATGTCCTTCCTCGAGACGATGCAGGTCTTGGGCTCTCCGCTGATGGGCGTGCTCTGGTTGTAGCATCTTATCAATCCCTTGACCTTACCCAACTTAAGCTTCCTCGCTTTCTTACCATTCTCGTTCACCGTATCCTCGAGTCTGAAATCCCTGCTGTACAGGTGGGCGTAGGAGTCGTATCTCCCCTGTTTCCTGTATCTCGGCCACGACATATGCACCGGAGATCCCTCCGGTAGGAGTCCTTTGGAAACAGCCTTGTTCCTTCTCCTAACGGAATTTTCCCTGCATTTGGCGCAGGATTGATGCACCCTCCTGGAGACATCGCTATGGGTCATGCTGTACATCCTGCGGAAGCACGGCCATTTTCCTCTCAGTCCGGTGCATAGGTTATTCATCTCGAACTCGGACAGTAATCTACCCTCTCTAGCATAGGTTAGCTTGTTGGCTGTGATGAGGAAGTTGAAGATGTACCTGTTGTAGTCCATGGTATAATCTATGATATCCCTCTGCTTGGAATTGGGCTCGATCCTCATTTTGAGTACTTTATAGCACATCGTCGGATGTGTTGTTCCCTTACAATATAATCATACGCCCTTGATGTACCACTTTCCTAAGAGATGCACGATTATGCGCATCGCGATGAGTGGCGTTGACAATGCGACTTCTACTGCGATTTCCCGTCCGCAACGATGATGCCAAGTGTTTTTTCCATTCTCTGTATAGTTTCATTTGACACACCCTCGAAGCGGATCCAGATGCCTGTTATCCGGGATCATTCGTATTCTGCCTAGGATAGAATTTGACAGTTGGGGCATTAGGAGGTTTAGACGGGATGATCGGCAATGATTAAGGATTCTCAGCCAGGCAGAAGGCCCGATGGATGTTCGAACCCGTATGCTGTTGCCCTTCATCATAGATGATCGGTGCCCTCGGTCGATCCTATTTCCTATGGTCTTCTCCAATTGTCAAATTCCGTTGATTCCGATTCTGTCAGCCTACGCTATTGCGCATGTGTGTCAAACTCTGGCAGTAATACAAATCCCAAGGCAGTAACATCCTGGACGACACTAATTATATCCGAAAAGGAGATAACGATGCACTTGGACGTCTGGTCCAATTCGGGTCGGTGATTTCGGATGAGGTATGTCAACATCTCCATAGGAACGATGGACAGCTTCCTCACCAACAAGGCCGTTGGCGACGTCATCGCAATGGGCTACGACATCGATTACCGCAATTTCGACAACACGGACCTGGACGAGGACCCCCTCTTCCTGGCGGATGCCGTGAAATTCATATCGGGGGCCGATCTGGTCACCATAAAGGTCCACGGAGACACGTCCTACTGCAAGAAGTTCGATAAGCTCCGCGATGCCATAGAGCAGCACCATGTGTGCATGCACCTGAGCTGTACCGACGCCTGCGTCACCGACGCCTTCAGAGGATACTTCCTGGGTACCGACGAGGAGTACGACCTGGTGATGAAGTACTCCGTCCTGGGCGGGGACGACAACTTCGTATCGATGCTCAAATGGGCCCTGAACAAGTACGACGGGCTGCACCTGGAGGTGGATCCGCCAAAGCATCCGCACACGGAGGGCATATACTACCCCGGCAGGGAGTACATGACATTCGGCGAATACCTGAAGGAGCTGGATCCCTCCAAGCCGAACATAGGGATATTCTTCTACCAGAAGCAGTGGGTCGTGGGGAACCTGGACAACATCGATGGTCTGATTAGGGCGGTCGAGGAGGTCGGCGGTAATCCCGTGGCGATGTTCTTCAACACGTACGACGAGAAGATCGACGGCTCCAAGGGGATCAAGAGGATCCTCAGGGACGATATGACCGTGGACGGGAAGCCCGTTCTGGACTGCATAATCAATACCATGAGCTTCAGCATGACCCTGGTGGCCACCCCCGGCGTGGGGGACCAGGTCTGCGAGGACAACTTCTTCCTCGAATACGGCGCCCCCGTCCTACAGGCGATGACGATGGTCGCCAATGAGGAGGACTGGCGCGCCCGCCTGGAGGGTCTCATACCCGCCGAGATCGCTTACGACATCGTGCATCCGGAGTTCGACGGGCAGATCATAGCCGTCCCCGGGGCCAGCACCGAGCTCACAGGGGAGGGCGTGCGCTACTACCACTCCATCAGAGACCGGGCCCTGCGCCTCGCCGATATGGCGGTCATGTGGGCCAGGCTCAGGCGCACGGAGAACCGGTCCAAGAAGGTCGCCATCCTGCTCTACCAGTATCCGCCCAAGAACGCGGATGCCGGAGGGGCCGCAGGATTGGACACCTTCGCAAGCGTGGTGAACATCCTGAAGAGGATGAAGGAGGACGGGTACGATGTCGGCGACAGCATACCCGAGAACTCCAAGGAACTGGTCGACATCATGCTGTCGGGCCTGACCAACGACACCGACTGGATCCCCGAGGACGAGGTCCGCAGGAGGTCCGTCGACACCGTGCCGCCGGAGCAGTACGACGAATGGTACAGAGAGCTGTCAGAGAAGGCCCGCGATCGTCTGGAGAAGGACTGGGGAACGCCTCCGGGGGATTTCTACACAGTCGGGAAGGACATAATCGTCCCGGGCACCCTGTTCGGGAACATCCTCGTGGGATTCCAGCCCGACAGGGGCAGGGACATCCAGCAGAACTACCACGATCCGAACTGTGTCCACCCGCACCAGTACTACGCCTACTACAAGTGGCTGAGGTACGACTTCGGCGCAGATGCGGTGATCCATGTCGGGACGCACGGGACGCTGGAATGGCTTCCCGGAAAATCAGTTGCGCTCAGCGGGGACTGCTGTCCCGATTACATCCTGACCGGGCTGCCGGACATTTACCCGTATGTCATCGGGAATCCGGGAGAGGGGATACAGGCCAAGAGGCGCGCCGCAGCGGTCATCGTGGACCACATGATCCCTACCATGACCCGCTCCGGCGGATACGACGAGATCCTGGAGCTGGAGGGGACGCTCCAGACGTTCATGAACGCCAAGGCCCAGGGGCAGGACCAGAACCTCGATCTGATCCGCGAGAAGATAAGGTCCATCCTGACCAGCATGGACATGTACAACGACATGAAGCTGGATCCCGGATGCTCCAACGAGGAGCTGGATTCCAGGTTCGACGACCTCTACGACTACGTCGTGGACATCAAGGAGAACCTGATCAAGGACGGCCTCCACATACTCGGATAGGTGTCCGAGGGCAAGAGGATGGAGGAGGACGTCTACAGCCTGGTGCGCATGGCTAACGGCGACGTGCCGTCGATGCGCGCATCCATAGCCGAGGCCATGGGATACGATATCATCGACCTGCAGAACAACCCGTCCCAGAGGGACGGCGAGGGGCGGTTGAAGGGAGAGGTCCTCGAGGACGTGGAGACCAGGATGGAATCCATGATATCCGAAATGGCCGCCAGGGGATTCAGGGAGGAGGACTGCCTGGAGCTGGCATCGCCTTACGAGGGATCCGATGACCTGAGGACGGTCATCTCATTCGTCTGCAGGGAGCTGCACCCCAACCTTCTGAGGATGGGGAACGAGATAGACAGCGTCATGAAGGGCCTGGACGGCAGGTTCGTCGAACCCGGTCCGGCGGGATGCCCCACCAGAGGGAGGGCCCAGATACTCCCGACCGGGAGGAACTTCTACTCTATAGACCCGGACGCCATACCTTGGCATTCCAGCTGGGAGATCGGCAGGAAGATGGCCGACCAGATGATAGAGCGCTATATCAGCGAGCACGGATCGTATCCTAAGAACATCGGCATAGTCATGTGGGCCACCGACACCATGAAGACGGGAGGGGACGATACCGCGTACGTCCTCTGGCTGATGGGCATCCGCCCGGTGTGGACCGGCTATGCCGGCAGGGTGAAGGACCTGGAGGTCATCCCCGTCTCCGAGCTTGGGAGGCCGAGGATCGACGTAACTCTCAGGATCAGCGGCCTGTTCAGGGACACGTTCCCGAACCTGGTGAGGCTGATCGACAGGGCGGTGCAGACTGTCATGCAGCTTGACGAGTCCGAGGAGGAGAACTATATCCTGGCGAACCTCCGCAGGGACATCGTGACGGCGATAGAGGAGGGCATCCCGGAGGACAAGGCCAGGGAGGACGCCACCATACGCATATTCGGCGACGCGCCCGGATCGTACGGCTCCGGGACCAACATACTGATCCGCACCTCGGACTGGAAGGATCCGAACGAGCTCGGGGACATCTACCGCAGCTACGGCGAGTACGCCTACGGCATCGGCAGGTCCGGGGAGAGGAAGCCAGATGCATTCAGGCGCAGGCTCATGAGCATGGACGTCACCGTGAAGAACAGCGTGAGCAGGGAGTACGACATGTTCGACAACGACGACGTCTACACGGATCTGGGAGGATTCAACGCCGCCGTCAGGTCGGTAAAGGGCGAGCTGCCGATGTCGGTCATCGGTTTCTCAGCCGATACGTCGAATATCAAGACGAAGACCATCGACGAGGAGGGCCGCTACCTGTTCCGCAGCAAGATCAACAACCCGAAGTGGATCGAGGGGCTGAAGCCCCACGGATTCAAGGGCGCCCAGGAGATCTCCAACATGACCGAGTACGTCTTTGGCTGGGACGCCACATCGGACATCATCGAGGGCTGGGAGTACAAGTCCATAGCGGACAACTTCCTGTTCAACAAGGAGAACGCGGAATGGTTCAGGGACGCCAACCCATATGCGATGATGGAGGTCACCACGCGTCTCCTGGAGGCAATCTACAGGAAGATGTGGGACGCCGACAAAGAGACGAAGGAGCGCCTCCTCAAGCTCTATGAGGAGCTGGAAGGGGACCTGGAGGGTATGAACGATGAGTGAAGGCTTATCTGGATCCGAGGATTACGTCAAGGACGAGGGAGCGAAGATGGACAACATAGTCGAGGTCAGGGATCTGGTGGTGAAGTTCGGGGACTTCGCGGCGGTGAACGGCATAAGCTTCGACGTCAGGGAAGGCGAGATATTCGGATTCCTGGGGCCCAACGGGGCCGGGAAGACGACCACCATCCGTACCATCACCACCCTCCAGAAGTACGTGTCCGGCTCGGTGGTCATCGACGGACACAACATCAAGAATGATTTCCTGGAGGCCAGGAAGCTCATCGGCATAGCCCAGCAGCACATCTCCCTCGACAAGGACCTGACCGTCCGCCAGAACCTGAAGCACCATGCCATCATGCACAAGATCCCTTCCAAGGAGGTCGCAAGGACGGTCGAGGAGACCGCCAGCATCCTGAACCTCGGGGAGTTCATGGACCATAAGGTCATGGACCTGTCAGGAGGATGGAAGCGCAAAGCATCCATCATCTGCGCCATCATACACAAGCCGAAGATACTTTTATTGGACGAGCCGACGGCCGGTCTGGACACCCGCTCGCGCCACATGCTCTGGGACCTGGTCCGCATGCTCAATTCCCGCGGGACCACGATCTTCCTCACCACGCACTACATCGAGGAGGCGGAGTCGCTGTGCGACAGGGTGGCCATCATAGACCATGGAAAGCTCATCGCC
>Ga0310696_10004106_pt1 | contig 17947 bp, 12 predicted proteins | sample AusTroGonzalo_MG_4_FD_203885 | JGI IMG/M metagenome (GOLD analysis project Ga0310696, IMG submission 203885) | Bovine rumen microbial communities from tropical cattle in Woodstock, Queensland, Australia - Gonzalo_02 (v2) (version 2) | ecosystem: Host-associated > Mammals > Digestive system >...
GTCATCACGAGCACCATCAGAAGTGTCAAGCAGAAAATTTGTTTAATATTTTTCATATATCTAATTTTTTTCTTTGATTAAAAACCGAATTGAAGACCTAAGCTGGCGCGGAACGGACGGCTGTAGTTATACGGGTTTTGAATGGTCATCTGGTAGTACCAAACGAAGGAAGGCACATCAATTTGGGAATTGATATTCTGCTGATAGGCGGCTGCGGAGAGGAATCCATCGTCATCCGGGTTGCCCGTGTAGTCATACACAGAAATAATATTCTTGAAGTTGAAGAGGTTCTGAATATCCAAATAGACCGTCAGGTAACCGATCTTGGCGGATTTGGCCTTGCCGTTCTCGTCCTTTTTGTTCTTGTTGAAGTTGAACATGAAGGTCTTGTCGATACGAAGGTCAGCCTGGAACTGCCAAGGCAGGTTGGAACCGTTGATGGTACCGGAGATGGTCTTCGTGCCCAGACCGGACAGAATGGCGGAATACGGTGTGCTGGAACGGGTGTAAGGCATACCGGAAGCGGCGGAGAACAAGAAGGAGAAGCCTGTGTTGGCCAACCACTCAATCTCCTTGACGGTTTCCTTGCCGTCCACAATCTTGACCTTTTCGGACTTAGGACCATCATAGTTCACACCATTCTCGAAACGGTAGTCGAAGTTGACACCGATTCTGTGGCGTTGGTCGAAGCTCAGGTTGGTAAGTGTACGAAGGTTCGGCTGACCGGCTTGCAGAATGGCTTTCTGACCGTCGGCGCTGGAACCGGTACCCTTGGCGAACTGCAGGGTGTAGTTAGCAGTCAAAGTCATGTTCTTGGTTCTGTTCATCTTGTAAGAGAACGTGAAACCTTGAACCGTACCGAAGTCCATATTCTCGTAAGAGTAGTACGTGGTCGGATAAGCACCGCTGAAACGGTAGGTCTGGACCTGATCACGTTTCTCAGAATAGTAAGCACTGATACTGATAGCAGACTTGTTACCCACTTTCTGACGGAAACCGATTTCGTAGTCAATACTCTTCTGCGGCTTCAGGTTCGGGTTGGTGATGGTCTGCGTGTTACGTTGATAGATGAACAGGTAGTCAACCGGGGAAATCTGCAGACCGACCGGACGGTTGGTGATGATGTTATAGTGCGCATAGAACAGGGAGTTGTCGTTCACCGGGAAGGAGAAAGAGATACGGGGCATCACAGACCACTGGGCCTTATAGTCGGTGAAGGCGCTGGCCTCAACCTTCGTGATGGAATTGACCTGGTCGATCTCATTCTTCAAGATAGGACCATTGACATACAGGGAAAGGTCCGTCTCGGGGTTGACAACCTCTTCACCGTTGGCATTGTACCAAGTGTTACCATTACGGTAACCCACGATGGACTGGGTGGAGAATTCACCGCCCTGGATGTCAGCCTCGCTCATATAAACGTCGGTACCGGAATAGTAAACAACCCAGTCGTTGGTGGCGTTGCCCACAAATTCGAGATTGCTGTTGATGTTCTTCAGGTCGCCCACGGTGTAAGCTTCACGGAAGAGGTAGGGGTCTTTCAACACAGACTGGTTAGCGTCGAAACGGTCGACACGCAAACCGATGTTGAAGAGCAAGGAGTTGATGGCGAACTTATCTTGGATGTAGAAGGCCATGTAGATGGGCTCGTAAGCACCGATGCTATAGGTCTTCTGACCGTTAGAACCAACATTGTTGAAGAAGTCCTCAATGGAGGTTTTCTTGTTGTTTTTCTTACCGGTGTGGTCATAGCCATAGTAGCTGACCTGGGAGCTGTTACCGCCGGACGTACCAAGCAGGAGTTCCTCAGCGGAGAACATATCCACGCTGTAAACACTGGGTGAAAGGTTGTCGATGTCAATCCAGTCATCGCCGTCAGGGTTGAGGCCGAGTTTCTTACGCAGGCTGCGGTCGAAGTAGGTCTGGCTGGGGAGATCCACAGCGCGGTTGTAATAGACATACACTTCACCGTCTTCGTCCCAAACTTCCCAATTGTCCTTATCCAACTGCATGATGTGGTAGTTGGCTTCGTTACGCATCAGCGTCCACAAGGTGTATGCACCGATTGCGTAGTAGGAGTCTTTCTGTTTCTCGAAGTCGTAACCGAACTTCAGTTCGTGGTTTTTCAAGTTCATGGAAATGCTGGCCTTGAAAGCAAGCATGCTGTTCTCACGTTTCGCGTAAGAGGTACCGCCGATTCCGGGGGGAGAATACATTGAGTAGATGGATTGCGGACCGTCGCCGTTACGCAAAGCACCGTATTTCACGTAGGTCTCCATGCTCCAGGGATCACCGGCCATAGACGCCACGCTCTCCGGCGTGAACTCGTTGAGGAACTCGAGCGTATAGTTAGCCAAGACATTGTTGGCGGTATAATTCGGATTGAGCTGGAAGCCCACGGAGTCTCTCTGACCCAGGTACTCATGCGCGTCATACACCCAAGTTGAATCGTTCAACTTAATGTCTCTGCGTGTAGGATCATAAACGTCGGTCTTATAGGTTGTATATTGTCCGAGATAGCCATAGTCGAAGATGCGATCCTGATGCAAGGGATCGTAAGTCGTGGCATAGCTATAGTAATACGATGCGTTAATGTCATACATGAGGTTCTTAAGAACAGCGTTTCCGGAGGTGTCGTTCACCACACGGTGGTTGAAGTGGGCGTTCAAACGGGCGGTGTTGCTCTTGTTGACAGAGTAGCGACCGATGTCGAACATGCTGCCACCAGCCTTGTTCGTTGAAAACTCATAAACACCGCTGACGGAGAGCTTCATATTGTGACGCTGTCCGAGGATGAAGTCCAACTTGCCTTGGGCGAGGGCGTTCCAACCGTTTGCATTCTTGTGCGTATGCACTTTGTGGAAAGACTCGCTGGTAAGGTACTCGCCAGCCAAGGAATATTGACCGAAGTTGGTGTTGCTGTAAATAAGCGGATGTTCTGCAAGTGCTTGGACCACGTCGTCGTTGGCCGTCCATGTGCCGCCGTGGGCAGGGCCATAAATATCGTGGGTGTAGGAAACCTCACCGCTCAACAAGAAACCGATGCGGGTCGGGTCGTTTTTCGTCTTGCCTTTCAACAGCGGACCGGTGACGTTCGCTGCCACAAGGAAGTTGTTGTAGCCATCGATGGAACCACGAAGCTCGACAGATCCGTGGAACTCTTTCGGGGCTTGTTTGGTGGTGATGACCGTGAAAGAGGTACCATCACCGTATTCAGCCGGAATACCGCCTTGGATGAGCTGCACCTCCTCGATGGAAGACATCGTGACACCGCCGCCGCGCACGCGCATACCATCGACGATGGTTTGCTGACCGTCGGCACGGTTACCACGGACGTTGCCCAGCTCACCGTCTACGCCGGTAACACCTTCCATCGTGGCCAAGGCGCTGTTGATGGAACGGCCAGGCGTGGTGCGGATGCTCTCACCCGACAGACGGCTTCCCGATGTCGTGTTATCCTGCGAGAATACGGGGGGTTCCCACTCAATGATAACTTCTTCGACATCGTTCGTGAGATCGATCACAAAATCGATGAACACGATCTCGTTGTTCGGAACCACCACGTTCGATTTGGTCATCTTCTTGTTCTGCATAACTGCATCGACTTCCAAATCGTACGTTCCGGCTTCGATGTTGAACAGTGTGTAATCACCTTGACCATCAGCGGTCGCCATGTTGACGACACGGTCACCAACCTTCAGGAACACCCTGGTGTAAGGCAGAGGCGTTTTCTCCTGATCCGTCACTTTACCTTTAATCTGGCTCTGTGCGAATGCCGCTGTGGTGAAAAGGATGATTACTCCTAACGTTGCGAGTAATTTTTTAATCATAGCCTTTAATTTATATTAAACATAAAACTTTTTATCCACTCTATAATAAGCTTGCAAAAATATAAAATTTTTCAATACGGATTTTGGCAAATCTCATCTTTAAATAAAAAAAAATTGTACATATATACATATATATACAATTTTAATTTACCCGTTAGAATAGGAGGCCTAATTGAACACCCGCAATTGATAGCCGTCGTAGCGGGTGCGGTATTCGCGCAGCGGCCATTTCGCAGGACCGTCAATCACCGTACCGTCGAGGATATTGAAAGTGGAACCGCACATTGAGTCAATCAACATGATGCCGTTCGGATGCACCTTGATCCAAGAACCGTCTTCCTCCCAATCAAAAGAGCAGGAACGGTCGTATGCCACAAAGTTCCATTCGTCAACCCGGTAAAGCACGATACCGCTGATGCCGCCCGTGACATACACGTACCCGCCGTACGCCATCAGGGGCCAGTATTCCGGAAGCAGCGGGTCGAAGTTGATGACGAAATCGACCTTTTTGTACGGGATAGTTTGATGGTAATTGATGTCACATGTGGTGAAAACCAACCCCATCAGAACAGCGGTGACGATGAACTTTAACTTCATTACTGGGCTTTTTCGGCGATGGATTTTCTCTTTTTCACAATTTTGATAGACTCGTTGCCAAACGAATAGGTGATACCCACGATAGCGTTGATACCGAAGTTGTTGAAGCCATAATAGTTCGTGGCATACTGGCAACCGATATTGTTGACGTTCGCAAATGCGGTGAACTGCTTGGTAATCAGGTACTCGAACCCGATTCCGAAGTTCAGCACCGGCTTGACCGACCGGGTGTCTCCCGCAACTCTTCTGAGGTCATTCTCAACCCTGTATTCAATGGTAGCCGGTCCGGTGGGATCGCCATACTCATCATAAGGCTGTGTGTAAACCGGCACCACCACCCAGCGGTCGAGGCCGATTTTCGCATTGGCCGTGAAGATGAAGCGGTTTTTCAAGATATACTTGCCTTCGAAACCAATCTCCCAACGCGGGATATAGAGCGGTTTGCCGCCCGTGATGCTGTCAGAACCAAACCAATTATAGTTCTCCAGGAAGAAGAAGTCGTGGTAACGGCCGGACAAAGTCAGGTAGAGGTGGTTGATGGCCTCCCAGCTCAAATTGGCATTCACGTCAAGTTCCTTGCCCTTCTTGGCATACACCACATCGAACTGGTTCTTGAGCAGGCTGTTGGTATCGAGCATGTAGAACGGCAGGTCGCGTCTGAAGGAGTAACGTGCCGATATATGATAGTTCAACTTGCTGGTTATTTTACCTTTGACACCGCCATAGATGCTGATTTGCGTCTTAGTGAACTTCAAGGTGTCAAGGTCGGGTTTCACGTAGGGATTCTCGTAGAGAAGGCTCTTGAGAGAGGTGTATTCGCTGCGGCCATCCACGCCCACATAGAGGTTGAGCACCTCGCGGATAAGGCCGAACTGCAGCTCAGCCACGGGATAAATCGGGCACTGCGGCTTAATGCCTTGTTTGACAAGAATCGGCACCCCGACACCCACCAACAAATGGTATTCGCGGATGCTGAACCGCATGGTCGGACGCAACTCAAACTTGAAGCTGTTGTCAACGCGGGGGCGCAACAGGCTACCGTCCAAGCCCATCGGCACACTGTCGTTCCAACTGTTGTTGTAATAGTCGAAACCCAAGTCGAGCTGGTAGTGCTGCATGCCGGATATTTTCATGAACTTGGCATCGTACGCCAACATGCCGCGCAAACCCACATTATGTTCCATGTTCTTCCAGCTTGTGCGGAGGAAATCGTAACTGACACGCACGTCCTCCTTAAGATGGCGTTCCTCAGCAGTGTAGTTGGAGCGGAATCCAATCTCGGCGCGCACATGGTTGAAATTGTTCTTGATGCTGTCGCGGTAGGGCTTGTCGTAATACTGGTCGGGGTCTGCATAAATTTCCGGCCGCACCCAATCCCGTGAATAACCGTAGAGGTTGGCCAACTCGTGGTTATAGTCCACGGCAGAATAGAGCGTGTAGTTCTTGAAGATGCGGTTGAAGAAGAGATGCACGCGCGTGTCGCTCGTGGGCGCGTAAGCATACTTTTTCTGCTCCTTGCCAATCGGGTTTGCCCAAGACGAGAAATGATGGAAGTTCAGCCCGTAGGAGTATTTCGGACTCTGGCAGTTGTGCATCGACAGCTCGGCCAACGGCGTGATGGGATAACCGAACCCGAGCTTGATGTAGTTGCGGTAGTAACCCTCCTTGACCTCGGGGTTGAGCTTGCCTACCTGCATGTCGCCCGCTGCAAACTGCACATTCGGTTTTGTGGGCGCCACCACGTAGTTGAACTCCATTTTTTCGCTCACCACCGTGTCCTTCAGCACGGCCTGCTGGTTGATTTTATTGGAATTGGCCAACTTCGGCACGTACTTGATCAGCAGCTGCGCCGAATCCACCACCTGCGCCCGCAAACCCATACCACAGACCAACATTATTGACAATAAAAACGTTATCTTTTTCATTTTTCCAATATTCATTATTCGGCATTCATAATTCATAATTCAACATTTCTAATTGTCCAGCGCATCGACCTCTGCGATTTTCTGTTTCGCCAAATTCACGAGATCCGCACCGCCGTAGTTGTCGACGATACTCTGGTAGGTGTGACGGGCCTGGAAGTAGTTGCCCCTCGCCTTGTAGAGGTCGCCGTAAAGAATGAAAGTCTTGGCATACCAATATTCGGAAGAGTAGTCGCTGCCAAGGATCGCCTTGATGCGGGCCTCGCAGTCGTCAAGATCCTTGTCGTGGTTGAGGGCGATGTCAGCCAAGTGGTAGGCAGCCTCGGCACAGAGGTCGTTGCTACCCTTAGGCATCAACTGGCTGTAGTAGCCCTTGGCTGTAGCCACTTCGTTAAGCTCCATGGCCGAGTTGCCAGCGATGAGCAACGCCTCGGAGAGCAAATCCTGGTCGGGCTGGCCAGAACGGATGATGTTCTCCGCACTCGTCAGCGCCGACCGCCACTCCTTCAAGTTGTAGGCACAGCGCATAGCCCCGTTGTTGGCGTAGACAATCTCCTCCTCAGCGGTGGTGTTCTCCATCAGCTTGTTGAAGTAAGTCAGCGCCTTGGCGTACTTTTTGTCATTATATAATATAGACGCAGCCTTGTGCAGTGCGGTAACATTGTACTCGGTCTTGTATTTCTTGATGATGGCTTCGTAATCCGCCAGCGCATCGTCGTAGCGGCGCATTCCGTACTCGCACTCACCCTTGTAGAAGTGGGCCTTGGCCACGAACGAACCGTTGGGGAACTGCCGCAGGTAGTCCTGACACGCGGCAATGGAGGCTTCACAGTCGCCACGGTTGTACTTGGTCTCCGCCGCCTTGAACGCGATGGAATCCTGACGGTCGGCAGAAATGTTCATGTTCTTGGAACGCACATAGTCGAAGAACTCGCTGGTATTGCCATTCTCCGTGTAAATGGTCTCCAAGTTAGCGAGCGCGTCCTTGGCCTCCTGCGATCCCGGATAGGTCTCCACCACGTACTTGTAGGTGGAAATGGCCATCTGCGGGTTGTCGCTGTTCAGGTATGCCTGCGCCAACCGCGTGTGCGCCTGACGGATGTACTGGCTCTTCGGATGGCTCTTGATGAACGACTTGTAGGCCGAAATGGCACTGGCATAGTCGTTCTGGGTGTGGTAAGTCACCGCGAGATCAAACTCCGCATCGTCTTTGTAACTTGATGATGGATAAGAACTTAACAGACGTTCCAAGGTCTGGATTTTCTTGTTGTTGTTCTTCTGGTAGCCGTAGCATTTCGCCAACTGGTAGACGGCATAGTCGGCATTCGACTGCCCGAGCCGCTCGCACTGGTCATAGTATTTAATGGCATTCGGAAGGTCGAGCTGCATAAAGTAGCAATCAGCCAAACGTGCAGAGGCATCGGCTTGTATATCAAGGTCTTCCGAATTTTTCGACTTGTTGAGGTAGGTCTTGAAATTATTGCCGGCATCTTTGTACCGTTTCAATTTCAAAGCCGCATAACCCAATGAATAGTAAGAACTTACATAGTATTCATTGGAAGATGCCCCGGTCGCGTTCTGGTAAGTCTGGAAGGCATTGTAGGCATCTTTGTACTGCTCGTTGCGATACATCGCCTCTGCTTTCCAATAGAGGGCGTCGAGATGGGTTTTCTTGTCGGACGGTGAAGATAACGTCTTGCCTAACAACGTGATGGCATCTTTGTAATTTTTGTTGTTGATGAGTTCGAGAGCGCGGTTGTAGGTGCAGCGTTGATAAGCCTTGAGGATGGCCGGACTCTTGCTCTTGAGTTTCTCAATGGAGGCGATGGCGGCCTGGTAGTTCTTGGTGGAAAGGTAGATGCGCGAAAGATAGTCGGCAGCCTCCTCACTGTGTTCAGCGTGCGGATATTGGTTGAGATAGTCCTGCAGTGCCTCAATGCCGTTGTTGAACGGACTGGTGGAAGTCTCGCACTGCAACTTGGCGTAGTTGAACAGCGACTCCTCCTTGATGGTGGGGTCAAAATCGTATTTGGAGGCTTCCTTGAAGCTCTGCGCCGCAAGGGTGCGCTGGCCGGTCTTCATGTAGCAGTCGGCAATGAGGAAATAGCACTGCTGCGTCATGGCATCAGGCTCTTTGTCGTTGGCAGCATGGGAAAAATCGGTGATGGCCTCGTTGTAACGTTGCACACGGTAATCGGTGAAGCCCATGGCGAACCAGTCATTACGATCAAGGGTTATCTGATTGTTCTCCTGCAACTTGGCGAAATTGTCAGCGGCCTCCTCATACTGGTTGAGGTTGTAGTGCGACAGCGCCACGCAGCGTGCCACCTGCGACTGGTTTTGGTCTTTCGGAGTGGCGATGTCGGGAGCAACCTGCAAAACCTTCTCGTACTCGCCATCTTTGAAATAGATCTGGGTCAGGAAATAAGGCACCTCGCTTTTGAAGTCGGGATTGTCCTTCAGCGTGAGGAAATCCTCAAGCGCCGCATCGTACTGTTCGTTCTGGTAGTCCATGTAGGCGAGGTAATAGACGCTGCGCTCCTTGTAGGGGCCCTCTTCCTCGCGCGCCTTGCGGAACAGCATCTTGGCGTTGTCGTAATCCTTCGTCATGAAGTAGGAATAGGCCTTCTTGAAGTGGTACTCTTGCACATTTTCGGGCTGGATTTGCGACTCGTAAATTTCATCGAACTGCGCGATGGTCTTCTTGTAGTCCTTGCGGGCGAAATAAAAACGGCCGAGGTAGAAGCGCGCCTCGGGCACGAAAGTGTGCACGGGGTAGCGGTCGATGAACGACTGCAACAGGTAGCCGGCATCCTGATTGTCGAGCTTGGCAGCGCACACGCCCTGGTAGAAGAGCGAGTTGGTGCGCAGGTCGTGCTGACTGTCGTCAGTGCTCTCATAGACACTCCGGAAATACTGCTGCGCGGAGCCGTATTTCTCCTTGTTGAAGAGGTCCACCGCCGTTTGGTACTCGTATTGCGGTGATTTGAAGTTCTCCGTACGTTGCGCGGAGACGGTCTGAACGGTGAAAAATCCTACCATCAGCAACGGCAGGACTGCCTTGAATATCTTCATATATCTCACTGATTATAACCTATTTTACAAACGAACAAAGATACAACTTTCAAAAAGCTGTTTCTTTGTCTATAAAATTACTTATAAACAGAGGATTTTTAATTTTATTGTGACAATAATGACAGTTTATTCACCTTGCATTGTCAATATTTCCGATTCAAAATCTCGGACCAAACCACGCCGTTGAAGACGCTCTCCTTGTCCAAGGTGAGGTGGGCGGCGGGCTGCGAAGGAGTGTCATCCATGACAACGGACTCCTCCTCTTCTGCCTGCCCGAACTCCTTGGCAAAGTCTCGGTCGCTCATCGTCTCGTATGAAAAATATTCCTCTTCCTGAGGCTTGTCCTGGAAAAATGGATGGGTCTCGCGCTTTTTGGTCTTCCCGTTCGCCTTTTTCTCGGTCGTCTCCACCGAAATGGGGCGGGTGTTTTTCTTCGGAGTGTCGTACGACTGACCCTTCTTCACGGCTTTCAAAATGGAAAACCCGAGCCAACCGACCATCAGCAAAATATAAAGTATTGTATCAAAATCCATGATGACTATTATATTGGTGAATTATCTTTTTGAAAATCAGATTCTTCGTTGTCCAAATGGTCGCCTAACTTCTTGTTCTCACTCTTGGCTTTCGCAATGCTGACATTGAGGTCGTAGCAAATCAGGAAAATGGTAGAGCTCCAATTGATCCACAACAGGATGGCGAACAAGGCACCTAAGGAACCGTAAATAAGGTTGTAGTTGGTAAAGTTGGAAAAATAGAGGTTGATAAGGCCTAAAAGGATGACCAACAGCAGGGTACAGATGGAGGATCCAGCTGAGAAAAAGCGGTAGTCGCCGCGCTCGACCGGCGCCATATAGTAGAAAATGCTGATGAGGAAATAGACGGCGGCGAATACCAGCACCCATTTGAGGAAGTTCACCACAAACGAGTAGAGATCCGGATTGTCCACATAGTTCGTATTGACATAATGCACCGCCAAGGAGGCGAGAATGAAGAATGCCGCCACAATGACGATAATGATGAACGTCAACAGCATCAGTTTAACACTTAACCATATCTGCTGCAAGAAGTTACGTTTACCTTCGTTGAAATAGGAGGTGGTCATGGCGGCTATGATGCCCATAATGCAGACGATGGTGAAATAGACACCAGTGACGAACATGAGGGTGGAAAGCGTGCCATTCTGCCGCATCACCACATCGGTAATCACTCCTTCGACGGCAGGCCAGGCGTATGGCGGCACCACCGACTGCAACAGCGATATGATGGTGTTGCGGAAGTCCTCCCCGAGGAAGGCGATGGCGGAAAAGAGGGCGATAATCATCGGAATCACCGCCACGAACACTCGGTAGGTGATGGCCGCCGCGCGTTGGAACACCACCCCCTTGCTCATCGACATCCCGAAGAACCGCATCACATCGTACAGCGGCACCTTCTGCAAACCCGGCAGCGAAATCTCCTTCGACTTGGCCACAATCTTCCCGATGCCGGGAACACGTTCCAGGTCGCCGCTCCACTGCCGGAGCTTCAGCATCCAATATCGGTAAAACCGCCTCATCGTCAAAATCAAACCGCCTTAAGGCTCATATCCAAGCTTTTAATCTGATGGGTAAACGCCCCGACGGAGATGAAATCCACGCCCGTGACAGCATAGTCGTGAAGGGTCTCCTTCACGATGCCGCCGGAAGCCTCGGTCTCCATACGGTGATCGACCATTTTCACACCCTCGCGAATCATGTCCGGGGTGAAATTGTCGAACATAATGCGTTGCACACCGCCGTGTTCGAGCACGCGCCGTACATCGTCCAAACTGCGGGTCTCAATCTCAATATTGAGCTGCATATTGTTGTCTTTCAGATACTTGTTCGCCGCGTCGATGGCTTTTTCAATGCCGCCCGCAAAGTCGATGTGGTTGTCTTTAAGCATCATCATGTCGAAGAGGCCGAAACGGTGGTTCTGGGCCCCACCAACCGTAACCGCATACTTTTCGAAAATGCGCATGTTGGGGGTTGTTTTACGCGTGTCAAGTAGGGTGACGTTCGTATCGCGCACCAAATCAACATATTCGTGGGTGGTGGTGGCGATACCGCTCATCCGCTGCATGAAGTTGAGCAGGGTGCGCTCGGCAGTGAGCATGTTGCGGGACGAGCCATGCAAGGTAAACGCGATGTCGCCCTTATGCACCAACGTGCCATCGGGAAGCAGCAGATCCATGCGGATATTCTCGTCCACCTGGCGCAGCACCTCGCGGGCCACATCCACGCCGGCCAACACGCCGTCTTGCTTGATGAGCAGCTTCATGTCGCCCTGAGCCTCTGCGGGAATGCAGGAGAGCGAAGAGTGGTCGCCGTTGCCGATATCCTCACGCAACGTCAACGCTATCAATTCTTTAACTTGTTCTGTAATCTTCATTTTTTCACTATGATTTCGGGGGTGGTGATGGTGTCGCTGTGGTGCAGGGCGCGATCCACAATCCAGCAGGTAAGCCGTACCGTGTCGTAAGCAGAGTACGGATTGTTGATGAACGTGGTGATGGAGAGCGTGCCCTCAATAGACTCCGGCACAGTCTTGCTAAGATGCGGGATGCGAGCGTGAAGAGGCGTGGGCAGCTCCATTTCCACCCACTCGCCGTGCTGCTTTTCGTACAAATAAATGAAAAAGTTGTAATAATAGGGCGAGTCAACCGCAAAAACAGGATTCTTGTCGGTCTCGTCCAACCCAATGTCGCCATCCCCGTCCTGGAAATGGATGGTCAGCACGGCCTGACTGTCGTGGCCCGTCCCGTCATCAACCTTCTCCAACGAGACAAACTCAATGTGCGGTACAACAGGGAATTTTTCCTCGTGCCGACAACCTGTCAAGGCAAGCGCGAAGACAATAACCAGCAACCCTATACCAATTTTTTTCATCGTTTCTAATTCGTTTGCAAAAATAGCATTTTTAGCTACCAGCCGTTGGCTATTCGCTTTTTTGCCAATAGCCAACAGCCAATAGCCAATAGCAATTACATTACCACGCGCACGCCCTTGATGAAGTCGATGGACTCCTGAATCAGTTCATGCATGTAGGTGTCGTTCTCCACAAACGGAACATATTCGCGGTAGCATTGCACAAACTCCTCAATGAACTCGGAGCTCTTCAGCGGTTTGCGGAAATCGAGGGCCTGGGCGGCGTTGAACAGCTCGATGCCGAGAATCTTCTCCACATTGTTGACCACCAAATAGCACTTCGTGGCGGCATTCGCGCCCATGCTCACGTGGTCTTCCTGACCTTGCGACGACTCGATGGAGTCGGTGGAGCAAGGCATCGTGAAAGCCTTGTTCTGGTTCACGATGGAGGCGGCAGCGTACTGCGGAATCATGAAGCCGGAGTTGAGGCCGGGGTTCTTCACGAGGAAGGACGGCAGACCGCGCTTTCCGCTAATCAGTTGATAGATACGGCGCTCGGAGATATTACCGAGTTCTGCCATAGCGATGGAAAGGAAGTCGAGGACCAACGCCAACGGCTGACCGTGGAAGTTGCCCGCACTGACAATAATGTCTTCGTCGGGGAAGACCGTCGGGTTGTCGGTGACGGAGTTGATTTCGGTCTCCACCACGTTCTGCACATGCTCGATGGCATCTTTCGAGGCACCGTGTACCTGCGGCATGCAACGGAAGGAGTACGGATCCTGCACATGCTCCTTGTGTTGAGCGATAATCTCCGAACCCTCAAGCAGTTGCGTGATATGGGCGGCGGTGATAATCTGGCCGGCATGCGGGCGCACGAGATGCACGAGCATGTTGAACGGCTCAATACGACCGTCGAAAGCCTCCAAGGAAATGGCACCGATGATGTCGGCCAACCAGCTCAGTTTGCGGGCCTTCATCAGCAACCAAACAGCGTAGGAACTCATGAACTGGGTACCATTGAGCAGGGCGAGACCCTCTTTCGACTTCAGCGTGATGGGCTGCCAACCGAATTTCTCGTTGATTTCGGCAGCAGAGTACTTCTTGTTGCGATAATAGACCTCACCCATGCCGATGATAGGCAGTGAGAGGTGCGCCAGCGGAGCCAGGTCGCCGGAAGCGCCAAGGGAGCCCTGCTGATACACAACGGGATACACGCCCTTGTTGTAGAAATCTACCAGTCGTTGGATGGTATCGACTTGCACGCCGGAATGACCGTATGACAGCGACTGGATTTTCATGAGCAGCATGAGTTGCACAATCTCTTGCGGCACCTCCTCGCCCACGCCGCACGCGTGCGAGATCACGAGGTTGCGTTGCAAGGTGGACAAATCCTTAGCAGAAATATGCTTATTGCAAAGGGAACCGAAGCCGGTGGTCACACCGTAAATCGGATCTGCGCTCTTGGCAGCCTTGGTGTCCAAGTAGTCGCGGCACTTCTTCACCGCCGCAATGGCCTCTTCCGACAGCTCGATTTTCTGCTTGCGCTCAATAATTTTCGTTACTTTCTCAATGCTGAGAAATTTCGTTGAAATCTGATGTTTTTTCATTATTTTGGGTTTTATTGTTTTTTTGTGATTAGTGATCAGTGATTAGTAATAAGGCAATAGGCAGTAGGCAGTAGTGATTAGGGGGGTGTACATTGTACATTATACATTATACATTATACATTGTTCATTGTACATTATGTTTGCCTGTCAACCTATAGGTTCTCATTCCACCGATAAGGTTGAAGACCTCGTCAAATCCGTTCTGCATGAGGATGCGGGCGGCGACATAGCCGCGAAGACCGACCTCGCAGAAGACCACGATCTTCTTTCCTTCGGGAATCTCTTCGAGGAACTCGCGCAACTCATCCACGGAGTAGCGGGTGGCACCTTCGATGGTACCGCTCTTGTACTCAGGCAGTTCGCGGACATCCAACAGGAAGAAATCATCCTTGTTGTCAAGCATCTCATCCAACTGATGCACGTGAATCGGGTTCATCAGGTGGGCGAAGATGTTTTCGGCCACCATGCCCGCGAACATCACGGGACTCTTGGCCGAGCCGAACGGTGGCGCGTAAGTGTGCTCGCTGTTCACGAGGTCGAAGATGGTGCCTTGATGTTTGAGCAGTAGGGAGATAGTATCAATCTGTTTGTCAATATTTTGTATGCCGATAGCCTGTGCGCCGTACAGGGTGCCATCCTCCATGGAGAAGTTCAGCTTCAGCGACATCGGGGTGTTGCCGGGGTAGTAGGTGGCGTGTGCGGCCGGGTGTACGATGACGGTCTCGTAGGCGAGGCCCACCCGTTGCAAGGCTGCCTCGTTCAAGCCCGTAGACGCTACAGCCAAGTCGAAAATCTTGGCGATGGCAGTGCCCACAGAGCCTTGATAGACCACACTTTCGGGATAGACCATGTTCATGGCGGCGATACGCGCCTGCGCATTCGCGGGACCCGCAAGGAAGTTGCAGTATGGAACGCCCGTCACCGGATGCGGGAATTCGATAGCGTCGCCCACAGCGAAGATGCGCTCGTCGGAGGTCTGCAGGTACTCGTTGACCTTGATGCCCCGACCGATTTCCAGTCCAGCGGCTTCCGCTAGCGTTGTGTTCGGACGTACGCCGATGCTCAGCACCGCGAGGTCACAGTCCAACTTCTGCCCATCTTCCAGACAGACAGTGAGTTGCTCGCCATTATCCTCAAATCCACTAATACCGTTACCCGTAATCAGCTGCACGCCCTTGTCTTTCAGATGCTTCTGCGCGATAGCCGCAATCGGTTCATCCACGGGCGTGAGGATATGGTCAGCCTTCTCCACCACGGTAATCTGGTAGCCGATCTTGTGGAGGTTTTCGGCCATCTCCAACCCGATGAAGCCGCCACCGATGATGACCGCTTTGGCGTTATCGTGCAGGGATTCAACGGCTTGTATCTTGATTTTATCGCAATCGCTGACGCTGCGCAGGGTGAAGATCTTCTCGCTGTGGATGCCGGGCAGTTCAGGAATCACCGGTTCGGCGCCGGGCGAGAGCAACAGGATGTCGTAATCCTCGCTATAGGTCTTGCCGTTGCGCAGGTTCTTGACCTCCACGGTGTGCGTCTCGCGGTCGATGGCGGTCACTTCCTGCAACGTCCGGACATCCACGTCGTAGCGGTTGCCGAAAGAGACGGGTGTCTGCACGAAGAGCCGCTTGCGCTCCTCGATGGTGTTGCCGATGTAGTAGGGCATGCCGCAATTGGCGTACGAGATGTGTTCGCCTTTCTCGAACATGATGATTTCAGCATCTTCACTGAGTCTTCGCAGTCGCGCAGCCGCTGATGCTCCGCCTGCCACACCGCCTATGATGACGTATTTCATATTGCTTCGTATTCGTTCTTACTGTCCCAGGGCTAACTGCGTTCACCCTGGCTGTTCTCTCCCAGGGCTCACTTCGTTCACCCTGACTGTTCTCTCCCAGGGCTCACTTCGTTCACCCTGGGTTGACACGTGTCGGGCTTGCAGCCCTCTTGGAAGAGGTCTATCTATTATTAATCCAGTTCGTTACATTATCGTATATCCGTTGCTCCACGTTCTCTGCGGGGGCGGGGACGAACTTCTCGCCGGTGATGTTCTCGTAGAGTTCGATGTAGCGCTGGGTGATGCCGTTGACGACTTCTTCGGTCATCTCGGGGACCTGCTGGCCTTCCTGGCCTTGGAAGCCGTTGGCCATCAGCCACTCGCGCACGAATTCCTTGGACAACTGCTTCTGCGGCAGGCCTTTGGCGAACTGTTCCTCGTAGCCTTGGGCGTAGAAGTAGCGGGAGGAGTCGGGGGTGTGGATTTCGTCGATGAGGTAGATCTTGTCATCCGCCTTGCCGAACTCGTACTTGGTATCGACGAGGATCAATCCCTTCTTGGCTGCAATTTCGGTGCCGCGGAGGAAGAGTTTCATCGTGTAATCCTCCAAAACGGCGTAGTCTTCGGGGGAGACGAGGCCCTTGGCGAGGATTTCCTCCTTGGAAATGTCGGCATCGTGCTCGCCCTGCTCGGCCTTGGTGGTCGGGGTGATGAGCGGCACCGGGAACTTCTGGTTCTCCTTCATGCCGTCGGGCAGGATGTTGCCGCAGAGGTTGCGGCCGCCGTTCTTGTAGAAGCGCCACGCGCTGCCGCAGAGGTAGCCGCGCACAATCATCTCCACCGGGAAGCCCTTGCAGGTGCGGCCCACCGTGACCATCGGGTCGGGCGTGGCCATCTTCCAGTTCGGACAGATGTCGCTGGTGGCATCCAAGAACTTGGAGGCTATCTGGTTGAGGATCTGTCCTTTGTAAGGGATGCCCTTCGGAAGAATAACATCGAAGGCGCTGATGCGGTCGCTGGCGACCATCACTAAAACATCGTCCAAGAAATAGACGTCGCGGACTTTTCCGTGATACACCGATTTTTGATTCGGGAATTGGTAATTGGTTTTCGTTAATGCGTTCATATTGTTATACTTTAGCTATTGGCTTTTGGCCCCACACTGCGCTTCGCTTGTATGGGGTTATTTGCGCTTCGCGCATGTTGTCCTTACCACCCCGCCCTACGGGCACCCCTCCAAAGGAGGGGAATGGGCTGCTTAAGGATTTCTTTTTATGAATTTGAAGGTGGCGGTTTGGTGATTATTAAGGTTTGCGGTTCCGATGTAAAATCCATTCGGTAAGTTCGTTACGTTGATTTCGAGGATGGGGGAGTGGGGGACGGCGGTTTGGAGGACGAGTTGGCCGGAGGCGTTGTAGAGGGTGACGGTCTGGATATTGCCGTCGGGGTTGACGATGTGCAGCTGGTCGGTGACGGGATTGGGGTAGATGTTGAGGGTCAGCGGTTTATAATCGTTGATGCCGACATGGGTGGTATAGGCTTTGTAGAAGTCGGGGATGCCGTAGCCGAAATCAGGGTTGGGGTTGTTGTAGAGGTGGCTGCTCTCGCGGATGATCTGCATGATTTCGGTTGCAGTGTAGCAGGGCATGGCCTGCCACAGACAGGCACTGAGACCGGCAATGATGGGACATGACATACTCGTCCCCCCAGTTTCGTAAACGTAATAATCAGAAGGATAGTTGGGAGGTGCAGGACCATACAAATAAACAGACCATCCTTCGGCCACGACATCAGGTTTCACGCGGCCGTCAGAAGTTGGACCGTGCGAAGAAAAGCCTACATGAGAGCTATCGGATGTAGCACCTACGCTAAGAATGTCAAATGCATCGGCAGGATGTCCTATGTAATACCAAGAAGCGGGACTACCCCAATTTCCAGCTGAAACACAAACCACAACACCTTTTTGCCCTAAAATGGTGGCGCAGCGTGAGGCAATACTGTGCTGTCCGTCAAGTTCTGCGTAGGTAAAGTTAGCTTGTGGAAAATCTTGGAAATTAGCATAACCACACGAGGAGTTGAGGATATCTGCACCAATACTGTCGGCGATTTCCGCCCCATTGGCCCAAAAATCCTCCTCGATGAGCTGTTCTGTCCCCTCAAATTCTGATACGATGAAAACGTAAGAAGCGTCCGGGGCGGTGCCGATAACTTCTCCAGGAGAATTTAAGGCCATTGCAGAGGTTACGTCTGTACCGTG
>Ga0310696_10004107_pt1 | contig 17946 bp, 10 predicted proteins | sample AusTroGonzalo_MG_4_FD_203885 | JGI IMG/M metagenome (GOLD analysis project Ga0310696, IMG submission 203885) | Bovine rumen microbial communities from tropical cattle in Woodstock, Queensland, Australia - Gonzalo_02 (v2) (version 2) | ecosystem: Host-associated > Mammals > Digestive system >...
AGCCGCCGAGAACGTCACGCCGTTCCAGACAATCGGAAGTTCGCTTTGGCAGACGGTTTTCGCGTCGGTGACATTGTAGGTCGGATTAACGGTCAGCGTCATCGCCACGACGGAGTCGCAGCCGTTGACGGAGGTCAGGGTCGCGCTTTGGGTTCCTGCCGTTATGAACGTCACGCCGTTCCAGACAATCGGAAGTTCGCTTTGGCAGACGGTTTTCGCGTCGGTGACATTGTAGGTCGGATTAACGGTCAGCGTCATCGCCACGATGGAGTCGCAGCCGTTGGTGGCCGTCAGCGTTACCGTTTTTGATCCGGCCGCATTGAACGTCTCTCCGTTCCATGTAATTGGCAGTTCGCTTTCGCAAACAGTGGAGTCTTCGGTAACGTTGAAGCCGTTGTCAACGGTCAAAGTCAGGGTTACTACGGAGTCGCAGCCGTCGGAGGTTTGTCGACGGAATACATAGCTTCCGCTGACGGTTCCGATTTGGAAGGTGGTGTCGCGCCAAACGTAGGGCAACTGCTTCTCACAAATGGAAAGGCTTTCGTTAAGATTGTAGGCCGGGATGACTGTCAGATGGAGCACCGTGGTGGAGTCACAACCATTGGCGCCGATGGCACTGTTGGTTTTGGTAATAGTCTCACCGGCAGTACCTGTTTCGGAATCCAGTACGTTAAAGCCGTTGTCGGTGTAGGTCGCTCCCAAGCAAACTTGGTCGTATAGGTGAATGGTGGTGATGTCATTGAGGACAAGATGCAGATAATAAATACTGTCGCAGTCACACCCGTTGCTGGTCTTGTAGGGAGCTTCGTAGTCACCACTGGCAGAAAGTGTTTGATTTTGCCAGTGGAAGGGTAGCTGGTCAGGGCAAATTGTAGCTGTGTCGTAGAAATGATATACTGGATTGACTATGTAGCGGATTCGGATAATGGAGTCACACCCGTACATAGTATGCACATTGGTGTCCTTTTGGTAATAGGCATCTCTTGCAACGGAGATGTTGAGGTTCCTGAAATTGCTGTTTTTGACGGATGTATAACGGATAGGGGAGGCGCAAACCGTGTCGTATGTCCATGGCCGGTTGTCGTTGACGCTGTATTTGGGATGCACGATGGCCCATCCGGAGCCGTCAAAGGTGTCTCGGGCGAAAATCACATGCCATTCGTATTCAGAATTGACAGTCGGTTGCACGGTCATCGTTCCGTTTTTCACCGTTGTGTCTACCGGTCCCCAAAAAGCGATAGCATCTTCGACCTGAAAATCGCGGACAGGGCGGATGCGGCGTTTCGAACGCGACATGTTATTGGAGGTGATGGCATCGCTACGGACCTCGAAAGTTTCATTGTTCATGACGCACACACCCGTTCCCAGGGCGAAAGAGCCCTTGTTGGTGAATGTGGAGGTTAAGTAGTAGTTGTTTTCATTGTAGGTGGTGGAGAGTCCTTGCATGGTAGGAACCATGTTATGCAGAATAGGAGCAAGGGCAACCCATTGCTGGAGCTGAGCAAGATCTGGAATATACCAACCGCTATAGAATTGCACGGCGTTAGCGGCCGGTGAATGGCCCGATTCGCGCAATCTCCGGGTGTTTTCGTAACCGTGGAAATGCCAGTCGGCGACTTGTCCCCAGGAGGAGACATCAGGGGTTACTTCCAAACCTAACAATTGAGCCAGATTTGTAACATCTTGATTGTAAATTGCGTAGGTTTGCGGCAAATCTTCCATGGCAACAACCCATCCCCTGTGTGGGTTGTCAGGATCCACATAGCATACCACACCGTAGGATCCGTCGGGGAAATAGTAGATATCGCCGATATCATAGATGATCTCCGACTGTGCGGCAGCGGGGTTCAACAAGGCCGATGAGATCTGAAAGATCAGGCACATTGCAAAATAAATGAACAACCGTTTTAAATGTTTATATCTCATCTCGTACTCTTTCTTTGTGGATAATGATGTTGGTTATGAAAATTAGTTGGGGAAGTTTCTGATTGCGCGAACAAATCGGTAACCGTAGGTAGAATTCCAAAATGAGTATTTCTCACGATGCATCATCAGTTGCCCTTTGGCATTTACATAATAGGAAAAATTATTGCTTTTTTCAGTGGATGTCCAGTACATGGTTTCGTAACCATACGTGTCGGTAAAGGGTGCGGCCAGTCCCGCTTCGGCTAACATATTCAAGGTTTTGGAGACTGTGGCTCGGTTGCTATGCAGGAGCATCATTTCGCCGGCGGCGGGCAGGTACCAGTATTTATGAACCGGGCCGCTGCCGCGCAGCATGTGGTCGTAATACCAACAGTAGTAGCCGGCAGGAGCATTTTCCTGAAAACTGCCGCCTCCGACATTGAGAGCCGTCCGCTGAATCTCCAGCGTGTTGTTGTATCCGTCTAAGTCTGCAATAGCCTCTTGCCAAGTGCTCCTTTGTGTGATGGAGTGCACATTTTGGTATATGGTTGCGGGTTGCGGAGCCCATGTGCAGTAGGTGTCGTGGGCGTCAAATAAGGCCACGGCCTTGCCGCGTTGGTGTGCGGGGTCGCTTGGATCCAAGTAGAAAACAACGCCCATGGGCGTTTTCCCCGAAACCAAGAAAGAATCCGGCCTTAAAATGTCTCCGTCGGTACATAACACATCACCCACCGCGGGACGGGGACGGAAAAATTTCATGTCAGGGGTTGTTACATACACACCCATGTCGGTGTAGTCCCCGATGCAGACATCGTTGGTGGAGGTGTCTACCTCCAAAACAATCAGATTGAGGTATTCTGCGCTGTCGCAATTGTCAAGGTAGGGTTGGGAATAGACGGCATACTGACCGGTGGCGGAACAGTGCATCCCATTCCAAATGAACGGGGTGTCAATACTTAGAATGACGGTGTCGGTTTGGGTGTATGCCGGCGGGGTTACCAACAAACTCAAGGCTACCGTGGAGTCGCAACCGTTGTTGTCCTTGAAGTGCCTTTCGAATAAATAAACACGACTGATTTTCACTGCCGCGTTCAATTCGGCTTGAAGGTTGGCGTCACCTTCAGTGAAATTATGACGGTCGAAGTAGGTGTTTGTCTGACTTTGGCATACGGTGTCCCGGTACAGGATGTAGTTCTGTTTGTATATGTCACCGATGGCGATACCGGGGGAGGGTTGCACGATGGCCGACCACCCCGATGCGCTTTCCTCGCCTGGAATGAAGTAAACCATAAGCGTATCGGTGGGGGACACGATAATGTTTGGATTTGGACTGTATCCGTTCAATTCGTAAATCAGGGCGTCGAAACGAGGTTCACTTCCTGAGAAAATCAGCAGATGCGAGGTATTGGAGAGATTCAGCGAGTCGAAGTGTATGGTAAGCGGATGCCCGGTCTGTTGGCTGACAAACAGATGGCTCGAATTGGAAACCTGTTGCCCTGCGTGGTAGTCGCCGCTTTCTCCCCCATCATCGAAAAAGAGATATGAATCCGTACAGGATACGGCGGTTTCTCCTCCCGGAGTCATATTAACAACATTATTGGGACTGTTGTTGACGGACGGACACCAACCTTCCTTTTCCACACTTACATAACGCAACGTTTGATTCCGAAGCGTATACAAGGTATGGTAGGAAACCCCTTGGTCGGTGGTGATGATATCCTCATCCAACAAGTCCGTCATCTCAAAGTCGCTATACCATCGGATGGTGATGGGGCTGGAGGGACTGGCCGGCTCGGTACAATATGCAGAAAGAAAAGCATCTTCAAGGTAACAAACGGTATCGTGTTGGGTGATAATTTGACACGGGTTGATGATATGGTTGCTGACGTGGACATACATAGTGTCGCCCGGATCTGCGACCGGATAGCCGCATTCGGCATCCTGTACGAGAATGGGGTATATTTTAGCATCCGTGCTGGTGACGAAAGTGTCAACAACGGTTTCACCACTGAATGCGTGGTAACTTCTGGTTTCAATACCTTGGCGGTTTTCGAAAGCGATGGTAAAGTCCACTTCGTCGCCCCATGCCGCTTTCGGCGTGAAAGTTACTTCCACCTCCTGACCGGGACAGACGTCATCTACCGGTTCGATGATTACCTGAGGGGAAATTTTCGGATAGATGGTCACCGAATCTTCTACAACCTCAGCGCAGTCTGTCTGGTATATTTTGACATGATAGACAGCGGTGTCGGCACCTCTCGGGATGAAGAGGTGTGGGTCGGAGGAGACGGAGAAGGGGACGGTGTCGTTGTTTTCATACCATTCATAACGGAAAATGTTGCCTACGCGCAGCGCGTGAATCTGGATGGAAGAACCTTCGCATGTGGTAAGTGTTGAAAGACCGCCGTCAAACCATGTTTTTTGCAAGTCGGCTAGCGTCTGTGGGTAAAAATTGAATGGAAAGGCAGAACCGCAGGCATCCTCCACGCGGCACGAGAGCGCATTGTCAACGTTGATGTGCACATTTCCGAAAACAGCCACACTGCTTGAATCAAGGGTCACATCCCCCAGCAAATCTCCTTCCTGGTCAGGTTTACTGTATAATCTGTACCGGAATGGCGGATTACCGTTCCATGCTTTTACGTATGCCGATCCTACACTGTCGTCGCTGTTACAGAGCAATGCTAGTGCGAAGTCGAATTTTACGGTGGATCCACCGTAGTGAAGGGTGTCATAGAATGCGTAATCCCCGCAAATGCTCGAATTTGACGCATCAGGATAGATCTTGATGATGTAAGGATTTTGCGCATCCGTGGGTACGGAGATACGTATTGAGTCTCCAAGATGGTACGTGCGTGTGTCGTGCTCGTCGTAACCTCCTACAGGCCCGCTCACGACGCGGAACAACGTTGTCAACGGGGTGATTGTGGTAAGCACCTGGTTGTTGTTGCCGTTGGGTCGGTATGTGTTCACTTTCGCCACCTGGCCGGCGGTGAATTTGATGTATTTGTCGGCACAGTTGTCAACAATTACAAACTCGGGCTCGTCCACGATTTGGGCGTTGACGATGCCTTTCAGCCACACGTTAATGGTCGTCGGTTCCACGCAAGGGGCTCCTGTAATACGGAACGTGTAGGTGCCGGGATGCATACAGTAGTCGGCGATTGAGATGGAACGACCGTCAGGGGTCGTGGTGATAATCGCCCAGTTGTCGATTCTGTCTTTGGTGACCTCCCAGTCATGCGTGCTGGCATGATAGACAGCGGTGAAGTTGTACAGGTTGTCAGGGCTTCCAACCAATGAGATAGTAAGCCCGTCATAGTCGGCGCCAGGACTGGAGTACTCCTCGAAAAGGTTGATGGTACGCAATTCGGAACAACAGATGGGTTCTTCTTTGGTCGCTCTCCATTGGGGGGTGCGGGAAGTCTGCACGCTCTGCTCAAAACGGATTGTCTGGGGGGCGATGTACAGTTCGCAACCGTTGGCATCCACAAGACGCATGTTTACCGTTTCGGTGAAAGGAATGGTGCGGCCGGGAAAGTCGGAAGCTTGTAGCGCCGACTTCTCCGAGATGCTTGACTCTATCGTGTCGCGCTTGATAACGATGTTGGCAGCGTCACGATACTCCCACACTATAGGATAGGTAAAATGGTAGCGCCGTATCAAGTCGTCGTCGTTTGGATTCTGATGACTGGGCTCGTTTGTCGAATATTTGATGGTGATTCTGTCAATGTGACGGTAAGTGGTGATACCGGTGCATACTCCAGCTTCCGAAACACTGTCTACCACATATTCGTTTTCAATGATGAACTGGCGAGGGTCGGGTTTGCGGTAGTGGAAGGTTTTACTGACCTGATAGGGTGGACAGATGCCGTTCTCTTTCAATCTGACCTGAAATATGAGGTCGCGGTTCCAAAGCTCGCAATACGTATTGGCCCTGTATATTTCTTCGATAACAGTGAATTCATTGCTGGTGGTGTTGGGAAAGTCTATCCACGGGTTCGTCAACTCATCCTCACCCTGGAGCGCGGGGCTCGAACCGTAAGCGGGCACCACAAAACGATACTGGAGATACGGTTGGAACATCTGCATGTAATACGGATAGTCAGCATCCATATAGACTCTGATTTTTACGGTGTTGCTGTCGCTGATGTCACCGGAAGAGGCGTACACCCCTATATGGTCTAAGGTGGGCGGCGGAACAACACTTATCATCTGCGTGGCGCGGGGCAGTTCGTATCCGCAGCTGTCAGTAAGGTAAAAATCCCATACCCCGCCCGGCATTGAGTCGAAAGTGTAGTAGTATTGGTAGTCAGCCCGGGTTGAATCCGTCCCCGAATGCTGCTTGGAATAGAATGTGACGGTCCGCAAGGTGTCTGTCGGGTCGTCGTGGTTGACAATAACAATATGGTAGGGTAGAAGCCCCCCCTCAATCCTGATTTGTGCGCGCCCCGTGGAATCACAGTCCAACGATGCAATGTTGCCCAGGATGATGCCGTCGGGGGAGGTGACCGTTAAAGGGGCTATAGTGGGCTCGACATACTCCAAGTTGACGGAGAGCTGCGCCGTCTCCGTGACGAGAACCATATCCCAGTTTGGATAGGTGTATACGCACTCCAATCCAATCTGGAAATTACCGCTTTCAATGGGCACTGAAGTCCACGGGAAAGTATATTCAACAGGGGTGCGGTGCAGTGTGGTGTCTAGAACCAGCCCTTTATGGGTGATTTGGAAGTCCGAGAGCCGTAGCGACTGAAAGGTGGCTTGGTCTATCGGTACGCCACCAGGGCCGCAGATGGCAAATTCTACCCTGCCGTTGTTGTAGCAGGACGCATTCACTGCGCGGAATCGGACCGTGTACCCGTTCAAAGCACTTAAATTCGCCCAGCGGATGGACTCCTGACTGCTGTCTTGTCCCATCGCTTCAACCATGACCAGCATCAACAGTCCGAATATCATTAAAAATTTCTTCATGACAAGAAATGTTTATTACACAATTTTAAAAATCAGAGTAATATTTAATTGCACAAATTGTCGAAAAAAATTGTTGAATCAGCTTCTGTCAAATAGCTATCAAAAAAAACATTAAACATCTAATATAGAATTATTTATACCTGTTAAAAAATGTTAATACATACCTGGATTTTTGGCCGGCAAAAATAGTAAATTTTCAAGACTGTTGTCTGATTTGTGCATTTTTAACAACAAATGAAAGTTGATAAGGAGAAGGTGATTGTCGAGGAGTATTATGAAAGCAGCGCAGGCGCATCTTTCATAAAGATGCGCCTGCGCCGATAGGATAGCTAATGGCCGGTTTTAATTCACAAAGTCGGCCCTTGTGTTGATATCTTACTTGTCTTTGAACGAGAATATGGAACTTTCGAACTTCTCCTGAGCGTAGGACTTGTCAACGGCAATTTTCTTCTTGTTGAGGCTCGGGAACTCGAACATGGCGTCGGTCATGATTTTCTCAACGATGGCGCGGAGTCCACGGGCACCCAGTTGCAACTCCACCGCCTTGTCAACGATGTAGTCGATGCAGTCTTCGGTGAAGGTAAGTTCGATACCGTCCATTTTGAACAATGCGATGTATTGTTTCACCAAGGCGTTTTTCGGCTCGGTGAGGATACGTTTCAGGGCTTCGCGGTCGAGGGCGCTCAACGAGGTGATGACGGGGAAACGGCCACACAGCTCGGGAATCAGACCGAAATCCTTGATATCCTGCGCGCTGACGTATTTTAGCGCCTCCTGCGGGTTGAAGTTGATGTTCTTGGTGTTGTAACCAATGGCATGGGTGTTCATACGCTCGCAGATGATGTTCGACAGGTTGTTGAAAGCGCCGCTGCCGATGAAGAGGATGTGGCGCGTGTTCACCTGGATAAATTCCTGCTCAGGGTGTTTACGCCCTCCTTGTGGCGGCACATTCACTAACGAGCCCTCTAACAGTTTCAGCAAAGATTGTTGGACCCCTTCGCCCGACACGTCTCGGGTGATGGATGGGTTTTCAGACCCTTTGCGGGCAATCTTGTCAATCTCGTCGATAAAGACAATTCCGCGCTCGGCCTTTTTTACATCGTAGTCGGCGGCTTGCAGCAGACGTGTGAGGATGCTCTCCACATCTTCGCCCACATAGCCGGCTTGTGTAAATACGGTGGCGTCGGCTATGCAGAACGGCACCTCAAGCAGCGTGGCTATCGTCTTTGCTAACAACGTTTTGCCGGTTCCCGTTTCGCCAATCATCAGCACGTTTGATTTCTCAATCTCAACGTCGGAATCTGTATTGTCGGGATCCTGAATCAACCGTTTGTAGTGGTTGTAGACGGCCACGGACAACACCTTCTTGGCTTCTTCCTGGCCGATGACGTAATCGTCCAGTCTTGCTTTTATCTCCTTGGGTTTAAGGAGTTTGAGATGGAGATTTGAGACAGCATCCCTGGTTGCTCTTGCCTGATGCTCGCGGTAGATATCCATTGCGGTTTGCAGGCAATCACTGCAAATCATACCATTAAAACCGCCAATGATGAACTCATTGGCGGGAATATCACGCCCGCAGAAACTGCAGGTGCGGTCGAAATTGTTTTTTTTAGTCATTATTTGTTCTGGTCGCGTCCCAGCACTTGGTCAATCATACCATATTCTTTAGCTTCAGCGGCAGTCATCCAGTAGTCGCGGTCGCTGTCTTTCCAAACTTGGTCGTAGTCTTTGCCGGTGTGGTATGCAATAATTTCGTACAATTCTTTTTTGATTTTCTGGATCTCCCTGGCCTCAATCTCAATGTCGGATGCCTGTCCTTGGGCACCACCCATGGGCTGGTGGATCATGATGCGGGAGTGGGGGAGGGCGAAGCGCTTGCCCTTGGCACCGGCGCACATCAGCACAGCAGCCATAGATGCGGCCATTCCCGTGCAGATGGTGGACACATCGGGTTTCAGATATTGCATGGTATCATAGATACCAAGTCCGGCATGAACCAAACCGCCAGGACTATTGACGTAAATTTGGATGTCGCGTTCTGAGTCCTGTGATTCGAGGAACAGAAGTTGCGCTTGGATGATGTTGGCCACATAATCGTCGATTGGCACACCCATGAAGATGATACGATCCTTCATAAGGCGGGAGAACACATCCAGTTGGGTGATGTTCATCGGACGCTCCTCGATGATGTAGGGGGTGATGTAATTTTGAGTCATGGACGCATAGCGGTCCAACTTCAGGCTGCTGATACCATGTTGTTTCAGCGCATAGTTTCTGAATTCGTCTCTCATAATTTACTCTTTTTCAGTTTTGGATTTAGATGATTTTGCTCTTGTCTTTTTGGGTTTCTCCTCGGCGGGAGCTGCTTCGGGCGTCACATCCTCGGAAGTTCCCTCATTCTTGCTCGAAGTCTTGCGTTTGGTTGTCTTTTTGGGCTTCGCCTCAGTCTCGGCGGGAGTGTCTTCAGCGGGTTTGTCCTCTTTTTCTTTACGCTGAGCGGAGATTTCTTCGATGAACGCTTTGAAATCGCCTTCTTTGTGCACGATGTTCATCTTCTTGCGCATCAGAGCCACCAGTTTCTGGTCGTAGAGCAGGTCGTAAGCGTTCTTTACGTACTCCTGGTTCTTCATGGCATCGGCCACAATCTTGTCGAGTTGATCCTTGACGCTCTCGGCGTTGAAGTTGGCGAAATAGTTCTTCACGAAATAGTCGCGGAAATAGGCTTCGATATCGGCGCGGGTGACGTTCACATCCTCACCCTCCACGAGTGCGTTCTCAATGATTTGCCACTTGAAGGAGTTTTTGTAGCGCTCGAACTCTTTTTCCAGACCTTCTTCGGTCATGTCTTTCTGCACGGCCAGGATATAACGCTTCATGAAATCGTCGGGGAGTTCCACGGTCACGTTGTCGAGCAGGGTTTGGATGGCCCTGTCCATGAACATACGGTCGGTGTCGGGCTTGTACTGTGCGGCGAGTTGGTTCTTCACGGTCTCGCGCATGCCGGCCTCGTCGGTGACGCTGCCGTCAGGATAGGCGGTTTTGAAGAATTCCTCGTTGAGTTCGGCGGGCTCGATGCGTCCTATACGTTTGATGGTGAGTTCATAGTTGTAGGGATCCTCGTCGTTCAGCTCGTCCACCTTGAGATCGAAGGCGCGTGCGAAGAAAGGATCGGAGGAGAAGGCCTTGCGCATGGCGAGGGTAACTTTGTCTTCTACCTTTTTGCCGATGAACTCTTTCTTGGCGTCGTCGTTGAGGTCGCGGATGAAGAAGAAAGCCTGTTTCTCGCCGCCGTAGTCAGCGGAGATGCTGTCGCTGGCCTCGATGGTCTCAGGCATGATGTACTTTCCATGGCGCTCGCGGAGTTGATTGATATGGTCGTTGATCTCATCCTCGGAGGGAATGATGGTGAAATCGGTGACGGCCGGCATGGCGGCGAGGTCGACGTTCACCTCGGGACGGGGAACATACTCATAGACGAAAGTGAAGTTGTCGGGATTGTCAAAATCCACCTTGGATTTGCCTTCCACCGGCATCGGTTCGAAGATGTACTTGATGTCGTTGTCCTTGAAAAACTTGTCAATCTGCTCGTTGACGATACGGTCGACTTCGATCACGAGGATTTGTTTTCCGTACATTTTTTTGACCATGCCCATGGGGACATTGCCTTTGCGGAAACCAGGAACAGCCGCCTCACGGCGTTGTTTCTTTAATGCTTTGTCTACATTTTCTGCGTAGTCTTCCTTTTGGATTTCAATAACAATTTCCTGGACTTGGCCGGGAACGATTTCGTGCTTAATATTCATTGATACAATATTTTATTATAAAGACAAAAAGAACACGCAACACCTTGAGGCGCTGCATGTTCAGAAATATATTTACAAGCTGTTATTCCTCGGCTGCATCGTTGGTCGTGGTCGTCTGCTCAACGTTGGTGTTGGATGTGCCGTAAATGCTGTTGTACTCGTTCTTTGACATAAAAGCGCAGACAAAACAGAGCAGCATGATGCCGGCGGCGAGACCCCAGGTGGTTTTCTCCAGCACGTCAGCGGTTTTGCGCACGCCCATCACTTGGTTAGAGGAGGCGAAGTTGGAGGCGAGACCGCCGCCCTTGGAGTTTTGAATCAGCACGACGAAAGCCAGTACAATACTTGCCAAAATGATTAATACTACACACAATGTAAACATCTCTTTTACTTTTTAGTTGGTGAATTTATTACTTTCTATAACAATTACGAACTTAACAGTTTTGCAAAAACAATGCCAGAAATCACCCCTCCTGCATCATTTTTTTCAACTCTTCAATTCGGGCGGCAAAAATAGTATTTTTTTCGGGAAAATGCAACTTCAATATTTCATACATCTGAATGGCTCTGTCGTAGTATCCCTGATTTGCATAAACTTCAGCTAATGAGATGCTTACGATACTTTGGTCTTCAATAGAACTCTCCTGCCCGTAGTCGGCTTCGGCATCATGGGTGTCGGGGGAGTAGATGATTTTCGGCGCATCCTTGGAAAATTTTTCAATCAGTTGGTCGATGAGCGCCTGCCGGCTTTCATGGTCGGGAGTGGGGTGCTTGACGAAAATGGGGTTGAGGTTATCGTCCCGTTTGCGTTTGGGCTCCACGATGTTGAGCTCCGTGATTTCGGGTTTCTCCACCACGGGTGCGGTCTCTAGCGGCAGTTTGTCGAAGCGCAGTTTGTCAGGCAGGGTGAGCAGCATCCGCACGCGGTTGCGGTGGGGGATGCGTGCCGTAGTGTCCTTCAGTGCGAACATGTTGAGCAGAGGCGATGCGGGGTATTTGTGCTGCCACTCGCGCAACTTCGCGCTTGCTTGCGCCAGGTCTGTCGGAACGAGGTCAGTGAAATAAATTTTTTCCATGAGGCAGAAATTAGGCGGCAAAATTACATTTTTTTCGTAAACGCCACCGAGTCGCCCCATTCGTTGTACAAGATCTCGTGTCCGATAGCCCGCATTCGGATGTCCAAGCAGGAAAAGCACTCCTCGGGCTTGTCGCTCACGCAGGCTTTGTCGGGATAGATGAGGTAGTCTTCGCGGTACTCGTTGGGGGTGAGATTGGGCATGATGACGTTGGCGCCGGCGCGGATGGCCTTCTCGCGCCCGAGCGGGTCGATGGTTTGGTTGGCGGTGGCCGCCACCATGTTGATTTCCGGCATCATCAGCCGCAATATCGCTATCATCTTGAGGGTCAGGTTCATTCGATTCTCGGCGGCGGGAATCTGGTCGGTGTACTGGTACAACGGCGTGTCGGGGTGCGGGATGTAGGGACCCATACCCACCATGGCTACGTCTTTCTCGCGGAAGAAGAGCAGGTCGCCGGCCAGGATGTCCAAGGTTTGGAACGGCAGCCCCACCATCACGCCGGTTCCGGTTTGGTAACCCAGGGCGAGCAACGTGTCGATGCAGTCGAGGCGGCGGTGGAAGTCGTGGCGCTCGTTGCGGGGGTGGATGCGGTAATACAAGTTTTCGTCCGATGATTCGATGCGCAGCAGGTAGCGATGTGCACCGGCCTCGAACCAGCGGCGGTAGGTCTCCTCGCTCTGCTCTCCGAGCGAGAGGGTGATGCCGAGCGAGCCGTTGTCAATCTCTTTGATCCGATGGATGAGGCGGGTAATCATCGACACAAATTCAGGGTCGTTGCGTTCCCCGCTCTGGATGGCTACGGAACCGTAGTTTAGCTTGTGGGCGAGACGGGCGCACCCCACCACCTCGTCCTCCGTCAGCGTGTAGCGCTCCACCTTGTCGTTGTCGCGACGCACCCCGCAGTAGAGGCACGACTTGCGGCAGACGTTGCTCAACTCAATGAGCCCGCGCAAGTGTACCTTGTTGTCCAACCGTTTGAGTTTTACCGTCAGAGCCTTTTTTAGAAGCAACTCCATTTCGGCTCCCTGCGTGGCGAGCAACCGCACAATGTCCTCTTTTTCAAGGAAATTCTTCTCAAGAATCGTCTGTAAATCCATATTTTGATGAGTCCGTTTTGGGCGGCAAAAATAACATTTTCCGCCCTTACAGCACCGTTATGCTCCCTTTGAAAACGTATGCTTTCCCTTTTCGGTCGGTGCAGTGGATAATATAGTTGTAAACCGCGTTGACGGCCAGTTTGCCGTCTTTACTTCCATCCCAGCTGAAATTTTTGTCATCGGAGAGGAAGACCAGCCCGCCCCATCGGTCATAGATGGTAATGTTGAAATCGCCAATCTGCACTTTTTCGTATTCGGAAAGGACGATGGCATCGTTGAGCCCATCACTTTTGCTTGGTGTTATCGCATTGGGTAACAGAATGTTTAGTGGGCAGAAAGGGACGTTGAACCTCTCCACCTGCTGACAGGCGACATTGGAGGCAGTGAGCGTGTAAAGACCGCTCTGGGTGACGAAAATGTGCGTGCCTACTTCACCGGTGCTCCATAAATAGTCGTCAAAGTTGCCCTCCACCGAAAGTTCTGTTTCCAGCGTAGTGCAGAAATCGGGGTTGGAGACAAAGGTGCGCAGGAAGGTGTCTATGACCGTGAGGTGCAATGTGACCGCGCTGTCACAATCGTGCAAAGAAGTGAAGTATCGCTTGTAAACACCTGATTCTGTGAATGTTTCTCCGTTCCATTGATATTGTCCACAGACGGTCTCCCAAACTTCGGTCTCCTCTGGATATCCGATAGCTAGATTTAGGGTTACGACGCTGTCGCATCCGTACTGCGATAAGTATGTTCGTGTGTAGTCGCCGCTTTCTGTCAGCGTGTCTCCCTCCCAGACAAACTGCTCACAAGCGTATTGCAGGATGGTTTCGTTGTAGCGGGGCAGGACAGTCAGGTTCAGGGTGACAATGCTGTCACAACCGTACAGATTGGTCAGTGTGCGGGTCTCAGTGTAAAAGTCATGATTTGCAATCGCTTCGGGGGTTATATTAAATCCGTATTCTGTGTAGGAATACCCGTCGCAGACCTCCCCTTCGAGGAGTGTTTCGGATGTGCTGAGTTGTTGCACCTCCACGGTGTCGCTGCTTTGGCAGAGCACATCGCCGTTGGATACCACGCTTGCGGTGAGTGAGTAGGTGCCTGGTTGCGTGGCGGTAATCTGCGGGGTGGAGGCACCGGTGTTCCAGAGATAAGCACATCCGTTGTCGGTGTTGGGGGAGGAAAGGACGACACTGCCGCCGGGACAGATTTGGCGGTCTGCGCCGAGGGAAACTTCCGGCATGGCCTGCACGGTGACATTGAACGAGGTGTCGTAGGAGCAACCGAAGTTGTCGATGGCTGTGAAGGTGATGGGATGGGTGCCTGCGGTCTCCATAAAAATGGAACTGCCGTCCACCACGCCGTTTCCCGAAAGGAAGGTGGAATCGATGCCGATTTCATAACTCCACAGGGAGGGCATGAGTTGGGGATTCAGGGCCAGTTCCCATTCCACAATATAGCCATTGTCTTCCTGAAGCATATCCTGCACTTGGATGTACCAATTCCCGTTGAGCGGACACCCCACCAGCGAATTAAAACTTTGGTAGGGGTGATAAATCTGCGTCATCTGGGCTACGTTGGAGGAGTCAACACTGTAAGAGTGCTGGCTATCACCGAAATAGTATTGGTTTGAGTCGTCCCAGTGTGAATTGTAATGGCTGTGGAAATTGCTAGGGGAATAGAGCACGCCGTTGCCCGGGGCGTAGCCGTAACCGAGTGAGTTGTTGTCGGACCAGATGTAGTTCCACGGGTCGCCCATGGGGTTGAGGGCGGCGTTACAGGAGCCGCCGTCTGGACGGTAGGCGCTGCCCAGGTTAACTCTAAACATCCCGTAGTAGTAATAATCGCCTTCGAGGACATTGTAGTTTGGCTGTGGGAGAATAGTGCTGGAGCTTCCGTTTGGGCAGAAGATGTGGATTTGCAGATCCTCGATAGCGGAGTGTTCCATCTTGATGCGCACGTAGAGGATATCGTTGGCGGAAGTGAGGGTCGCGCCCGGGGCGAATTCGGTGAAGGTAACGTTAGAGCGGTAGTATAGCCCGTAGGGTGGGCAACTTTCGCCATCGGGCAGAAACACCGTGTCATGAACAGAGAGTGATGCCGGCTGCACGTAACTCACCGGTTGGAGGACGATGTTGTGGGACATACTATCGCCAATGGTGGGAATTATCGACTGCCCCGTGCAGAACGGCGGGATGCCGGCGGAAACGATGGGGTTGGCGGAGACGCGCACCCGAAAGGTGACCGGTAGTTGCGCAGGACAACCTAAAGTGTCTGTGGCAGTGATGATTACCTCGCCGCCGTTGCCCGTGGCGAAGGTGTGTGTGATGGAGTCGAGGCCAGTGCCGCCGAAAGATACGGCAGACCCCAAATGCCAGGAGAAATGGGTGGTGGCATCGCTTTGTGTGTAGTCGGTGCTTGCATTGTTGGAGTAAATTCCTCTCACAGCGTATTGTACCGTTTCGCCGGGGCAGAGGTCAAGGTAATGATAGCCGTCGCTGGGATTCAGCGCGGGCAGGTGTGAGCATCGGGAACTGTCGGTCACAATCTGGAACGGCACGCAAGCGGGAATGCAGGAAGTTTGCAGCTCGAAGCCATCGCCGTGGTTGTTGCCAAAGATGGTGTTAAAGTAGGAACTTTTGAATCGCAGCGTCAACGCGCCGGTGGTGTTGGTTTGCGAGGCCATCAGGGTTAGGGTGTTCAGCGTGGTGCTGAAGGTGCTGTTGTTGAGCATGGCTATGGGGGTGCCGGAAGTGGTGGCGCCGTCATATACATATAATGTATCGTATTGGTGGATGTCAAGGGTGACAATGTGTATGCTCACGCGGCCTTGGTTAGCGGTGGGGTATATGGTGAGGGTGTAGTTGTGCGAGGGTCCGTAGGTGCCGTTTGCCCCGCCGTCGTCATAGATCGTAAAGTTGCAGCCGGTTACCGACGGTACTGTGCCGATGTTCACGGAGGTCTGGGCGAAAAGGCTTGTACAGAAGGTTATCGTCGTGAGTGCAAGTGCTATAAAGAGTTTTCTCATCTTCAGCAAAAAGATCTATTTCAGAGTGCAAAAATACATAAATTTCAAATATACACAGGCATAATGAATTTGCCCTATGTAGAGACGGGGCATGCCCCGTCTTTACGTATTACAATAATACAAAATATTTATTCGAGAGTAATAATATTCGTATTTTTACTATATTTGCCGCCGGTTAAAACAAGCAGGATTAAAATAAATAATATGGAAACAGTGGAAATCATAGTGGAACATGCTGGGAAAAATTTGAGTGCCTATATGAATGAGGCACCGATAATTACGGTCGGAAAAGATTTAAAGGAAATAGAAAATAACATGCGAGAGGCTATAGGCCTCTATTTGGAGAACAATCCCAATCCATGTTCGGCTTTGTCGGGTGATTATGATCTTAAGTTCAAGATTGATGCCGCCACGTTCATCAATTATTACAGCGGGATATTTACGAAAGCCGCTTTGAGCAGAATCACGGGGATAAATGAACGCCAGTTGTGGCATTATGCGGCAGGTGTGCATAAACCGCGCAGGAAACAGACGGAAAAGATTCAAAACGGAATCAAGTCACTCAGTCGAGAACTTGAGTCTATCCAGTTGATATAAAAGAAGACGTTATGAAATTTAAAGTTTATTATACTCCTCGACAATTTGCGCCAGCATGCTTTATGATTATCGTCATGCTGACGCTCTATTTGAACAACGGTGCCTTTGCGCAGACAGACACCGTTCCCGCCAAGCGCGTGCGCGATTGGAAACTCAGCGACTACCTTCAGGTCCACGGCTTCGTTGATGCGCAGTACGATTATTCCTTTCAGCCGGAAAACAATGGCACGATGACGAAGAAGAGTGTCATTATGCTGCGGCGCGCCCGTTTCGAGTTTACCGGCAAATTCCATCCGATGCTCGATTTCCGTCTGCAGGCCGACATGGCCTTCTCGCCGCGTCTGCTTGACGCCTGGTTGCGCGTGAAATTCTGCAAGTACGCCCATTTGTGGATAGGACAGATTAAAACTCCGTACACGATGGATAACTTCCTGTCACCCTTGGACTTGGAATTTGTTGAGTTGTCGCAGTCGGTGGCCGCATTGGCGGGGTTCAACGACATATCCGGTATTGCAGAGTATGCCAACGGTTTGGAAATCGGGGCAATGCTTTCGGGCACGTTGGTGGACTTTGAGCGTGACGGAGAGCGGATTCCGATTTTGAACTATTACGCAGGAATCTTCGGCGGCGGGGGTATCAACATCAAGAAAGACAACTTGAGCAAGGATTTCTCCGCCCGATTGGATTTTTACCCCTTTGTGCGGAATTTCCGTTTGTCAGGTTCCGTTTATCTTGGCAACTACCCGTTGTATGCCGACCGCAATGCGCCGCGCTTTCGCTACTCTGGCGGTGCGGAGTATCTTGGCGAGCATTGGACTGCCCGTGCGGAGTATCTGCAGGGCACCACAGGCATCGCCGATGACAACCCGTTTGCGGCAGATTCGGTCTACTTGGTGAAGACACAGGGACTTTACGCTTTCGTCGGCTACTGGTTCCACATGGGGTGGGGGAACCGGAGCAATGCCACGCAGCGGTTGCGTCCGATAGTCCGATACGACTACTACGTTCGAGACCGTCAAGATCCATCCACCAAAGCACATTACTTTTCTTTCGATCTCGAATGGTGGCCTGAGGAGCATGTGCGCGTCCACCTTGACTACACGCTCAAATGCCGCGCGGCCTACAAGAAACCAGGGCACACGCTGGCCGCGAAGGTGTCTGTGAGGTTTTAGCGGCGATTACCGTTTCACAACCTTGCGTACCGCCACGACATTCCCGTTCGCCACGGCCTTCACGAAATAGACACCGGCGGCGTAACCGGACAGGTCGATTTGCGCGGTTTGCGTGGAATTACCGTTCGTGTCCGTCTGTAGAGACGGGGCATGCCCCGTCTCCATGCCATCTGTTATCCGCAACAACCGTCCAAATGCATCATATATATGGAATCCCATAGTCCCCACTTGTACATTGTTCATTGTACATTGTACATTGACGATGCTGTTCGTGGGGTTCGGGTAGACCGTCATGGACGCGCT
>Ga0310696_10004108_pt1 | contig 17946 bp, 41 predicted proteins | sample AusTroGonzalo_MG_4_FD_203885 | JGI IMG/M metagenome (GOLD analysis project Ga0310696, IMG submission 203885) | Bovine rumen microbial communities from tropical cattle in Woodstock, Queensland, Australia - Gonzalo_02 (v2) (version 2) | ecosystem: Host-associated > Mammals > Digestive system >...
CATCCATTTGGAATATATGTGCTTGGTACCGGAAGTCATGCAGTTGCTGTTATTGATGGAAATTTCTATGATTCATATTATTCCGGTGACAAGGTCCCGGAGTATGCGTACAGAAAGGAGTAATCTATGCCATATCCATATTATCCACAGTTTTATCAACCTCAATTTCAACAGCAGATGCAAAACAACACTCCGCAGATCCAGAATGGTGGTTTTGTATCGGTCCGGTCAGAAGATGAAGCGAGAAATTATCCGGTTGCTCCGGGGACCAGCATTACATTTAAAAATGAAATTGCTCCATATATCTACACAAAGACGATGGGATTCAGCCAGCTAGACAGACCGATATTTGATAGATTTAAACTGATTAAAGAAGACGTGTCAGAGCCTCAAATTTCAACGGAAAATGTGCAGACGGAGAATTTACCACAGTACGTTTTACAAGCTGATTTTGAGGTGATTAGAGGGCAAATAGATGTGCTTCAGGGAGAGGTGGATTTGTTGAAGGAACAATCTGCCAAAAAGCCTGCTGCCAAAGTTAAAAAGGAAGGTGAGGAGTAATGAATATCAATAATTTATATAATCAGTTCATGCAAAATCCGATGGCTATGCTTTGCAGACGTTACAATATACCGCAGAACATTAGCAATCCGCAGGATATTATACAGCATCTTCTTAATTCAGGTCAGATATCTCAAGCGCAGATCAATCAAGCAATGCAGATGCGGCAGCAGATGTTTAATGGGCCTAAAAATTAAAATTGGTATTAAGCCGATTGCGCATAAGGCTTGATATACAGTTGTTCGGAAAAGACGAACAGCTCTAACCTACAAAAATTATAGGAGGAAAAGAAAATGGCTTTAACAGATGATGGTAACAACATGGTAATGCCTGTCGCTCCGATGTATGGAAGTGGCAATGGCGGATTTGGCAATGGTTTTGGTGGAGACGGATGGTGGATCATCCTTCTGCTCTTGTTCGCTGGCGGAGGCTGGGGCAATGGTTTCGGTGGCGGATTTGGTGGCTATGGAAACATGATGCTTGGTTATGATTTCCCTTGGTTGATGACAGGACAGCAGAACATCAACACAAACACGAACAATGGCTTCAGAGATGCCATGATCAATGATGGAATCAATTCAATCAGAGATGGTATCAATGGCTTATCAACTCAGCTCTGTGGATGCTGTGGTGATATGCAGATGTCTTTGGCTAATGGTTTTGCTGGAGTAGAACAAGGTGCTAATGCTCGACAGATTGCAAACATGCAGACAGCATTCAATGCTCAAACAGCAATGAGTCAGGGATTTAATGGATTGACAAGTCAGTTAGCACAGTGCTGTTGTGACAACAGATTAGCAACTTGTCAGACACAGAACATTGTTCAGAACGAGGGTAATACAACAAGATTTGCCGATGCAAACAACACAAGAGATATCATTGATTCACAGACAAGAGGCACTCAGGCTATTCTCGACAAATTATGCCAGCTCGAACTTGATGGAGTAAAAGCACAGGTCGATGCAAAGAACGACAGAATCGTTGATTTGCAGAATCAGCTGAACATGGCATCCTTCAGAGAGTCACAGGTTGCACAGAATGCATTCATTTCTCAGGGATTCGCAAACGAGGTAGATCAGCTGTATAACAGATTGAATTCTTGTCCTGTTCCGACAACTCCTGTGTATGGTCGCACTCCGATTTTCACTTGCAATCAGAATAATGGTTGCGGATGCGGTTGTGGTAACTTTTAGGAGGTGCGAGTATGGCGGCAGAATATTTAGCTAATGCGGTTCAGAATGTTGCTCTGAATTCGCCTATTAATTTCACAGCTTCTATCCCTTGCAACAAAGGTTATGTATACCATGAAGATGAGACAGGGATTTTTATTCTCCGAGGAATTACAAGCAACTGTTTTGCAAGATATCAAGTCACATACAATGGAAACATCGCTGTTCCTGAAGGCGGTGAATTGACTCCAATTGCGGTTTCTATCAGCGTAAATGGAGAGCCTAGACCGACAAGCACTGCGATTTTCACTCCGCAGGCCGTTGATGAGTTTGGGAATGTGACCAGCACTGCAATTGTTACGGTACCAAAAGGATGCTGTTTTAGTGTTTCGGTAAGATACGTTGATGCGACTGTGTCTGATCCGACAATCGAAGCAACTCCGGTAATCGAAGTGCAGAATTCAAATCTTGTAATTGACAGAATAGCGTAGGAAGGAGGATGAGATCATGGCTAAAGAATGGAAAGATGACCTTGAGGAACTTTGTGAGAAGATCACAGAGGAAATATCCGAGGCAAACAAAAAACTCGAAAAGACTGGTGGGAAAATGACTGCTGGCGATTTGGAATACATCGACAAACTTACGCATGCACTCAAATCAATCAAGACAACTCTTGCAATGGAGGAATATGATGATGAGTATTCCGGAGAGTATTCAGGTGCTCGCGGTCGAGGCAGGAATGCAAGACGTGACAGCATGGGAAGATACTCAAGTGAGATGTATGGCGGATCATACGAAGGCCGAGGTGGAAATTACAGCGGTTACAGTGGAAGACGCGGATACAGCCGGGAAGATGCCAAGGCAGAAATGATGGATCATTTGCGTGAGATTGAAATGACTGCAAAGGATGATCGTACAAGACGCATGGTGCAGGATTGGATCAGGCAAGCAGAGCGCGACTAAGGCGGTGATGGAAATGTTCACCAAGGCAGAGTTAATTGATGCCATTAACGAGCTGGAAGAAGGGAGACATAGCATTCAGAACTGTTCAAAATTGGCGGCTATTTATATAGTGCTGGATCACCTTTATCCGCCAGAAGAACCACAAATAGATCGAGGATATTCCGGAGAAATGATAGCTCCTGACACTGGTTTAGTTGAGCGATATGGAGACAGTGAATTTTTGGATGCTATATATAGAAGGAATTCGTCCGACATGTGGCTTCTGATGGATGAGCTTATGACCACTCTATCTGTTATAAATCCGAGGTTATACGATGGTGTCATGCGTAAGATAAATGAATAAAATTACCCACAAATTACCCATGATATTTTAAAAGCACGATAAATACTATATGTATAGCGATTTCTAAAAAGGTTCGAATCCTGTCACCCCGACTTTTAAGAAAACGTAGAAAATAGGCGGATTCCCCAGTATTACTAAGGGTTTCCGCCTTTTCTATTCTCTAAAAATACAAGCCATTTTTGTATAAAACAAGCATTTTTTGTAAAAATTTACCCACGATTTACCCACGGCACTTTCAAAAAATAGAGCCACTCAGTTTTTCGACTGCTGCTCGCTTGGCTTTTTCTTGTTCTTCTTTGAGGGAATGTGCATAAACAGTTTTTAATACGGAGTCCGTTTTCCATCCACCAAGGGCCTGCACCGTCTTGCTATCAGTAAGTGTTAGCATCTTGCTTGCAAAGTAGTGCCGGAGTTTATGTATCGAAAACTTTGGAAGACCGAGTTCCTTTTCTACACGCTCCATGCATTTGCTGATCGAATTCGGATGTCCTTTATATACATAACCTTGTTGGCGGATCTGGTCCGCAATTTCCATGGGGATCATGATGTCACGCTCTGAATCCGTGGTCTTGGTTGCTTTGAGTACTTTGTTTTTGTCGGAATCAATGGCCAGTGCGTTTTTTATATGCACAACGTCTCCTTCAATATCGTCTGGAGTAAGTGCGCAGATCTCGCCTCGCCTCATTCCGTAACAGGCCAAAATGACCGGAATATAAAACTCGGTGTCCTTTATGGCAGAGAGTAACATTTTGATGTCATCGTCAGACGGTATATAAGGCTCATTTTTACGTTTTTGAGGGAGAGTGGTATAAATCTTAAGTTGAGGTCTAAACGTGCTTAAAATCGCTGATATGAAGCCGTGGTAATTACGCACAGTCTTTGGGGACTTCTCCGCAGATAATTCGTTGATCATTTTGTTTATTTCAACCTGTGTTATTTGATCTATTTGCAGGGAAGTAAACCATTCCGACAAGCGATCACACGTCAGTGCGTATTCCCGGACCGTGTTTGGCGATAAAACATTCTTTTTCATATCGACATATTTTTCTGCAGCTTCCTTAAACGTCATGCCGTGATTCGGTGAATCCGGTTCCTTTGAAATCATGTCATACAGATCCGCTTCGGCCTGACGCTTGGTTGGCTTGAAGTCGTAAGTGATCCGGTACCGTTTGCCATTCTTCATCATTACGGCTCTGTATTTGCCGGATGGGAGCTGTTCTATGGTCATACAATCACTCCTTTTTGTTTCTGCAAGGGCATGTAAAAATCTGTTCCAATAGTTTCTTGTTTTGATCATCTTTTACAAAAACAGCTTCGAGTAACTGATCCATTCGTTTATCCTTCAAATCTATCTGATTCTTTAGGAATTCAACGCTTCGCTGGTGCTGATCACGCTCCTTTTCAAGTTTCTCATGATACTTGTTCTTTTCTTTTGCAATCTGAGATTCGAGATCTTGGACCTGCTTTTCCAGTTCTTTGATTCGTCTGTCTTTGTACTGAAGGAGAGTTTTCATAGCAATTACGTCCAGAACATCGTCCTCTTCAATGCGGTCGATATCCAGCAGTGCGTTAGCAATTGGTCGGATCGTCTCCTCGTACTTAAAATGCAATTCTTCGGATCCATCTGAAAATACTCTGCTTAGAGTAGACTTGGCGATATAATCACCGTTTTTTTCCATCAGATCCATGATGTCCTGAAAAGATAGTTTTTTCTCTTCCCGGACTTCCTTCAGTTTCGTAATAATGTCCTTGGTGTTCGTCATATTGGAATCTCCTGTTTGATTGATAGAACGGATTTCAGTTACATCGAACTTTTAATCCCTTCGGTTTACTGTTAAAATTTTTTTAGAGTGAACAGCAATAGAGAAGGGAGTTGCTATTATGGATGAACGGCTTATGAAACTACTTGAAATATTCAATTCTGTTTCAGATGAAGATAAAGAGCTTATTTTTGATCTTTGCCGGAGTCTTTATGCTGAAGCCACTGAGCGTAATCAAGCAGCTCTTTTTTCTGTTCTGGAGAAAGATCGTTAAACATTCTAATCATTTCTTTTTCAAATAATTCCTTTGAGTGTAGTTGAACACTCATTTCTATTTCTTCAATAACATCGTTTTTCCCGGTTGTAAGAAAATCATATGTACTTCCGATTGCTGCTGCGATTTTTCGCATTTTCTCTTCTTTCGGAGTACTTCTTCCTGATTTCCAATCAGAAAATGTAGACTTTCCGATTCCTGTCTTTTTGGCGACTTCCGCATCTTTAATTCCTAATAAATCTCTTATTGAACAATATCTAGCATATGCGTCATTCATACGGATTCCCCTTCCTGAAAAGTTATGAAATCCGCACTAAAATATTGACAAGTTATGAAATCAGTACTATACTTAACTTGCTGGAGTTCGGAAATCATAATTCATAATATGTATTGTGGTGATATATATTATAACTGATTTCCGTACTATTTACAATAAAAAGTTCGAAAGGAGGGAAGCAGGATGTATTCACTCTATGTAAAGCTGAGAGATCAGAAAGGAGTGACGGATTATAGGGTGGCCGAAGATACTGGCATCAATAAATCCACTTTTACGGATTGGAAATCCGGAAGAAGCGAGCCTAAGCTGGACAAGCTTAAGAAGATCGCAGATTACTTTGAGGTTTCTATCGAGTACTTTCTGAACAAGTAGTGAATGGAGGTGAGCGTATGCCTAAGACGTATTTGTCGGACGCAGACAGAGCATTGGCAAGGTTCCAGCGGTGGTACAAATCCGCCAAGGCAGGAAACGATGTCACAGACGCTCAGATAGCAAGGAAGCTTGATGTAACGCAGCAGGCGGTGTCCTACAAAATGAAAAAGGGAAGTTTGACGCTTACAGATTTGATGTTGATCTTCCGAGAACTTGGTGCCACCGATGAGGAGATTCTAAAAATCATGAAGATGTAGGGAGGTGAGGGAGATGTATCTGGATGATATTGGAGCATATTTCTTTGGTTCGATTGGGATCATGGCATTTATAGCTCTTGCAGGATTTGCCGAAGGCGGCAATTACATGGCTGCAATCATAAGTATTGTGATCATGGCAGTAACGCTTTGGATCGCGCTCAAACTGGATGGCAGACAAACAAAAAAAAGATAGAACCAGCCGGCAAGCAAGAATTCTATCTTTTCACAGAAGGGCATTTGTATGCCTTTCTAAACATTTTATCAAATAGAAGGGAGCATGTCAAATGGCAGAGAAACAGAATCCGGACGTTGTTCAGATCAGCATGGATAAGTATGTAAGACTTGTTGATGCTGAGTCTAGAATAACAGTTTTGATGCAGATGTTTAGCAAAGCGAAATCCTTTGATGAGTTTGATTTTGAAACAATTCATGGATTCCTGATGGAACATAAGCAGAAAGGGGAGCAGCGATGATTGTATGCAGGGGATGCGGAGCGAATTGCGATCCTGCTGATATCCGCCAAGGATTATGCGATGATTGCAGATCTCCGGAAGTTGAATTCAGAAAAATGAAAGTTGTTACAGATCGTAAAAGGCAGCAGGCCTTTGAAGAAATTGAAAGGAGCAAAAATACATGGCGAGCTTGTATGAATTAACAGGTGAGATGCTGGAGCTGATGGATTGGTTGAACGATCCTGAAACGGACCCGGAGGCAATCGCAGACACATTGGAAGGTCTGCAGTTTGAATTAGAGAAGAAGGCGGAAGGTTACTGTAAGGTGATCCGCCAGTTTGAAGCCGATGCTCAGATGTACAAGGCAGAGGCGGCAATATTCGCGCAGAAGCAGGCAACTGCGGAAAGTAATGCAAAGCGCATGAAGGAAGCACTGAAAAAGGCCATGGTTGCAACAGGCCATGAAAATGGAATGGATGCTGGATTGTTTAAGTTGAAGATTGCTGGTAATGGCGGAAAGAAGCCACTTAAGATCACCGGGTTGGTACCGGACGAATTTATCACGATGAAGCCAGAAGCAAACAACGAGGCAATCAGAGCATATTTGGACGAACATCCTGAATGCGTATGGGCACATTACGAGGAGCGCGGAACACATCTTTCAATCAAATAGAGAGGAGAACAAGTAAATGACATTCAAAGAGAAATTGTCCTGCATACAGCAGGAAATGAAAGCTCCGAAGAATCTGCGTAATACCTTCGGCAACTACAATTACCGGAATGCAGAAGGTATTTTGGAAGCTTTCAAACCATTCGAGAGCAAGTACAAGGTCGGTCTTACCTTGACGGACAAGGTTGAGATCATTGGAGATCGTATCTATATCACAGCTGGAGCAAGGCTGTTTGATTGCGAAAGTGACGAGGACGTGACCGTATTGGCATCCGCCAGAGAAGCTGCAGAGAAGAAGGGAATGGATGCTGCGCAGGTGACCGGAGCGACTTCATCGTATGCGAGAAAGTACGCATTGAACGGATTGTTCCTTTTGGATGACACAAAGGACCCGGACACAGACGAGTATCAGAAAGAAAGCCAGTCGAGGTCCGAAGGGCAGAAGAAGGCTTCCGCCAAGGGAAGAGCACAGCAGGCACAGCCGGAACCGACTGATGAATTGGTATCTGACAAGGATATCGCAGTGTTGCGTGAAACCTTCAAGAGTAAAGGAATAGATGAGGCTTTTGTAATCGGTTTGTATAAGATCGAGAAGCTGGAAGGTATGAGAAAGAGTAAATACACCAATATGGTGAAGAATATCGACAAGATCAAAGAGAAGCAGGAGGAGAAAAAGTAATGAATTCAGTGCAGTTAGTAGGACGTTTTACAAGAGATCCGGAGATCAGATACACCGATGGAGGTGCATCGATTGCAAGATTCAGCGTAGCAGTGGACAGACGTTTCGCCAAGGAAGGCGAGCAGTCAGCCGACTTCATCAATATTGTTGCATTTGGAAAGACCGCAGAGTTTATTGAGAAGTATTTCAAGAAGGGAAACAGAATCGGCATTGTGGGTCGTATTCAGACAGGAAGCTATAAGAACAAGGATGGTGCCACTGTATATACCACAGATGTTATTGCCGAGAACGTAGAGTTTGTCGAGAGCAAGCAGAACAATCAGTCAGCTCAAGGCACAGCGACTCCACCAGCTGATTTTATGAATATTCCAGATGATATTGCAGAGGAATTGCCTTTCAATTAAGGAGGACACCATGGTAATACAGATTGACAGTCGAGAAAAACCGCATGCCATTCAGCAGATATTGGCGGAATTTGACAGACAAGGGATCAAGCATCCAATCAGCAAGCTGTTTGTAGGAGATTACATGAATTACGACAATCCAAGAGTTGTTGTTGATCGGAAGCAGAACTTGACCGAGCTATGCAGCAACGTCTGCCAAGACCATGATCGGTTCCGGAACGAAATCGTGAGAGCATTGGAGAACGACATTAAGATCGTTTTCCTTTGCGAGCATGGCCAAGGGATCGAGAGTCTTGAGGATGTGATTTTCTGGAAGAATCCAAGGAGTGTCAAGTACAGACGTCAGAACGGAAAACTTGTCAAATACAAGACCAAAGCAACATCAGGTGAAACCTTGTATAACATTTTGACCACCATGCAAAAGAAATACGGAGTCGAGTTTCTATTCTGCAGGAAAGAGGACACTGGCCGCAGAATCGTGGAGATATTAAGTGATGAACATTGAAGAGATAAAAGCACAATATTCGATGCATGACATTGTCCAAATGTATGGATTTCAACCAAATAGAGCCGGATTTATCCATTGTCCTTTTCATAATGGTGATCGTACTTCTTCCTGCAAGATATATCCGAAGGATTACCACTGCCATGCATGCGGAGCAAATGGAGATATTTTTGATTTTGTAGCGCACATGGATAACTGTTCCTTCAAAGATGCATATAAGAAGCTTGGCGGAACGTATGCACATACAGACGAGCGTAAAAGAGCAGAATTCAAGGTGAAAATGGAGAGCCGTAAAAATACACGTCTGCGCAAAATAACACGCTTAAAACGCGAAATACGAGGTCTGGCGGCATGCTTGGAATACAATCGTCTTGCAAAAAACATATTTGAGCCATTTTCGGATGATTGGTGCGAAGCGGTTGATCGATTTGAAAGAGATTATTACCAGTACACAGAAAAAATTAGAGAATTGAGGGAGTTTAAATCATGACAGTTGAAGAGATCAACATGATCAAAACAGAAGAACAATTACTGTCTGATGATACTTTTTCCGAAGTGTTCGAGGAGCAAAACGAAATCGAACGTGCCCGGTTAATCAATGCAATGAGCGACAAGGCCATGATGCTTCGATGCAAAGGCAAGTTCAACACAATGCTTTCTGCATATAAGAGCTTTGATAAGAAAGTGCAAAAACAAATGGCTGTAAAGGAAGAACCAATGCCGATGAACAACATCACGCAGTTTGATTACTTCGATGATGGCAGGCAGTTCTCCTGCGGAGCTTGGATCGCGGATCAAGGTGGAGTTGTAATGTATGACATGTTTGGAAGGCACATTGCTTGCTATCATCCCATATTGATCGCAAAAACGCTGACAAACGTTGAAACGAATCGAGAAAAGGTCAGGCTTGCATTTTGTAAAGGTTTCAAGTGGAAGGAAATCACAGTTGATAAAGGAATGATCGCTTCCTCCAGCAAGATTGTTGGATTGGCAGATTATGGGGTATCCGTAACAAGCGAATCGGCAAAGCTGCTTGTAAAGTTCCTTTCGGATTTGGAAAACCTAAACATCCATGTAATCGATCAAGGCCTTAGCACAGGAAAATTCGGCTGGATAGAAGACAAGTTCATGCCATACGACAAGGAAATCGAGTTTGATGCCGACATGAAGTTCCCGGATATGTGCTCAGCGATTAAGCCATGCGGTGATTATGATAAATGGCTCGAATTGGTAAAGGAGATCCGCCAAAGCGAGCGATATGAGCCGAGGCTGTATCTTGCAGGAGCATTTGCCAGCATTCTTTTAAAACCATTGAATATCCTGCCATTTGTATTAAACCTCTGGGGAGAAACCGGAAAAGGTAAGACAGTGGCATTGATGGTGGCAGCAAGCGTATGGGCGGACCCAAGCGAGAACAGATACATCACTGATCCGGTAAGCTCACAGGTGGCAATCGAGGTCCGGGAAAACCTTCTGAATAACCTGCCAATCATGATTGATGACCTTTCAAAGACTCGCGACAAGTATGCGGATGGATTTACAGACTTGATATACATGCTCTGCGGTGGAAAAGGTAAAGATCGGTCAAATATCAACCTTGGATTGAATGCCGGAACGAACTGGCAAAATATATGCCTGACAAACATTGAACGGCCCTTGGCAACAGATACGATGCGAGGCGGTGCCATAAATCGAATCCTTGATTTTGAAATGGATGAGGGAAGCATATTCACAAACGGAAACCGGATCGTTTCAATCGTAAGCAAGCATTACGGACATGCAGGAGAAAAGTTCGTCAGAATCATTCAGGATATGGATCTGGAGGACCTAAAGGCCATGCAAGAAGATTTCCTTGCAAAGATCAACCAACGAGCTGCTGAGATCGGACAGGAAAAGGAAGAGAAGCAGACCATTCCGCTTTCCGTATTACTTACCGCAGACAAATTAGCAACGGATTGCATATTCCAAGACGGAAGGTACCTTGATCTGAATATGTGCGTGGATGCGCTGAAGAATAAAGGCGATGTGAGCGAAAACGATCGAGCGTATGAATTCATCCTGTCGGAAGTAGCTGTGAATTATAACCGCTTTGTACCGGATGATGAAGGAAATTACAAAGGCGAGTGCTGGGGTAAGCTTCAAGACGGATATGTGGTTATCATATCGAATGCGTTTGATAAGATCGCGGAGCGTGGAAATTTCAGTCGTAAGATGTTCCTGCAATGGGCAAAGCGAAAGAATCTGCTGCAATGCGATTCCAGAGGGTATCCTACAAAACAATGCAGATTTGATTTTGGATCGCCTAAATGCATCTGGTTGAAAATGCCTGATGAAGTATCTGAAGACGGATTTGTACAGTGGGACGGACAAGAGAAACTGCCGTTTGAGTAAATCTTGTAACCGTGTAACCGTTGTAACCGCCTAAAACATGCTCTTATATATATATAAATTTTTTATATATATTTTATTTTTTTCCTCACACGCATGAGAGGGTGCAAAATTACGGTTACACGGTTACAAAACGCGGAAGTGCCGATAAACACTACATTCCTCTCGGTTACAAAAGCGGTTACACCTCGGTTACATTCGGTTACAAAGGAGAGAATATTATGACAGAACAAGAAGAAAAAGATTATATTAAGAAAATTTTCAGTGATACATACAGATTTTTAGAAAAATGGAACAGACCACTAAAAGAGGAAGAGTGGGATGCATGTCTGGTGGAAGCAGATGAGATCTACAAAAAATATAAAGATGTGAGTCCTGCAATCAAATATCTCTGCCGGAAAATGATCGCGGCAGTACTTACCTATAAAGAGACAAAATAAGGAGGCAGTTATGGAAGAAGAAAAGAAGATATCAGAAATACTTCAGGACTTGGCTGATGATATATGCAACAACTATTGTAAATATCCAAATGAATGGGATGAGGAAGAACATGATGGTTTGGAATTGTTCGACAGTGAGATTTGCCAGAACTGTCCACTGGTTAAATTGGTGTAAGCCTATGAGCAAAGATTACGGAATGATGATTGGATGTAACAGCTCAATAACATGGGTTAAGAATCTGCAAGGTGTAAATGATTCCATCAAATACAGAGTGCTTGCAAGAATGGCTTATGAGTTTGACAAAGATATTCCGGTGAAGCCGAAGTTGCACAAGGGAATATATGGTTCAAAGTTTGATCATTATACTTGTGGAAATTGTGGTGCAACAATTGACGAAGCGTATTATAACTTTTGCCCAAACTGCGGATTCCGTATCGCAAAGACTCCATTGCATGAAAAGCAGAGAGAGGAATTCACTCAGCTGACATTGGATGATTTCTTGAAAGTAGGTGAGTAGATGGATGGACAAATGACTATATTTGATTTCCTTCAAAAACCAAAGAGAGAACCGGGAACAGGAGTAATTCATCGTTATCTTAGATATGGTCCTCACACAGTTATTCCAGAAGTAAGGATTGAAACAAAAAAATATCTTGATGAATATGGTGTTCCTGATTGGGTAAGTTGGGATAAGAACACTTTGCCATGCTGCAATTGCACATGGTTTGACGGAAGTACATGCCGAAGCGGAGGACATACTTGTCATTATGAATTTGATTTTTTAATCTGTGATTCCTTCAAACAATCAATAGTTGAGAGAAAACCATCAACTGTTGGAAAGTAGGTGATTAAATGGACGGACAGATAAGCATATTCGAAGTACTATTCAATCTGGAAGAAGGAGAAGCTATCACTCCAGCACAAGAGTATTACATTGCAACAGGTAAAACAACATACTGGCAAGACTCGCAAGGTAAGCCGTATAGATGGTTCAAAGGAGAAAAGGAACGATGTCGGAAAAGGTAAGATGGCTTGATGAGAATTGTATTACATGCGGATCACGTTTGAATAGTTGGGATGCTAAACTTTCCAAGGCATTACAATACCATAATCGAAAGTGTGAAAAATGTATTGCGAAAGAATATGGAATAACGACAGATGAGCTAAGACATACGATGCAGGAACTATTCGGCTTGTTACCGTGTCAAGGAATCTAGGGTGGTGGATGTATGGAAAAGTACAATCTTTTGACCAGAGAACTTTTGGCAGCAGGCTTCGACGAAAACAATCATCCAAAGTATGTGAAGGTTGCCGGTGGAAGAGTTGGAAAAGAAAATGCATTGTATAACATTTATGGTGGCTTTGAGTATTTAAGAATTTACACAGACAAGTTTGTTTACAAGACCGGATGTGGAATGTACGTTCAAGGGATACATGTTTTGGATGATATAAGTTGCGGTGGTGATCATCATTGTCACGAAAACAATAATCCTGTTATACGTTGCCCATACTTGAAAAAGGGATGCAAGGACAATTACAACAAGGTTCTAGCCAATGAAATATATGGTGGTGGTCTATGTGCACAACTTTGGTGTGAATGTCACAGGACGGAAGAAACATACGACTACAACAAAAGTATTGAGAAAGCAAACGAGGACAGGAACGAAGAGAGGGAAAGACTATATAAAGAATTTGCACAAAAGCACAATGGCAGAGTATGCCGGAACCATTGTTTTTTCAATGAACACACAGGAGAATGGTCATTTGATTATAATCCAAAACGTTGTGCAACGTATTGTCCGAAAATGTATACCTATTGCGATGTGCTTGGAAAGCCTCTGTCAAGGAAAAAGGGAAATGTTTTCTATGATGTGAAAAAAGAATTTGATGTGAAACTCAATGAAGGTGATCAGATCGGATTATTTGATAAGTCACATTATGTAGAGATCGTAAAGGGATTCAAAGTATTTAAGAAACCAATTTCAATTGATATTTGCGAAGCATATGCAAAGGTAGGTAAAAATGAAATCTTATCGAACTATGAAGTAAATCACAGCTATGAAAGATTCTGGAATAAGACAATCACTTTCGAAGTAATGAACATCCGGGCGGAAATAAAAGAAACAAGAGATTTATTCCAAGACTTGGAGGATATCAAAAACGGCATTGTGATATCTCATGAATCAGACAACATCGCTGCAAAGAAAGACCTGAAACGAGAAAGAGCAGAAAAGGCTAAGGACGCTAAGAAAAAGAAATTCACAAAAGAGATCCATGCAAGAGGTTGGAAAGCCTTGGATCAAACAGAAAAGAAAAACGCTTTGAAGGTTCTGGAGGATTATGAGATCGAAGAAGCTGACAGAGAGTTCAGGAAACCGAAGGAAGAACCAAAAGAAACACAAATATCAATCTTTGATTTTATTGGAGGTGCAGATTGAAAGTTTTGATTTTAGGAAAAATGAAACAGGAAGGTGATTTTCTGAATGCAGAATGCTGTATCCGGAGAGACGGACACATTCCAATCAATCCGGTAAGAGTGCTGCATGCGTTGCCAGAGGATTTGACCATGTCTGACTTTATAGCTGTCTTGATTGAACTTGTGAGAATATCGGATGCAATTTGCTTGCTGGATAATTTCATAAGTGACCTTGCATCAAGTGTTGCATGGACGAATGCAAAGAAGAACGAAAAGGAAATATACAAGATTGAAGGAGATGAATAATTATGGATTACAAGAAGTTATATGATGAAAATCCTGCTTTCAAGAAATATGTTGATTTATATTCGGCCAAACATGGAATTCCTGTGCTGGAAGTATTGGAACATTTTATTGTAAAAAGCGTTGCTCTTGCATATTTAGGAAAGTGAGGTGGGTAATTTATGGGACGGAGACATCTAACACCGAAAGAAATCATGGAACAATGCAAACATATTGCAAGAGAGAGCCGTATGGCCGAGAGAACACCTTGGACTGCGATGGGAATCATCTGCGGATATGCACTGTATAAATCCGAAGGCTTCAAAGGCCAGCGAATCAGCCGGATCACAAGCGCAGTGGCAGCATACGAACAGAAATGGCAAGCCGGAGAAATCACCATGGAAGAATACAGTGATCGTTTGAAGGAAAAAGCAGACTGGACCATCGATTATAAGGAATATAGAGAGTCGGACATCTATTACAAAAAAGGATCATACAACTATTGGTTGGACAAGGTACAACTGGCTCCGCAGAATACGATCAACAAGCAATCCACCAGATATATGATTTGGATGTTCAATGCTCTGATGGATGAGTATGGATATGGCAAAGATCGACTTACAAGAGTGCAGGAATTCATGACCAATATGCTGATGGATTATCAAGTAAGCAAACATACAGTTATTACTTGGCGGAAGATCCTGCTGGAAGAAGCCGGGATAATGTTCGAGCAACCAATTGATCCGCTTGATCAGAAGAGCGGAAGTTTTATGACAGGAGGTTGAATATGCTATTAGTAATTTTGTTTCTGCTATTTATATCAATCATACTTCTATCCATCAGTAGTGATATCACGAAAATGAAAGAATACTTCGATCAGATGTGCCAGATCATGTGGCGAGAGAGCATGTTGAACGAAGATGACGAAGAAGAGGATGATATATAATGGCTTGCTTTTTACTGAACGATGCACTCTGTTGCGAGATTCCTTGCGCAGAGTGTGTCATGCAAAAAGAAGGAGATTTTGACGGCATGTTCTGGCGGAGAGAGTTGAATAAGTATGTATCAGAATACTGTTGTCAGGTATGCCGGAGAGTAAAAAAGACAGACAATATGAATAGCGTGATCAAGGATGATTGCTATGATTGCGATTTGCCGATTTAGGAAGGTGATTCAGAATGAACGATTTTGAAAAGGTAATAAATGATTTGAAGATGCTGAAAAATAAAGCACGTTGGGTGTATTGCTACAGCATAGAGGGAACAAATATTTTTATTTCGTATGACGATTTTACCGAAATAGTGCAAAACGCAATAGATTTGTTGGAAGAATACAACAACGACAGGGGATAAGGAAGGCGGTGCGGAATGAAACAGAAAGAATGGATAAAGATTTATACAGAAGAACGTGATGCAGTGGTACAAACTTTTGATGTTGAGAAATTCAAGGAATTTTACGCAAAATGGAAGGCAAGAGGTTTTTATAACATGGACCTTCCTAGCGATAAATTCATTGAAATATCGCTTCGGAAAATGGCATACCATTCAACCAAAATTCCTGAAAGTGTTAGGTTGGAAGCTGAAAAGTGGTTGCTGGATCGTGGTTATTCAACAGATCTTTGATAAAGGAAGGTGGTGCAGAAAATGATGATTAAATTTTATGAACCCGAAGAGAACGAAGGAATTGCTCATCTAGTAAATACAAACCATATAGTAAGCGTAGATATATTTCCAGATGATAGCGTGAAAATAGTATTGGACAATGGAACAGTATACGAAACAAAAAACTATTGGTTTTCTATACACGATTGGGAAAGATTGCAGAAGTTGAATATAGGTGGTGAAGAATGACAGTAAAAGAATGGATTAATAAACTGCAACAAATGCCACAAGATGCAGATGTGCTTGTTAGAACAGAACGTAAAACAGAACATGAAGATGCGACTTTAACAGAATATATTGAAGATTTTGATTTGATTTATATTTACAAACCAAAGTTTGAACCGAAAGAAGGTGCGGAATGAACGAAGAATTTGAACGTAAAGAAATAGATTATGAATTTAGTGAGGGTTTCATGAAAGATATGGCTAATCTGTTAGATATATGCGCTAATGATAATACGGATTGTTTATCGTTTATATTGGAATTTCCTCATTTAAATCTAAAACTTAATACGGAAGTAGCATTTTCAATAGTGAGAATGGAAGAAGGTGCAGAATGATTACGAATGAATATTTAGCACTTAGAGCCGCAAGAATGCTTGTCGGAAAATACATAAACAAAGGTCGTGGTGGTTATACATTTGATGATAACGGAACAGACTATAGCTTGTCTTGGGTAGAAATTTATGAAATTCTTACAAAGATGATTGAAAAGGAAGGAGGTACAGAATGACAGTAGGAGAATTGATAAAAGAATTGCAGAAACTACCGCAAGATTTGAATGTATTGGCGGCTGGTGAAAATGCAGAAAAGGTTATTGTTTAAACTTGTGAAGGATATTCTTATGTTCGAATATTTGAACCATGGAACGTTGAATTTGTTTTATCACCAGCAATCGAAAGTGAGGTGCAGAATGAACCACAGGCAAAAGAAAAAGAAACTTAAACGTGAACAACTTGAGCATGAAATGTTTAAGCTGAAGCTTAAAAGTGTTAAGGCGGACATACTTCATTTTTTGGATTTGATTGATAAGAAGAAAGGCGGTGCAGTATGACAAACGAAGAAGCAATTCAAAAAATTAAGCATATGATTTATTTGGGACTTGATAAAAGTCACACAGAAGCGTGTGAAATGGCAATCAAAGCGTTGGAACAGGAAGCGTGCGAAGATTGCATTAGCAGACAGGCGGCATTAGATACTTTCTGTTTGTCGGAGAAGTCACGCAAATACGGCGGTGACCACAGCGGATATGACACGATTATGCTTTACGAAGTGCAGGATGCGTTAGAAGCATTACCGTCCGTCAATCCACAAGAGCCAAAGACAGGGTATTGCAAAGATTGTAAGTGGTGGAAAGATAGTGACGGAGTATATCGGAGAGGTATTGGAGCAGAAAGCCAATGCCCTATGAATCGCATAGAAGTTATTGAGGGGAATGGATATTGTTATATGTTTGAACCACAGGAAAGTGAGGATAAGGGATGACAAGAGAAGAAGCGTTAGATATTTTACACAATAGTAGTGTATATCATCCTAGTTATTTGGATGCACTCAACATGGCAATCGAAGCATTAGAACAGGAAGAGTGCGTAGATTGCATTAGCAGAGAACATTTACTTGGAGAAATTGCATCACTGAAAGAAAGTCCGTGGTTCAAAGAAAATACAAATGGTGCAATGGCAATTAGAAAAGAAGCTATTGAGATCGCAGAGGATTTATGTATTAGAAAAGAACCATCAGTTAATCCTCAAGATCCATGCGAAGATGCAGTGAGTAGACAAGCAGTTCTTAAGACATTGGATGATATAGATAATGTTCTTGACGAGGATAGAACAGTCGAAAACTATAAAGAGTTGCTGAAAGAATGTTATGAGGTTTTACCGCCCGTCAATCCGCAGAAGATAGGGCATTGGGAACAGTACGGAAATTCTTGGGAAGATAAATTCAAGTGTTCCGAGTGTGGAAAAGAACAACCTAAAATATTATGTGGAGAACAGATTATCGGGCATTGGTCTGATTATTGCCCGAATTGCGGAGCAAAGATGATCGATCCGAAGGAAAGTGAGGATAAGT